>Ga0209585_10000218_pt1 | contig 22898 bp, 20 predicted proteins | sample NGEPerone_FD_185491 | JGI IMG/M metagenome (GOLD analysis project Ga0209585, IMG submission 185491) | Arctic peat soil microbial communities from the Barrow Environmental Observatory site, Barrow, Alaska, USA - NGEE Permafrost154B-one... | ecosystem: Environmental > Terrestrial > Soil >... | reverse complement strand
GGGGTGGGCAATGAGGGGTGGGCAATTTCAGATCATGCAGCGTGTCCACCGCGAGGATGGACACGTCCTGACTGGTCAGCTGTGCAAGAGGGCCCGGTGGGCGTCGCGCCGCTTGGCCTGTTCCACCGGGTCCGGCACAGGCAGCGAGGCGAGGAGCCGTTTGGTGTAGGCATCCCGTGGGTTGCCCATGACCTGGCTCCCGATCCCTTGTTCCACCAGCTTGCCGTTGTGGAGCACTCCGACCCAGTCGGCGAGGATGTCCACCACCGCGAGGTCGTGGCTGATGAAGAGGGCGGCAAAGCCAAACTCGGCCTGGATCTGTTTGAACAGCTCCAGCACCTTCGCCTGCACCGAGACGTCCAGGGCCGAAGTCGGTTCATCGGCAATCAGCAGCTTCGGGTTCAACGCCAGTGCCCGGGCCAAGGAGGCACGCTGGCGCTCGCCGCCGGAGAGCTCGTGAGGGAAACGCTCGGCGTAGGCACGCGGCAGCTGCACCGCTTCGAGAAGCTCGGCAACACGCTTTTCCGTCTCTGCCCCAGAGCGTTTCTCATGGATCAAGATGGGCTCGGCAACGCACTCGCCGATGCTCAAGTGCGGGTTGAACGACGCGGCCGGATCCTGGAAGACAAAGCCGATGTCCCTGCGCAGCGGCCGGAACGTACGTTCCTTGAAATCGAGCATCTCGTACCCGAGTACCTTGAGTGATCCTCCGGTGGTTCTGTTCAGCCCGGCGATGGCCCTTCCAATGGTGGTCTTGCCCGAGCCGGACTCCCCGACCAACCCGTAGACCTCACCCGCGGAGATGGTGAAGCTGACGTCGTCCACGGCCCGGAAGGCCGGGGTGCCCAGCCGCCCGGGATATTCGATGAGCAGGTGTTTGGCCTCCACCAGGACCTCTTGGTCCAGGTGCGCGCGCACTGTCGCCCTCGCGGAGGCAGAGTTGCGGCCCAGGTGTGGCACGGCGGCCAGCAGCCTCTTGGTGTAGTCCTGTTGCGGTGAGGCAAAGAGGGTGGTGGCGTCTGCCTCCTCGACAACCTTGCCCTCGTACATCACCACCACCCGGTCAGCCAGGTCGGCGACAACGCCCATATTGTGCGTGATGAGCACGATGGAGGTGCCGTAGGTGTCCCGCAGGTCGCGCAGCAGCTCCAGGATCTCCGCCTGCACCGTGACATCGAGCGCCGTTGTCGGCTCGTCGGCCACGATCAGCCCGGCGTTCAGTGCCAGTGCGGCGGCGATCACCACGCGCTGTTTCTGCCCGCCGGAGAACTGGTGCGGGTAGTAGTCCACCCGTTTTTCGGGATCGGGGATGCCGACCTTGCGCAGGGCCTCGATGGCCCGCAGGCGGGCTTCCTTCTTGCCGACCTTGCCATGGGCGCGCAGGCCCTCGGCGATCTGCCATCCGACGCTGAAGACGGGGTTCAGGGCGGTGGACGGCTCCTGGAACACCATGGCCACCTCCTGGCCGCGGATCTGGCGCAGCTGAGCCGGCGTGACGCTGAGGACGTTGTTGCCGCTGATCAGCACCGCCCCGGAGCTGATGGCCGTCTCGGCCAGCATGCCCAGGATCGTCCTTGCGGTCACCGTCTTGCCGGACCCGGACTCACCGACGATGGCCAGCACCTCGGCGGGCGCCACAGTCAGCGAGACGTCGTCGACGGCCTTGACATCGCCGGAATCGGTGGCGAAGGTGACCTTCAGGTGCTCGATGCTCAGGACCGTCTCCCTGGCTCCCGGCGGTGTGGGCAGATCTCCGCCATCGTCGAACTTCCCGAGCTCGTCCGCGGGGTAGCTCATGCTGTCACCTTGTCCTGGACTGTGCTGTCTCCGGCGGGGGCGTCCGGCTGTGGGGTCTTGCCGGCCCGGCGCCGGCTGCGCAGCCGCGGGTCGTTGAGGTCGTTCATGCTCTCGCCGACCAGGGTCAGACCCAGCACTGCGAGCACTATCGCCATGCCAGGGAAGACGCCGGTCCACCAGATGCCGGCGGTCGTGTCGGAGAGCGCGTGGTTCAGGTCATAGCCCCACTCTGCGGCCGAGGTCGGTTCGATGCCGAAGCCCAGGAAGCCCAGGCCGGCCAGCGTCAGGATCGCCTCGGAGGCGTTGAGCGTGAAGATCAGCGGCAGCGTCCGGGTGGCGTTCTTGAAGATATGCCGGCTCATGATTCGCAGGGCCGGAGCACCCAACACCTGGGCGGACTCCACGAAGGGCTCGGCCTTGAGCCGGATGGTCTCAGCCCGGATCACCCGGAAGTACTGCGGGATGAAGACCACAGTGATGGAGATGCCGGCGGAGAGGATGCCGCCCAGCAGGCTTGACTGGCCGCCGCTGATCGCGATGGACATCACAATCGCCAGCAGCAGCGTCGGGAACGCGTAGACCGCGTCCGCCACCACAACCAGAATCCGGTCCGCCCAGCCGCCGAAGTAGCCGGAGAACAGACCTACCGCCACACCCAGAAAGATCGAGAGCACCACGGCGACCACGATGACCATCAATGCGGTCTGCGTCCCCCAGATCACCCGAGAGAGCACGTCGTAGCCGCCCGACGTCGTGCCCCACCAGTGCGCGGACGACGGCGGTTGCTGGGTGTCGAAGCGCTCCGCAAAGCCATACGGTGACAGCACCGGGGCCAGCGCAGCCGTGAGCAGGAAGATTCCGGTGAGGACCAGCCCTGCCACGAGCATTCCACGCTGCAGTCCCGTGCTCTTGCGGTAGTGCGAGATGACGGGGAGGCGGTTCAGTAAGGGTTCGCGCCTTTTCACAGTGAGTCCCGCAGCCATGATCAGTACCTCACCCGGGGGTCGATCAGCGCGGCGATGACGTCCACGATGAAGTTGCTGAGCGCAACGATGACGGCCAGCAGCATGACAATGCCCTGCACTGCGACGAAGTCGCGGGCCTTGAGGTACTCCGCGAGCTGGAAGCCGAGCCCCTTCCATCCAAAGGTGCTCTCGGTCAGTACGGCACCACCCAGCAGGGTGGCGATCTGCAGTCCCATCACCGTGATGATCGGGATCAGTGCCGGTTTGTAGGCGTGCTTGGTGACCAGGCGGTACTCGCTCACCCCGCGCGAACGTCCCGCCTCCACGTAGTCCTTGCCCAGCGTGCCGATCACATTCGTGCGGACCAGGCGCAGGAACACGCCGCCGACCAGCAGACCCAGGGTGATGGCGGGCAGCACCGCATGGGAGGCGACGTCACTGAGAGCGGCCGTGTTGCCGCTTCGGATCGCGTCCAGCCAGTAGATGCCCGTGGGTGAGGGCACTGAGCTGAGCGTTATCTCGTTCATGATGTTTGCCCTCCCGGCGACGGGCAACCAGCCCAGAGCGACGGAAAAGATCAGTTTGAAGAGCAAGCCGGCGAAGAACACCGGGGTGGCATAGCCCAGGATTGCAAAGATGCGCAGCACGGCGTCCGGCCACTTGTCGCGGCGGTGTGCCGCGATCATGCCAAGCGGGATCCCGATCAGAAACGCGACGATCAGCGCGTTGATCGCCAGCTCGAGGGTGGCCGCGCCGTAGGTGGCCAGCATGTCCGTGACCTTGATGTTGTCGGAGATCGTCCGGCCAAAGTCGCCGGTGGCGATGTGGCCGAGGTACTGCACATACTGCAGGAGGAGGGGTCGGTCATAGCCAGCTTGGTGGATCCTTGCGGCCAGCTGGTCGGGGGGGAGACGACCGCCCAGCGCGGCCGTGACGGGATCGCCGGTGATCCGCATCAGGAAGAACACCATGGTGACCAGGATCAGGATGGTGGGGAAGATCAGGAAGAACCTGATCACGATGTACTTGCCCAGTCCGCCGCCACCCGCGGACTTCTTCTCGGGAAGGAGCTCGTCGCCCTCGGCAGGAGGGGCGTCAATCAATGCAGTCATGACAACCTAGGTCTTTCTCGCTGTGACACAGGGGAGCAGGTGGGGCGGTGTCGACGCAGAGGAGCAGGTGGGGCGTCGTGACGGCGCCCCACCTCCTCGTGCATCTGCTCAGTGGCTGCAGGTTCGCAGCGGCTGACCTGACTTTGGCTGAACCAGCCGCCTACTTGTACATGACTCCCAGGCGAATCTTGAACGACGCGTCCAGCGTGTCCGCAACACCCTTGACGTCCTTGCCGGAGACGGCAACCTGTGCGCCCTGGAGGATTGGCAGGGTGGACAGATCCTTGGCAACGGCCGTCTGGATGTCACCCAGCAGTGCCTCGCGTGCCGTCTTGTCCGTCGTGGTCGCCTGTTTGGTGATCATGTCCTGGACGGTCGGGTTGTCATAGTGGTTCTTCAGGAAGTTGTTCTTGCTGAAGAACGGTGTCAGATAGTTGTCTGCATCCGAGTAGTCGGGGAACCAACCCAGCTGGTACAGCGGGTAAGCGTCCACGACACGGTCCTTGGTATACGTGACCCACTCCGTGGACTGCAGGTTTACGTTGAACAGGCCGGTCGCTTCCAACTGGCTCTTCACAGCAGCGTACTCGTCTCCGGAGGACGCCCCGTAGTGGTCGGAGTTGTACTGCAGCTTCAGAGTCACCGGAGTGGCGACACCCGCGTCGGAGAGGGCCTTCTTGGCCTTGTCCAGGCTCGGCTTCCCTGTGCCGTCGCCGTACATCGTCTTGAGCGGCTCGGTGGCTCCGGCGAAACCCTGTGGGACGTAGGAGTACACCGGCAGGTAGGTGCCCTTGTAGACCTGCTCTGCGATGGCTTGGCGGTCAATGGTGTCAGCCATTGCCTGGCGGACGGCCAGCGCCTTGGCCGGGTTCGCGTCCGCTGTCTTGGCGCCGAACGGCATCGTATTGAAGTTGAAGACGATGTATCGCAGCTCGCCACCGGGGCCGACGTTGACAGTGACCTTGGAGTCGGTCTTCAGGCTCGCGATGTCCGTCGGGGTGAGGCTGCGTGAGGCGACGTCGATGTTGCCCTGCTGGACGTCGAGCTTGAGGTTGTTGGAGTCCGAGTAGTACTTGATGATCACGTTGTCCGACTTGGGCTTGCCCAGCAGACCGTCGTAGCCCGGGTACGCCTTGAAGCTGATCACTTCGTTCTTCTTGTACGACGCGATCGTGTACTGGCCCGCGAACGCCTTGGAAGCGATGATGGCGTCGTCACTCATGATCTTGTCCGCCGGGAAGACCTCGTTGTCAACGATCACTCCGGCGGGGCTGGTCAGGATCTGCTCGAAGGTCTGGTCGTTGCCCGCCTTCAGGTTGAAGACCACGGTCGTCGCATCCGGCGCATCGACGCTGGCCAGGTTGCCCAGCAGGGATGCCGGGCCGTTGGCGTCGTTGATCTTCAACTGGCGGTCGAAGCTGAACTTGACGTCCGCGGAATCGAGGACGTGCCCGTTGGCCCACTTGAGTCCGGGCTTCAGCTTCACCGTGAAGGCCGTGGGGGTGGTGAAGGACGCGCTCACAGCGATGTCCGGCTCTGGAGTCGCGCCACCTGGCTTGGAGTTGAGGACGAACGGGAAGATCTGGTTCATCACCATGAAGGAACCGTTGTCATAGGACCCAGCGGGGTCCAGGGAGCTCACTTTGTCCGTGGTGCCGAACGTGATCGGCGTGGTGCTGGCGCTAGTGGATCCGCCGGTGCTTCCACCGGTGGTGGACCCGCCGCAGGCCGTCAAGGCCAGGGCCGAAACACTCGCCAGAGCAATGACATAGCTCAGGCTCGTCCTTTTCATAGCCATCTGCAAACTCTCTCTCGGTGATTGCGACGCGCTCGCCCGCCTGCCTCCATGGTCGTCAGTTGCGGCATGGTTGTGAGGTGGTGCACGTTTCTGATGCGTCGTTTCTACCAGAGGCGGCAGGATTCGCTCCTCGCCGGTGGAAGTTGCAACCAGATGGTTATCTGGTGGTCAGATGGCGTGGCCGACCAGTGAGCCGATGCCATAGGTGACCGCCATCGCCAGCAGCCCGCCAATCACGTTGCGCCACAGCGATCGATGAACGGGAGCCGAGCCCAGGCGAGCAGCCAGCAACCCCGTCCCGGCGAGGGCGAGTACGACTGTGATCACGGTGACAGGCACTCGCCAGGACGTTGGCGGGAGTGCGATCGCGAGAAGCGGCAGCAGCGATCCGATCGTGAAGGCGATGAAGGACGCGACTGACGCATGCGTCGGGCTGGTGAGGTTGTTGGGGTCGATCCCGAGCTCGGCCTCTGCGTGCGCGCCAAGAGCGTCGTGTGCTGTCAGCTGTATGGCCACATCCTTGGCCAGCTCTCGCGTAAGTCCTTTCGTGGCATACAGATCGGTGAGCTCCTCGAGCTCCTCCTCAGGGGTCTCCTCGAGCTCGCGGCGCTCCTTGGTCAGCAACGCGTGCTCGGAGTCCCTCTGGCTGCTGACCGAGACGTACTCACCCACGGCCATGCTCATTGCTCCGGCCGCGAGGCCTGCGATCCCAGCCGTGATGATGACCGTTCGCGAGGTGGTCGCGCCAGCCACGCCGATCACCAGGCCTGCGGTTGACACGACCCCGTCGTTGGAGCCGAGGACTCCCGCACGCAGCCAGTTCAGCCGGCGCGCCATTCCCGGTTGGTGGGGCTCCTGGTGGTCGAGTTCGGCGGGAGGCAGTGAGGTCATACCCAGACCCTGCCCGGCTCCAGCAGCCGTGTCCAGCAAGGCTCCGTCGTCCAGACACTTCTGATGGTTCTGTCCTGCGTCGTTCGGGGGGCAGACTGGCGCTTCCATGACTCAAGACCTGCCGTATGCGCCGGTGCCCCAGCTCGTTGTTGGGGCCGCGATCGTCGACGACCTCGACCATCCGACAACCCTGCTCAGCGCCCGACGAACGGATCCGCCGGAGCTTGCCGGTGGCTGGGAGCTCCCCGGCGGCAAGGTCGAGGCTGGGGAGGAGCCGGTGGCCGCACTGCTCCGAGAGATCCTCGAGGAGCTCGGGGTGGACATCGAGATCGGCGCCAACCTGGAGGGCCCACTGGCCGGCGCCTGGCCGCTCGGCGACCGCTATGTCATGCGGGTCTGGCTGGCGCGGATCACTGAGGGCGAGCCACGTCCGCTCGAGGACCACGACCAGCTGTGCCTGCTCACCAAGCCCGAACTGTATGCCGTCCCGTGGCTGCCCGCGGACCTCCCGATCGTCCGGCGGCTCGAGGCCTTGATGAGCCCGCCGAGGCAGCCCTGATCGCGCGTGGTCAACATGCTCACCGATTGCTGAGAGAATTGCCCCATGCCCATGCAGAACCGCGGTGACATCCGCAACGTTGCCATCATCGCCCACGTAGACCACGGAAAGACCACGCTCGTTGACGCCATGCTCTGGCAGTCCGGCGCGTTCGGTGCGCATCAACACGTCGAAGAGCGCGCGATGGACTCCGGTGACCTCGAACGTGAGAAGGGCATCACCATCCTCGCCAAGAACACCGCGGTGAGGTTCAAGGGTCCCGCAGCCGACAAGGCCGGCCACCCCGACGGCATCACCGTCAACATCATCGACACCCCCGGTCACGCCGATTTCGGTGGCGAGGTCGAGCGCGGTCTGTCCATGGTCGACGGTGTGGTGCTGCTCGTCGACGCATCCGAGGGCCCCCTGCCGCAGACCCGGTTCGTCCTGCGCAAGGCGCTCGCGGCCAAGCTGCCGGTCATCTTGTGTATCAACAAGGTCGACCGACCCGACTCCCGCATCGCCGAGGTTGTCGACGAGACCTACGAGCTGTTCATGGACCTGCTCGACGATGCCCACACTGCCTCCGGGCAGCTGGACTTCCCGATCGTCTACGCCTCAGCCCGTGCGGGGCGTGCGTCGCTGAACCGCCCCAGGAACGGCGCCATGCCCGACGAGGACAGCCTCGAGTCGCTCTTCGCCGCGATTCTGGAGACCATCCCGGCACCGTGTTACGACGACGAGGCCCCTCTGCAGGCGCACGTCACGAACCTGGACGCGTCGCCGTTCCTCGGTCGACTGGCGCTCTGCCGCGTCTACAACGGCACCATCAGAAAGGGCCAGCAGGCTGCATGGTGCCGTGCCGACGGCACGATCGAGCGGGTCAAGATCACCGAGCTGCTGATGACTGAAGCACTCGAGCGCAAGCCCGTCGACAGCGCCGGCCCCGGCGACATCATCGCGCTGGCAGGGATTCCTGAGATCACCATCGGGGAGACGCTGGCAGACCCGGAAAACCCGATCCCGTTGCCCTTGATCACCGTCGATGAGCCGGCGATCTCGATGACGATCGGCACCAACACCTCCCCGCTGGTCGGGCGGGCGAAGGGCACCAAGGTCACTGCCCGCCTGATCAAGGACCGCATCGAACGAGAGCTGGTCGGTAACGTCTCGATCCGGGTTCTGCCCACGGAGACGCCCAACGCGTGGGAGGTGCAGGGCCGTGGTGAGCTGGCGCTGGCCATCCTGGTCGAGCAGATGCGCCGCGAGGGCTATGAGATGACGGTCGGCAAACCGCAGGTGGTTACCCGCGTGATCGACGGCAAGATCCACGAGCCGTTCGAGCGCCTCACGATCGACGCGCCCGAGGAGCATCTCGGCACCATCACCCAGCTGTTGGCCGTCCGCAAGGGCCGCATGGAGCAGATGGTCAACCACGGGACCGGTTGGGTGCGGATGGAGTTCGTCGTACCGTCACGCGGTCTCATCGGCTTTCGGACCGAGTTCCTGACGGACACCCGAGGCACCGGCATCGCCAACCACGTCTTCGAGGACTACGAGCCCTGGGTGGGCGAGCTCAAGACCCGGCAGAACGGCTCACTCGTGGCCGACCGCACGGGTGTCGCGACGTCATACGCGATGTTCAACCTGCAGGAGCGCGGGGCGATGTTCCTGGAGCCGACGACCGAGGTCTACGAGGGCATGATCGTCGGCGAGAACTCCCGCGTTGAGGACATGGACGTCAACATCTGCAAGGAACGCAAGCTCACCAACGTGCGCTCTGCCACCTCCGAGGTGCTCGAGCGCCTGATCCCGCCGCGAAAGCTGAGCCTGGAGCAGGCACTGGAGTTCTGCCGCGAGGACGAGTGCGTGGAGGTCACCCCGGACGCCGTCCGTATCCGCAAGCTGGTGCTACCCCAGAACGAGCGCGCACGTACTGCGGCCAGGGCAAAGACGGCCGCCAAGTCCTGAGCCGGCGGAGGGACTTCTTGGGCAAGCGTACGGTCGTCATCAGCCGAGACGCGTCCGGCGCGCGTTCATCGCCCGTGCACCTGAGGAGTCACCAGCACATGCCCGCCAGAAGATGTACCGCCGTTCTTGCGTTGAGCGTTGGCGTCATTCTCGTGACGACGTCGTGTTCAGTGCATCTGGGGTCGGACGTCAAGCCCACGTCTGCTGGTCCCAGAACGTCAGGCGCTGCGCTGACCATCCTGCGCCTGGGTCCAGTGCCAGCCTGGGATCCTCAACGGCTGTCGGTCGGAGCCGAGATGGCCTTCGCGGGTCGTGTCTTCGAGCGGACGCTGACAGCCTGGGCTCCGGCGACCCACCAGGACACGCTGCCGGACCTCGCACCCGACCTGGCCACGGACACCGGGACGGTTTTCGCTGGGGGGAGAGGCTGGCGCTTCACCCTGCGAAGCGACGCCACGTGGCAGGACGGCAACCCCGTCACGTGCGCCGACGTGAAGTACGGCATCTCACGCACCTTCGCGACCACCCAGATCACCGGCGGTTCGACCGTCGCTCTGGCCTTGCTGGATGTGCCCCGCAACACCGACGGCTCCAGCACCTATGCCGGCCCGTACCTCAAGACAGGACAGGCGGGGTTCGACAAGGCGGTGACCTGTTCGGGCCAGACGATCACATTCGCGCTGGCCAGACCGGTGCCGGACTTCAACCAGGTAGTGGCACTTTCGGCCTTCGGCCCGGTGCGGGTGGACAAGGACCGCGGCGCCCAGTCAGCCACCGAGATCTTCTCCAATGGCCCCTACATGCTCAAGACCGCCTGGACGTCCAGCGCGGGCGCGACATTCGTCCGCAACCCACATTGGGACATGGCGTCCGACCCGATCCGCAAGGCCAGGCCGACGCAGATCGTCTACCAGGAGGGGATCCCGGTCGAGACGGCGATCAGCTCGATCATGAAGAGCGCGCGCTCGGACTCCCTTGAGATGACAGGGGATTCTGCGCCGCCGGTGCTACAGCACAACATCACGTCCACTCCGTCGATCAAGGCGCTCGCGACGAACCCGCGCGCGCCGTTCGTGGACTACCTGCTGCCCAACTTCAGCAGGCCGACGATGGCCAACGTGAAGGTGCGGCAGGCGTTGGCTGTGGGCACCAACCGAGAGGCCTACGTCACGGCCCTTGGCGGGGATACGGCGGCAGAGTCGACATACGCGATGATCAACAAGTCCCTCCCCGCCTATCGCGACTTCAACCCCCTGAACGTCCCACCCCGTGGGGATGCCACCAGGGCACGCAGTCTGCTGCAGGCCTCCGGGCTTGCCATTCCGGTCCGGATCACGGTGGCCTACCGAAAGGGCGCCATCGCTGACACGGCCATGGCGGCCCTGCAGAACGGATGGCAGGACGCCGGGTTCTCGGTCACCCTCGAGGGCCTCGAGAGTGACTACTTCACGACGATCACGTCCGTCCAGAACAGTCGCGCCTATGACGTGATGTGGGCCATAGGTTCCGCCGAGTGGCCATCCGGCTCGAGCGTGATTCCGTCGCTGTTCGACAGTCGGCTCAACCTCACGGCCAGCTCATCGGGTCAGGACTACGGGCGGTTCGCGAGCCCTGAGCTCAACGCGAAGATCGACGCCGCCACGAAGATCCCCGATGCATCCCAGCGCGAGAAGGCGTGGGGAGACCTCGATATGCAGCTGGCGACCCAGGTCGCAGCCATCGCCCTGACCAACCAGAAGTACATGTACGTGCACGGCGGCGGCATCAAGAACTACATCGACAACCCGGCGCTGGCCAGCACGGTCGACCTGGCCACGGTCGACGTGGGCGTCCAGTGACCGCTCATCCGGCGGCCCAGGGCTTCCCCAGGCAGGCCAGGCTGTTGTTCATCCACGCCCATCCCGACGACGAGACATTGACGACAGGGATCACCATGGCCGCGTATGCCGCTCAGGGGCACGACGTCCACCTGCTCACGTGCACTCTCGGCGAGGAGGGCGAGGTGATCCCGCCGGAGCTGGCCCATTGTGGCTCCGACCGCGATGACAGTCTTGGATACACGCGCCGCGAAGAGCTCCGGGCGGCCATGGCGGTGCTGGGCGTCCAGCACGCTGTGCTGGGGGAGGACCCTGCGCGAGGTGTGGCTTCTCGCTATCGCGACTCGGGGATGGTCGGCACGTCTGGTGCAGAACATCCGGATGCCTTTGCTTGTGCAGACCTCGACGAAGCCGCTGCCATGGTGGTCGCCCACATCCGGGCGCTACGGCCGGACGTGGTGGTGACCTATGACAAGCAGGGAGGCTATTCACATCCAGACCACGTCCAGGCCCATCGAGTGACGATGTCGGCCCTTTCGGCCTTGTCGGCCCTCGCGGCTCGGACTGCTTCGGCCGAGCTCGACGCGATGGCGGTGCCAGTGGCCTACTGCATCCTCACCCCCCGAAGCTGGGCATCGCAGGACCGGTTGTGGCTGAAGGAGAATGTGTCCTCAACCGACTCGACATGCGTTGTACTGCAACAGGATGATCCATACCCACCATCGGTTGTCCGCGACGAGGTCGTCACCCACGTGGTGGACGAACCGACCCTCGTCGAGACGCAGAGCCGGGCGCTGGCTCAAAACAAGACCCAGGTTGTCGTCTACGACGGTTACTACACGTTGTCCAACCACGTGGCAGCTCGACTGTCCGGCCGCGAGGGTTTCGCACGTTTTGATCTCGCCACTGGTGATCTCGTGCGGGCGGCGCACGGCGCACCGTGGCATGCCGGCCTGCTGACCGACTTGGAGGGTCGCGGATGACCCAGGACACCCCGGACACCCCCGACACCCCGGACACTGACCTGTTCCGTCGGGCGATGAGCCGTTTCGCGACCGGCGTCACAGTGCTGACCACCCGCATCGGCGATCTGGACTATGCGATGACAGCCAGTGCCCTGACATCGGTGTCGCTCGAACCGATGCTCCTGCTCGTCTGCGTCGAACGCGAGGGACGCTTCCATGACGCCGTGGTCGACGCGGGGGTCTGGGGGATCAGCGTGCTGTCCACCAAAGACAGGCCTGGTGCCGACTGGCTGGCCACTCGCGGGCGGCCGCTTCATGCTCAGCTCGACCACATCCCTCACTACCGTGGGCCGCAGACCGGAGTGGCGTTGCTGGACGATGCCCTGTCGACGTTCGAGTGCCGTACCACCGAGATCCATCCGGCCGGCGACCACAGCATCGTGGTCGGAGAAGTCGTTTCGGTAACAACAGCCGCTCATCCCGGCGAGGCTCTGCTGTACTACCGCGGACGGTACGAGACATTGGCGTGAGGACGAGCACTGTGCTTGACCGCAACCAAGAACGTATCGGTGGAGCCCCATGCAAGCTAGTCGTGCGATCGTGCGTTTGGTCGTGGCCCTCGTAGTGCTGGGCGCGGTGTACATGGGGCTGGCGACCTTCCTGAGCCGCCACGTGCCGTCCAACACCACCGTCGACCGGATCGCGATCGGCGGGATGACGCCCAACGAGGCCACAGTCACCCTCAAACGCGTTTTGGCCGCGAGAGCTTCGCAGCCCGTACATCTCGAGACTCCGTCACGTACCGTCGACATCGAGCCCGGCACCGCGGGGATCGAGGTCGACCTGGATGCCACCCTCTCGGATCTGACCGCGTTCACTGTGAACCCTGTGGAGATGTGGGTGCGTCTCACGGGGGCAGAGGACCAACCCCTCAGAGTTCGGGTCGACCGTGCCAAGCTCACGGCGGCCGTGACGGAAGCGGCCAAGGCCGTCGACTCCCCCGTGGTGGAGGGCTCGATCACGTTCAGTGGCGGCAAGGCGATCACAGTGGTGTCCGTGACAGGACAAGCGGTTAACGTCCCTGAGACGACAGATGCCGTGGCGTCCACCTGGCCGGGTCAGCAGGTCGTACCGGCCGTCATGACCATCACCCAGCCAAAGGTCTCTGCTGCGGAGATCACCCGGGCAGCGGAGGAGTTCGCAGCTCCCGCCATGTCAGGACCCGTCAGGCTCTTGGTGGGCCGGATCTCCGTGGCGCTCCAGCCGATCCAGTACGCCCCCGTGCTGTCCCTGGTGCCTGACGACAACGGCGCGCTCCGGCCCAAGGTCGACGCCGCAAAGCTCCTGGCTGCCATCAGGGTGGCCATCCCCGGTGTCGAGCGCGATCCGGTCGATGCCACGGTGAGTCTGGTCGCAGGTACGCCACAGGTTGTGCCTGCGCTGGTCGGGTCGAAGCTCGCCTTGCTGACTACCCCGACGTCGTTCTTGGCGGCGCTGACCTCGCCGACGCGCACCGCCTCGATCACGATGGTCTCGACCCCGCCCAAGGTGACGACCGAGATGGCAAGGGGCTGGGGGATCAAGGAGGAGGTCTCGACCTTTACGACGCAGTTCCCGTACAACCCTCCGCGCACCAACAACATGTTGATCGCGGCCGCCGCCTTGAACGGCATGATCGTGCGGCCTGGTGCCGGGTTCAGCCTCAATGGCATTCTGGGGGAACGGACTCCGGCCAAGGGCTACCTGCGGGCCCCCGTCATCTATGCCGATCGCCTGGAGCAGGCCTTCGGAGGTGGCGTCTCGCAGGTGTCGACGACGCTCTTCAACGCGGTCTTCTTCTCCGGGGTCAGGATCGAGCAGCACACCCCACACTCGTTCTACATCGCGCGATACCCCGAAGGTCGCGAAGCGACCCTGTCCTGGCCTGACGTGGACCAGAAGTGGACCAACGACTCGGGATTCGGGATCCTGATCAGCTCGTACCTGAAGGGGAACGACCTCACGGTGACGTTCTTCGGCACCAAGGCGTGGGACATCGAGGCCGTCAAGGGGCCCAGAAGCAACGTGGTGCAGCCCAAGACGATCGTTGACGATCGTCCGGGCTGTGTGCCGCAGGCGCCGAATCCCGGCTTCGACGTGACGGTGACGAGGATCTTCAAGAAGGACGGGGTGCAGGTCAAGACCTCGAGGTTCAACACCCGCTACCGGCCTGAGGACGGCGTGAAGTGCACCAGCGCCGCAACGGGCTAGCCGATCAACCGCCGAGGTAGACGTACTCGTGGTGGACGCTGAAGCCGAGTCGTTCATAAAGGCTCCGTGCCGGTGAGTTGGCCTGTGTCACCTGCAGATACATGGACGGTATGTCGCGTGTGCGCGCCGCGTCCGCGAGGGCGCCCATGAGCTGCAGGGCGACGCCGGTGCGTCGATGCTCCGGCGCCACGTGCAACGCGAACACCCCGGCCCAGGCATGGGCGAAGGCCACCCGTGCGACGCCGATGACAGCGCCATCCCGCTCGAGCGAGGCGAACAGCTGATCCGGTGAGCCCGTCATGACGGTCCGGGCCGCGGCGGCCGCGACGTTGGCCTCGTCGGCTGGGGCGACCCGCGTGTCCCAGGCTGCCCAGGTGTCCCACCAAGGTTGTGAGGGTGACGATTCGAGCTGCACGCGAGCGCCAGGGTCGTGGGGTGCCTCTGGCGGCAGGGTTGCGACGGCAGCGGTCAGGACCAGGGCGTTGTTGATCGGCTCGTAGTCGCGGCCGAGCAGCTCCCGGCCCAGTGGATCGTCATCGGCGGCGAAGCCCGCCGGACCAAACAGGGAGAACAGGGGCCGCAGACCCCGCTCGTCGTACCAGCTCTCGCAGCGATCTACCGCATCAGAGACTGCCATGCCCGGATTGCCAAGTGGCAGAACCGAATTGGCTCTTCCGGTGAACCCGGCTGCGGCCCGTAGGAGCCAGCCGCCGAGCTGTTCACGTGCGACGGGCGGCCACCCGTCGACCATGATCCGTTCCAGGTCGTGCATGGAGATGGCCAGGTGCGCAGCGCCCCGACGAGACGGCCTGGGCGGGACCTCCTTGGCTGCCACGACGGCGGCCCGGTCGATCACCACCAGGCCGCGTCGGGTCCGAACGGAGACGGTCTCAGCGTCCATCGCCACGACGTCGCCCAACGCGTCTGTGACGCCGTGTTCGATGCGGCGGCGGACCACTGCGCGCATGCCGGGCCTGAGTCCGTCGACCGGGTCTGAGTGGGTCATCGCGGGGCTTTCACTTCTTTCGCGGGCATTCTTCTCATTGGTTGGCCCCCGGTACCGCCGGCGTCCGTGGATTCGGCATAATAGGCGCTGTACCCCATGCCGCGCCCAGGAGGATCGTCCACCATGACCTATGTCATCGCCCAGCCTTGTGTCGACGTCAAGGACAAGGCCTGCATCGAGGAATGTCCTGTCGACTGCATCTACGAGGGTGAGCGCACGCTCTACATTCACCCTGACGAGTGCGTCGACTGCGGCGCCTGCGAGCCGGTCTGCCCGGTCGAGGCCATCTTCTACGAGGACGACACACCTGAGCAGTGGAAGGACTTCTACAAGGCCAACGTCGAGTTCTTCGACGACCTTGGGAGCCCCGGCGGCGCCGCCAAGCTCGGCAAGATCGCGAAGGACCACCCGCTGATCATGGCTCTGCCGCCGCAGAAGCACGACGAGTAGGGCCGACAAAGCAGCTCAACAACTGACGATGGACAGCCTTCCGGACTTTCCATGGGACTCGCTCGCGCCGTACAAGGAGCGGGCGAGCTCCCATGCTGGGGGGCTCGTCGACCTCTCGGTGGGCACTCCGGTCGACCCGACGCCAGATGTCGTCCGGGCTGCCCTCACCGCCGCGGCAGATGCCCACGGCTACCCGCAGACATGGGGGACACCCGCCCTTCGCGAGGCGGTGGTGGCGTGGTTCGCGCGCCGTCGTGGCGTGCCGGGCGTGAACCCCGACGGGGTCCTCCCCACGATCGGCAGCAAGGAGCTGGTGGCCTGGCTGCCGACGTTGCTCGGTGCCGGCCCCGGCGACGTCGTGGCGATTCCGGTTGTGGCTTACCCGACGTACGACGTGGGTGCGCGTCTCGCGGGCGCGTCGCCGCAGCCGATGGACAGCCTGACGGATCTGGGTGCGGGGACGGCTGGGCCGTCCATGACAATGCCAAAACTGCTGTGGCTCAACAGCCCCAGCAACCCCACCGGGCGGGTCCTTGGCTCCGACCACCTCGCGAAAGTCGTCCGATGGGCCCGGCAGCATGGCGTGATCGTCGCGAGCGATGAGTGCTATGCCGAGCTGGACTGGCGTGATGGTGCTGGCGGCGGGAGCTCCTCGGGACTGCCAGTTCCGGGTGCCGTCCCGAGCATCCTCGACCCGCGGGTGTGTGGCGGCAGTCATGAGGGCCTGCTTGCGGTCTACTCGCTGAGCAAGCAGAGCAGTATGGCCGGTTATCGTGCCGCGTTCGTGGCCGGAGACCCAGCCCTGGTCGGCCGGCTGCTCGAGATTCGCAAGCACGCGGGCATGATGGTTCCCTGGCCGGTTCAGCAGGCGATGCTGGCGGCTCTCGCGGATGACACCCACGTGGCAGAGCAAAGGGTGCGCTACGGCCTACGGCGTGGGCATCTGCGTTCCGCCCTGGAGCACGCCGGCTATCGCATCGACTACTCCGACGCAGGCCTCTACCTGTGGGTAACCCGGGGAGGTGTTGAGGACGCAGGCGCCGGCTCCCAGTGTTGGACCATTGTTGACGAGATGGCAGACCTTGGCATCCTCGTCGCGCCGGGCAGCTTCTACGGAGCCGCCGGCGGGCGCCATGTGCGAATCGCGCTGACCGCAACCGATGAACGCATCGGTGCGGCGGTTCATCGACTCGCCCACCGTGGCCAGAGCGGCTAGCGTGCACTTGTTTGTGCGCTAAGAGCGCGCTTGAGTGCGCTGGATGTGCTGAGTGTCACACCGCGCAGTGCGACTGACTGGTGCTGGAGTAGCGTCCCCTGCATGTCTGACCCCGGCAATGCGGCCGGCCAACAAGGAGGTCAACTACTTCATGAGTAACGACACTGCCGGCGCTATCTTGCGCACCGGAGATACCGAGCTCAAGCTCCCACTGGTCGAGTCGACCGAGGGCAGTGATGGGTATGACATCTCGAAGCTGTTGAAGGAGACCGGTCGGGTCACGATTGATCCGGGTTTTGTCAACACGGCGTCGTGTTCGTCGGCGATCACGTATATCGATGGTGATGCGGGGATTCTTCGTTATCGCGGGTATCCGATCGAGCAGCTGGCTGAGAACTCGACGTTCTTGGAGACTTCGCACTTGTTGATCTATGGGGAGCTGCCGACGCCTTCGGAGCTGGCGGACTTCGACGCGCGGATCCGGCGTCACACGTTGTTGCATGAGGATCTGAAGAGCTTCTTTGGTGGTTTTCCCCGCGATGCGCACCCGATGCCGGTGTTGTCTTCGGCGGTCTCGGCGTTGTCGACGTTCTACCAGGACAGTCTGGACCCGTTCGACGCCGAGCAGGTGGAGATCTCGACGGTGCGGTTGATGGCCAAGCTGCCGACGATCGCGGCGTACGCGTACAAGAAGAGTGTGGGTCAGCCGTTCTTGTATCCGGACAACTCGATCCCGTTGGTGGACAACTTCTTGCGGATGACGTTCGGGTTGCCGACCGAGCGTTATGACGTGGATCCGATCATGGCCAAGGCGTTGGACCAGCTGTTGATCCTGCATGCCGATCATGAGCAGAACTGTTCGACCTCGACGGTGCGGCTGGTCGGGTCGAGCCATGCGAACATGTTTGCGTCGGTCTCGGCCGGGATCAACGCGTTGTTCGGGCCGTTGCATGGTGGGGCGAACCAGGCGGTGCTGGACATGCTGGAGGTGATCAAGGCCGACGGCGGGGATGTCGACCACTTCGTGGCCAAGGTCAAGTCCAAGGAGGGCGGGGCCAAGCTGATGGGCTTTGGGCATCGGGTCTACAAGAACTATGACCCGCGAGCGGCGATCATCAAGAAGACCGCCGACCAGCTGCTGGAGAGTTTGGGTCATCGCGATGAGCTGTTGGACATCGCGTTCAGGCTGGAGCAGGTCGCGCTCTCGGATGAGTACTTCATCGAGCGCAAGCTGTACCCGAACGTCGACTTCTACACCGGGCTGATCTACCGGGCGATGGGTTTCCCGCCCAAGATGTTCACCGTGTTGTTCGCGCTGGGGCGGCTGCCGGGCTGGATCGCCCAGTGGCGCGAGATGATCGCCGACCCCGAGCTCAAGATCGGCCGCCCACGCCAGGTCTATGTCGGACCCACCGAGCGCAAGTACGTGCCGTTGAGCCGGCGCTGACGCGTCAGGTCACACGACCTTTGCTCAGTTCAGGCCGCTCCGGAGCCCGTCTCTTGGGCCAGGAACCGGCCTGAACTGAGCAAACCAGCCTGAACTGAGCACTCAGCGTCGGGTGATCGTCACCGAGGTGGGGGCGATGGCCTTGTCGGCCGTACCCCATGACAGGGCATCGGCCCCTCGCGCCCGGGTCCATGTACGGTCGCCGACGGTGACAGACGTGATGCCGTCGGTTTCGGCATGGGCGACAGCCCAGGAGCCCGCGGCCCAGGCCAGCTGCGCGTTGCGGCCCGTCGCATGGACATCTCTTCCCTGCACGGTGGCCGGAACGCCCAGTTCGGCATTGAGATGTTCGGCGATCGTTGCGGCCGGGGTGCTGACCGTGGCGGCATCCAGTCGGCAGCCGATTCCGCCAGGGGAGTGGCCGGCCAGGGTCGAGGCGAGGATGCGCCCCTCCTGCTCGTGGCTGGCGTAGGCCTGGGGCGTGGCGCTGCGCTGGACCAGCTGGGCCACTTTGGTGATCTCCATGGCCTGATATCCGTTGATCTTGATCAGGGCGTCGTAGAACTTGTTGGTCGCATAGACGGGGTCCAGGATCTGTTCTGCGGTCCCCCAACCCTGACTCGGGCGCTGTTGGAACAACCCGAGAGAGTCGCGGTCGCCGAACCTGACGTTTCGCAGCTTCGACTCCTGTATCGCGGTGGCGTTGGCGATCGTGGCGGCTCGCGCCGGCAGTCCACGCTTGAGGGCGACGGCGGTGATCGTCGCGGCGTTGGCGGTCTGCTCGGGAGAGAAAGAGACGTCGTGTCCGAGTGCCACCGCACGACACGACGGCTGACCTGAGTTCGTCATCAACGTGGTGTAGCCGAAGTAGCCGGCGCCGCCGACGATCGCGACGATGACCAGGAGCACAAGCCGGCCCACCCAGCGACGTCTGCGCCGACCGTGTCCGATCGCCACAGGGGGGATCTGACGCTCAGCTGTTGGCATGGAGGGCGGAGTTCAAGGCAATGCCCTGACCCGCGCGCGAACGCGCCTCGACGGTGCCGGTGACCGAGTTGCGGATGAACAGCATCCCCGAGCTGCCCGAGAGCTCCCGGGCCTTGACCACCCGGCCGTCCTCCAACGTCACCTTGGTGCCGGCCGTGACGTAGAGCCCGGCCTCCACGACGCAGTCGTCGCCCAACGAGATGCCGATCCCCGACTCAGCGCCGAGCAGGCAGCGTTCGCCGATACTGATGTGCTCGGTGCCGCCACCGGAGAGTGTGCCCATGATCGATGCACCACCGCCGATGTCCGAGCCGTCGCCCACCACGACGCCTTGCACGATCCGGCCCTCGACCATCGAGGTGCCCAGGGTTCCGGCGTTGAAGTTGACGAAACCCTCGTGCATCACCGTGGTGCCTTCGGCCAGGTGGGCACCCAAGCGGACACGGTCGGCGTCGGCGATGCGGACCCCGCTGGGCACCACATAGTCGGTCATGCGCGGGAACTTGTCGACGCTGAAGACCTGGACGGGCCCGGAGTCACGCAGCCGCAGACGGGTGCGTTCGAAGTCCTCGACCGGGCAGGGGCCTTCGCTCGTCCACACGACGTTGTTGAGCACGCCGAAGAGCCCATCGAGGTTGATCGTGTTCGGCTTCACGAGGCGGTGCGAGAGAAGGTGCAGACGAAGGTAGGCATCTGGGACGTCGGCGGGCGCTGCGTCAAGGTCTATGACGACATGGATCACTTGTGCGCGCACGCCGCGGCGAGGGTCTTCCTTGGCGGCCGCGGCGAGCTCGGCCGGGGGACCGTAGGGGCCCTCGGCGTCAGCGGGTCCCAACGCAGGCGCGGGAAACCATGTGTCGAGCACTTGCCCGTCCAGCGTCACCGTCGCCAGCCCGTATCCCCATGCGCTGCGCTCGCTCGTCATGCGCACCAGCCTAGGTGAGGGATCACCTGGGGCGAGCACCCGCCGGATACGCTGCCTCGTATGCCTTCCACGCCACGTCTCGATCTGGCCATCGACGTCGTCACCTTGACCGCTGCCCTGTGCGACATCGAGTCGGTGAGCGGCAACGAGCAGCAGATCGCGGACGCCGTCGAGGCCGTCCTGCGGCCGCTTGGCCATCTGGACGTGAGCCGTGACGGGAACACGATCGTCGCGCGTACCAACCTGGGGCGCACCGAGCGGATCGTGCTGGCCGGTCATCTCGACACTGTTCCGCTGACCGATCCACCGAACCTGCCGACCCGTCGTGAGGGTGACAACCTGGTCGGTCGTGGCACGTGCGACATGAAGGGCGGGCTGGCGATCCAGCTGCGTCTCGCTGCGCAGCTGTCAGAACCGTCCCGAGACATCACCTACGTCTTCTACGACTGCGAAGAGATCGAGATCGAGCGCAACGGCCTGGCGCGGATACGGCGCAACAGTCCGGAGCTGCTGCAGGCCGACTTCGCGGTGCTGCTCGAGCCGACCGACGGCGCCATCGAAGGCGGTTGCAAGGGCACGCTGCGCGTCGATGTCACGGCCAAGGGCAAGGCGGCACACTCGGCGAGGCCCTGGAACGGCCACAACGCGATCCACGAGGCAGCGACGATCCTGGGACGCTTGGTGGCCTACGAGCCGCAGACCATCGAGGTGGACGGGCTCGACTACCACGAGGCGCTGAGCGCGGTCGGGATCCGGGGTGGGATCGCGGGCAACGTCATCCCCGACGAGTGCGTGGTCACGATCAACTACCGCTTCGCTCCCAACAAGTCCGGAGCGCAGGCGCTGGAGCACGTGTCCGAGCTCTTCGACGGGTATGCCGTGGAGCTCACCGACACCGCGGACGGTGCTCGGCCCGGGCTTCACCTGCCGGCGGCCAAGACCTTCGTCGATGCGCTTGCCGTGCCGGTGCAGGCCAAGGAGGGCTGGACCGACGTCGCCCTGTTCTCGCAGCTATCGATCCCGGCGGTGAACTTCGGTCCCGGAGACCCGAACTGGGCCCACCACGACCACGAGCACTGCCCGGTGCAGCAGCTGGTCGACGCCGAGGCGGCGTTGTTGCGCTGGCTGGCCTGACGCCCCCTAGATTGGTGTCGTGACCGACAAGAGCTTCGAATACCACACCGGCCCAGTCACGTTGCGGCGCAGCAAGGTGCCGCCGACGACGACGGACCAACGGCTGCTGGACAACATCGGGCCGGCCGACTGGCTGCATGCCGACCCGTGGCGGGTGCTGCGGATCCAGAGCGAGTTCGTCGAAGGGTTTGGCGCCCTGGCCGAGGTCGGACCTGCCGTCAGCGTGTTTGGTTCCGCACGCACGAAGCCGGAGCACCCCAACTACGCCCTCGGCGTCGCGGTCGGCAAGGCGCTCGCCTTGGCCGGCTACGCGGTCATCACCGGGGGAGGGCCCGGCTCCATGGAGGCCGCGAACAAGGGCGCTCTCGAGGCCGGTGGCACCTCTGTCGGACTCGGCATCGAGCTGCCCTTCGAACAGGGTATGAACCGCTTTGTCGACCTCGGGGTCAACTTCCGGTACTTCTTCGCCCGCAAGACGATGTTCGTGAAGTACGCACAGGGGTTCGTCGTCCTGCCCGGCGGCTTCGGCACCCTGGACGAGCTCTTCGAGGCGGTGACGCTCGTGCAGACCCGCAAGGTCACGTCCTTCCCGCTGGTGCTCATGGGCACGGCGTACTGGGGTGGCCTGCTCGACTGGCTGCGTCAGACCGCCGAGGCCACGGGAACCATCAGCCCGGCCGACATCGACCTCCTGCACGTCACTGATGACGTCGAGGAAGCCGTGCGGATCATCGTCAGGGGGGACGAGGGCTACGTGCCCAAACGTCCCGAATAGCCGACCTTTGTCAGAGGATCTTTCGGCAACCTCTGTCCGGTCGATGAGTTCGCGTCGCATACTGGCGCCATGACCATCTCCCCGCTGCCGCGTCGGGGGAGCACGTTGCTCGGACGCGACAAGGCCGGCAGGCGGTTGCGTGTGTCATCACATCCGGATGCCGGCCGGGTCGTGCTCTCGATCTGGCAGGACGACGTCTGCCGGGCAACGTTGCGCCTGGCCGAGGAAGACGTCCCCGAGCTTGTCAAGATGCTGAGCTCCTCGCTGATCCAGCCCTCCGCCGAGGAGTCAGAAGTCGGCTAGAGCTCAGCGCGGACCTGTTATGGTGCAGCAGGTTCTTCTTGCGCGTCCTATCTGAGGACCCACCGTGACCGCACGCCGTGTCCCCCGCTGGTCAGAGCTGGCCCCCTTGATCGGTCACCAGCCCCTTGTCCTCAACCCCACCGAACGACGGCTGTCACGCGCCCACACCATAGGTGACCTGCGCTCGATCGCGCGCCGGCGGACGCCTCGGGCGGTGTTCGACTACACCGATGGGGCAGCAGAGGCAGAGATCAGCCTGCGGCGCGCGCGGGCGGCCTTTCGGAGCGTCGAGTTCAGGCCCGGTGTGCTGCGCGACGTCTCCCGGATCGACCCATCCACGACGATTCTCGGAAAGCGTTCCGCGCTCCCATTCGTCTTCGCGCCGACCGGCTTCACCCGGATGATGCACCACGAAGGTGAGCGCGCCGTGGTGCGCGTCGCCGACCGCCGGGGGATCCCTTATGCCCTCTCCACCATGGGCACCACCTCCCTGGAGGACATCGCCGCGACGGCGCCGGACGCGCAGCGATGGTTCCAGCTCTACCTGTGGA
>Ga0209585_10000216_pt1 | contig 23118 bp, 29 predicted proteins | sample NGEPerone_FD_185491 | JGI IMG/M metagenome (GOLD analysis project Ga0209585, IMG submission 185491) | Arctic peat soil microbial communities from the Barrow Environmental Observatory site, Barrow, Alaska, USA - NGEE Permafrost154B-one... | ecosystem: Environmental > Terrestrial > Soil >... | reverse complement strand
CTTTAATGGAGAAAGGACAAAGGTATAATGGAAAACACAAAAACGAAAGCCTTTGCGAGATTTCAACGAGGTTATAATTATAATCTCAAATTGGATTATTATGCAGAAGTATCAGAAAATATTGATTATAACGCAGACAAACAGTGGGGTAGTAAACTTGGAGAAGGTTCTACACCTACGCCTGTGTTTAATGTTGAAAAAATGATATTTAGATATAAGACTTCTTCAATTATATCACCATCTGTAAAGGCAAAATACTTGATAGATGCAGTAGATGAAGAAGCAATAGATGAAGATAACAAAGCTTTAGCAGATATGGCTAAATTATTGTCAGATTCAGCATCAGTTAGATGGGAACGCAATAAAATGATATCAGTTTTGCGTAAATGTGTTGAAGATTCTTGGCTAACAGGCGATATGTGTACTCATACCTACTGGGATCATGGTAAAAAAACCAATCAAGAACTTAAAGGTGACTTCATAACTGAACGAATCAGTGGTGGAAACGTATTTTTCGGCAATCCAAAACTGAATACAGTCAAAGGACAACCTTATATATTGATATTAAAGCCTGAAACTGTTTCGTCAGTTAAAAAAAGAGCTAAAGCATTTGGACTTTCAAAAGATAAAATTGATAAAATTGTATCAAATGAAAACACGGATATACAATTAGGCCAATTAAAAAATATTGGAGCTGATAATGTAGATGATGACGACAGTATAGTTGATACTTATTTGACTTATTACATAGAAGATGATGTTGTTTATCTTGATGAAGAAACTCCACTGGTTCATCTTAAAATGAAATCAAAGATAAAGGAAGGTGGCTATCCTATAACCTGGGGTAATTGGGAAACACAGGAAAACTCATATCATGGCAGACCTGAATCGTCCGGACTTCATACAACTCAAAGATTTATCAATAAAATGTACGCTTTGTGTATGCTTTGGATGATAAATAACGCATTTGGTAAAATAGTTTATGACGAAAACAGATGTGAGGGTATTACAAATGATGTTGGAGTAGCACAACCAGTAAATGGTGCAGTTAGTGATGTAATAATGCAATTAAGGTCAGGAGACTTTAATTCAGCAATTTTATCTGTAATAGATAATGCAATTAATACAACATTAAGATTTTGCGGAGTTACAGAAGCTGCTTTAGGTGCAGGAACTTCATATAATACATCAGCACAGATAACAAACATCAAGCAATCGTCAATATTACTTAAAGGCAACCAAGACAGAACATTCCAATTTGTTGAAGATATTTACGCAATATGGGGCGACTTTATTGTTGAGAAATATGGCGATGGAAGATTAATGCCTGTTAAAGAAAATGGCAAAGTTATTTATAAGAAATTTGATGCTAGTTTAAGAAAGAAAATGATATTAAATACTAAAATAGAAGTTGGATATTCGCCTATATGGGATGCACAAGAATCAAGAATACTTCTAACTGAAATGTTACAAAATTCAGTATTAACACCTATTCAATTCTTGGATCAATTAGATGATGGAATGCTTAAAGACAAAGAAGGTTTAATAGCGGAACTTAAAGCAATGGCATCAATGCCAGAACCACAACCACAAGGTAATATGCTCACAGAAGCAGACAACGAACAGATGGCAGCATTCTTTGACAGTCTACCAGTAGAGCAACAGACAGCGTTAAAGTCGTTACCAGCAGACCAAATGGAACAGCAAGTAATACAGATGATGTCACAACCGCAAGAACAACAGCCAACGCAATAGATAAATCGGCAACCATACCGAAAAGGAGAACTAAATGTTTAATACAAAATTCATGCCATTATTTGACGAAGATGAAGTAGTAAGTGGTGGCACTGCGCAACCAAACGCAGAAACAAAAGAAACAGAAAAAACAGAACCAGTTGTGGAATCTATTCAACAAACTACTCCAGAGCCAACAAGCCCTAGAGAAATTGAAATTGAATATCTCGGCAACAAAGAAAAAATATCTCTTGACGATTTAGAAGGATTAAAGACTCTTTTGCAAAAGGGAAAGAATTCAGACAGGATTCAGGAGAAGTGGGAAACCGCTAAAACTACACTGGGTAAAGCGGAAGCAGTCGCAAGACTGTATGGCTATCGTGATGAAAACGGTCAGGGAACTGTAGATGAGTTTTTAGAAACAATTAAACAGGACTTTGAAAAAACGCAAGTAAACAGTTTAGTTGAAAAAGGATATTCAGAAGATGAAGCTAAAGAGTTAATAGAACTTCGCAAGGAGAAGGAAGAACTCACTAAATTTAAAACTGAATATCAAAAAGGCGAGGAAAAGAAACGTAACGATCTTGAATTTATTAAATACTTTGAACTGGTTAATGGAAGACCATTTTCAGACTCGGACAAGATACCAGCAGAAGTGTTGAAAGAGGAAAAGAACGGAACGCCTTTAAAGTATGCTTACGCAGACTATATCGCACAGCAATCAATAAAAAAAGTAAAAACAGAAAAAGTAAATAACGATAATCTTGAATCGTCTGCACCTTCTATGTCTTCCACAGTGCTTGACAAGACAGCATTCACGGAGACGGAGGTAAAGACAATGAGTAGAGATGAAGTTAAAAAGAATTGGCCAGCTATCACAAAGTCAATGAAGTTACCATCTTGGAAAAAATAACTTTATTGAAAAAATAAAGGAGAAACACAATGACAGCAAATATAAACGCAGATGCGTTCGTACCTCAGATTTGGGATACACAAATTTTACGTACACTAGAAGATAATTTAATTGCAAGACAGATTTGTAAAGCAGTACCATCAATCAAAGCAAAGGGCGCAGGAGATACAGTTTATTTTAACGGACTTGCAGACCCAACAGTTGACGCTTACACAGGTTCAATCATTTATGAGACTTTGGTTTCATCTCAGGTTGCATTGTTAATCGACCAACAGTACAAATATGCATTCAAAGTAACTGATGTAGAAGCATTCATGGCTAATGTAGACCTTAAGGGTTCGCAGGCATCAAGAGCAGCTTACACCTTGAAAAAGGCAGTAGATACTTATATCTTTGGGACATCCACTTCACCAGCAATTGTAGACGCAGGAAACACTTTAACTGCAGACGCAACTTGCGATTCAGCAACTATTCTATCAGATATTTCAACATTCTCAAGAGTGCTTGAGGAACAGAATGTTAATTCGGGCGACAAATTTGTTGTTATTCCACCTTGGATTAAAGAAAAACTAATCCTGGCAGGAGTTAAATTCCAGATCAACAATGGTATCAGTGGTACTGGCGGTATGGAATGGGCTAATTACCTTGACCTTGATGTATTTGTATCAAACAATGTTTATAATTCAGGGACAGCAGCAGCACCAGTTTCCACAATAATTGGTGGTTCTTACAATGCTATCGTCTATGAAGATGTATTAAGCGAATCAAGAATGATGGATTTGGAATCTTCATTTGACAAGGGGCTTTCGGGTCTATTGGTATTCGGAGCTAAAGTTGTTAAACCAGCCGAATTATGCAAGATGATTTGTACTTGGGCTGCAGAAAGTGCAATTTAAGCATTAAAAATTAATAGTTATAGTATTATGGGGGAGCAATCCCCCTATAAAAAAGGAGAGTAAAAATGGCAGCAGGAGATAACATTGCAGTAACCAACGTTACAATAGCAAAAACAAATACACTTTACAGTTTAAATGCAGCATTCACAGCAAACGCAGCAACAGCAACAGCAGTTAATGCAACACAGACTTGGACTTTCACACCTACAAAGGCAGATTCCAAGTGCATTATGATAATTAGACACACAGGAGCTGGTGGAGCTTCATCTTATTCATTCGCTAAAGGCGTGAATGGAATGGCAGCACCTACAGCACTAGTTTTAGCACCAACAGCAGCTAACACTTATGTTTGTCAGTTAGACGGTAGATATAAAAACGCAGCAGGTTCGTTTGTTGTCGTGGCAACACCTTACACTGGTGAAGATATGCTTGATACTAATGCAGCATCAGTTTGCATAATTGAGATAATATAAGCCACTGTTTGCAACGTTTCTAACTAAATAATAAATGGGGAAGATAAGTTATGCAGACTGAAAAGCAACTTCCGAATTGCCTTCTTCCCCTATTATTTCGGATACATATCGGAGGTGTATTATGGAAAAAGCAATACCATATTTAGCAGAATATAAAAATAGTTGGTGGCAAGAGCATAAAGAAGAAATTAATAAGAAACGAAAAATACATTATAAAGAACACAGAAAAGAAGCATTAGCCAAAATGAAAATATATCGTGAAAACAATAAAGAAAAAGTGGCAAAGTCTAGAGCAAAATACTATCAAGAAAGTAAAGAAGAATATACAGAAAAAAGAAAAGAATACTATCAAAAAAATAAAGAAGCTATAATTGCAGGAGTTAAAAAATACAGAGAAAATAATTTAGAACAAATTAAAGAACGGAAAAGAAAAAAGAATTACGGTATTGAACCAGGTACTTATGACAAAATGCTACTAGAACAAGACAATAAATGTTGCGTTTGCTACATTGAACTAGATCAGTGTAAACAGATATCAATTGACCATTGTCATAAAAGCGGCGATGTTAGAGGCTTGTTATGTTCAAGATGTAATTTAATGCTTGGAATGGTTGAAGATAATATTGATATCCTTCAATCTGCTATTAATTATTTAGCAAAGGAGGAGCAATGAAATTTAAAGGAGAGCCAAACACCCTAGTAAGTATGGTTTACAGAGTAGGGTTTGTAAGAAAGAATAAAAAAATAGGCAGATTCAGTGCTGATGGGATATTTGAAACGAATGACACCAAAGTAATTAACAGAATGAAAAAGCACTTTCAGGTAATAGAAGAAGATGAAGAAATTATAATAACAAAGGACACAATAATTAAGAAAGAAACAATAAGGCACTGCAAAAAATGTGATTATACCTGTACGAATCAAGGTGTCTTAATGAAACATTATAGCGAAAAGCATCCAAAAGAATAAATCTAAATAGAGCTTGTGAATCAAGCCATAACCGAAAGGGGAAAAACAAATGTTACAAAATCAAATAGCTGCAAAACTTTATACTTGGCTTGATAAAAGTACATCAAATGCAGGTAGACAAGCATCTGCAACAATTACACTAGCAGGAGATACAGCCATACATGGCGCTTTAGATGTGGTATCAACAGCAGCAGGGGAAGTAATGACCTTCTCATCATTAGGTACAGCAGGGGATATGATATGTATATTAGGATCAAGAGTTAAGTATGCAATCAACGCACTTCCAACAGCACACGCAGGATATCGACTACACTTATATAATGCAGCACCAACCGCAATAGCAGACAATGCAGCGTTCAATGTAATAGCAGCAGACGCAGCAAAATACTTGGGTTATATAACATTGTCATTATTGGTAGATTGTGGGGATAACTGCATTGCAATTGACAATAATATGAACTTCACTTGCAAACTTGCAGGAACTGCACTGTACGGTCAGTTACAATGTATTGGCGCAGAAACACCAGCAGTTTCAGCAGTTTACACAATTTTATTAAATACTGTAACGGTATAAGGAGGGTAATATGAACCCTACAATTGAAAGAACAGTTTTAACTAGTAAGTTGGAATCTGCTAAAAGATACGGATTTATGCGAACAAAGACAGAATCAAACGCTGCAACAAGAATAACATATTTATATGATGCAGTTGGGTTAACTCCTGCATATATGGATTTTGCTGGTGGTGCATTTAATTATGGTGGTTGGGAAGCATTTGTAAACGAAGTGCAAAGACCAGTAATGCTAAAAACTGACGGTACAGTAGATTATGAATTATCACGGGCAGACTTTACTAAAAAAATAGATGGATCGGCAAGTGATATATCAGATACCGCATACGCAGGAAATGCAATGATTGAATTTAAAAAATACAAATGGGTGTATCAGTATGAAGATGCAAACTATGAGTATTTTATCTGCTCAAATGTAAAATGGGACGCAAATTATAAGGCATACGCATTTCAAAATGCAAATGCCAATATAAAAGATACATTCTATTGGGGAGCATTTAAGGGAATTTATTCCACCCATCTAAGAAGTATTGCAGACCAAGCAGTTATGTCTGGGCAAACACGAAATGTTGAAGTATCAAGGGCGACTGATAATGGCGCAGGGTATTACACAATTTATAAGAGTGGATGGGATTACATTGGAAATTTACTTACATTAATCTCAAAATCAGATAATTCCCAAGTTTCTTTTGGAAGTGGTAGAAGTAAATCAACAAATACAACTGCCATTGCAACAGGCACACTTAAAACACTTCCACAATTTATTGGATACAATGATGAGACAAGTGATGTCAAAGTATTCGGTATAGAAGGATTTTGGGGTAATGTTTGGGAGGGCATGGCAGGATTAATTTTAGCAACTACAATAAAAACCAAGCTAACTCCTCCTTATAATTTTGATGCAACAGGGTATACAGATACTACTATAACGCCAAGTGGAACTAATGGTGGATACGTAAATACTGCAAAAGTAGATAGTGAAATGGGGTTTATACCTAAAACTGCAAGCGGAAGTGGAACAACATATTATTGTGATGGATTATATTTCAACACTTCACAAGTTGACTATGCTTTAGTCGGTGGCACTTGGTACTATGGTCTTCTTGTTGGTTCGCATTGTGCGGCTTTGCACGCTCTTGCTTCGATTACGGACACGCACTTCGGCTCTCGCCTTTCATTTTTAAGTGCTACATAATAAAACAAATACAAAAATATAATATGGTAGAAAAGAAGCAGATATTGCATTCTGCCTAAGAAGGAGAAAATAATGACAGTTAATGAAATATTTGAACGGGCAATAGCACTCGTTGACGGGATAACCGATGCAGGGATAGTCGATACTGCCAATACAGCCGATTATTTAGCAAGAACTCCGTTCCTTATTAACCTGTTTCAGATGGAGTTAATTAAAAGCGGAGACTTGTTTACAAAATATCCAATCGCATATAAGCCTTTTAAGAACATTCTATCAGGAGGTGATCACTTTTCTGTCAGTGAGCATTTTGACACTGATGTCACAATTGAGTCAACCGATGTTGCCAGAATATATTATTTTGAAAGCGATGCATCAAGCGGAATAGTTAAGATTGAAGATTACAACGGAGCATGGACTACTTTAGCAACAGTAAATCTAACAAACATAGGTTATGGATTTACGCCTTACAAGGCTCTAATAACGCCTACAGCGGGCGCAACAAAGTCTCGTATAGTATTCAGTGGTTCGTACTATTATAGGTATAGAAACGTTGCTTTGCACACAGAAGCATTATCCAATATAAGCAGGTTCTTTGACTATGGTGCAAGGGTTAGAATACCAATGCCAATAGACTGCCACTCGATTAAAGATGTGATATTCAAATGGTACAGAGATAATTATGCAGTAAGTCCTGAATATGAAGTTGAACGAAAAGGTAATAGAACGGAAATACTATTTGGCAGAAATTTTGAAGGAGAAGTTTTAATAACGTACGTTCCTAATCCAGAAGAAATAACAGCAGTAACAGATGATATAATGATTGACGATTTTTCAGGGAATATTATGTCATACATGTTAGCAGAAGCCTTTATGAATGTAGAACAAAACGATTACCTTGCAGGACTATTTAAAAACAAGTATCAAGTATTAATGGCAAAATCTCAAATTAAAAAGCCAAAACCAGTAATTAGAATTATTAACAAATATGGAAGTGTATAGGAGGCATTAAATGGCAGTATATCCAGGTGGAATAAAAACATGGACACCAGTAACAAACAACTTAGAAAACGTTGATGCCTCACATATAAACGGTGCTTATGAGGAAATAATTGCAGTAGAAACAGAATTAGACGTTGTAAAGGCAGAAGTAGATGTATTAGTAGTGGTGGGAGATTCATCAGTTGAAGCAGCACAAGCGAGGGTTAATGCAGATGCGTATACATTTGACACCCTAAAAGCAAGACTTGATGATTCCGATGCAAAACTTGCTGATATTGTATATATGAGTAGTTTCCCAAGATTAAATGGTGAAACAGATGATACGCAAAGATTACAGCGTGCTATTGATTCTTTCACAGGTAATATAGCAGGAGCGATTCAGATAGCAGGTGATTTAAGAATATCAAGTACCGTTACATGCAACAAAACAGGATTAAGATTAATTGGAGTTAGTAACAGAAAATCAAGAATAATATCAACCTATGCAGATGTTGCATTATTAATAAAACCTTTATATAACGGCAATCCGTATACAAGTGTATCATACTGCAAATTTCATACAGACAATATTGCAATATGTGCAGAGGGGGATGCTATTACAAGTGGCACGGGATTGTGGCTACAATGGATATACGCATCTAGTTTTACTAATTTATATACAAGCGGTTTTGCCAAACATATTGTTATGAAGGGTGCTCACTTAAATACTTTTTATAATCTCTACCAAGGCAATATGGATTCTAGTGTTACAACTTTAGCACTCCATAATAGAGGCGTTGGTTTGAGTGCTGACGGCACACTTGATGAAGCAGGAGAATCATCATCTAACAATAATCATATAATTGGTGGGTGGATTAATAACACAAGTTGGGATTTGACCAGTATGCCAGGAACTATTACCCAATGTATTGATATTGAACCTGCAAGTAATTCATTTATATTGGGGAAAGATTGTGTTTTTAGAGATATTAGAGCCGAAAGAATGGATTATTATGTTATACATGGGGCTTTATATTCTGCTTTCCCTTGGTTTATATTTAACGGTGATAATTGCAAAATGATTAATATAGGGTTAAATCAAAGTGGTGCGAGCCAATCACCAGATTACCCTGTATATCAAGTAAATAGTAACTATAATAAAATTGAAATTGCAGATATAGCACCATATAACTATGGGCTAATCAGTTTTGGTGCAACAGCAGAAGGAAATATAGTTGAATATAATGCTATATATAATGACTATCAAACAACCCTACTTAATGCAGCTTATAAAACAGAATGGACATCTATTAAATATAACAATTTAAAAAATAGATTCATATTTAAAGATAATAAAGCTGGGACAATTGCGGATGTTGTTGGCTCAAATACAAAAGCACAAGGGGAATTTACGTGCCGTTCTAGTAAAAATACAAATATTGTAAATAGTGGGGATTATACTTATCAAGGATGTGTTAGTGCTGCTGTAGACATACCATTGCCAATTGGAAGAACAACTGGGAGTACAGCTTTTACCAAGATAACATTAAACACTGATACGAGTAATAGACGAATGTTATTAGCAACCGCTAATGGTCAAGCGGTTACAGCTGCAGGAGTTGTGACTCTAACAGCCTTAGTGTATATTCCTTCGGCTAGTAGTACATATGTAAGTGTTGGCGTTGGACTGAATTGTACTACCACATTAATAGCACGTGACAAATGGATAACGATAAGAAGTAGAATGTGGATGAATATTGGGGATAAAATTTTACCTACCCTTCAAATGTTGGGTGTTTCAGGAGATATATTTTACGTTGGAGAAATAAGCGTCTGCGATGGAAATACGTCTGTATATATTCCTAATAATACTTATAATGCTGTCTCTGCAAGTTTTTAGCCGTAGGTAACTAATTATACAAAGAATGGAGCGAGAAATGTCAAAATATGATGAATTTGTATATCTGCAATCTTTGTATGGCGTATATGCAGAAGCAGAAGAACTGGTTTCAGATGTAAGTTATGGAACAGATTTAGTAGGAGAAATAAGCACTGAATCAGACATACTCGGTGAACTGTCAACAGATGTTGCTTTAACTGGAAGTCTTGATTAGAAAGGATAAGAAATGACAACAATAAACCAAAATGTAGAGATGTATTCTGGCGATTCTAAAACATTAAATGTTACAGTTACGCTTACTGGCACTCTGGTAGGTTCAACTATTAAATGGAGTGCTGGAATGGATTATGTACCTGCTGTGACTAAAACTACAACAGCAGGAATATCAATAACTGGTGCAACCACTTTCACGGTAGCATTATTACCAGAGGACACTGAAAATTTAGAAGGAACGTATTTACACGAAGCACAAGTTACAGATTTAAGCGGAAACGTTTCAACAGTAATGACAGGGAAACTAAAGATAATTAAAGACTTGATAGAATAGGAGGAATTTAAATGAAAACAGTAAATCTGAATATAGATAAATTTCTCGGACTACACAGCGATGCTTTAGGAGATACCGAACTTGCGGTTGGCGAACTGTCAGATATGAAGAACTTCACCATTACTAAAGGTTATAATGCTGAAAAGCGGGGCGGGTATACTGCCTTGTTGACAGCTCCAACAGCTCACGCAATCAAAGGGCAATGGTACGGTAATATAGCAGGAACATTTTATCACATATTTGCGAGCAACGGACACATTTATAAATTCAATACTGGTGGTGGGACAACCGATTTAGGCACACTTACAGATGCACCTACTAACTTCTTCTATTTTGGTACAGCAGTTTATATTCAAAGCGGTACAGAATTTAAAAAATGGACAGGTAGTGGGGTTATATCTGATGTAGTAGGTTATGTTCCTTTAGTGATGAACTCACGTAATATTGGTGATCTAAGTACAGGAACCGCACAAGAGGGTATCAATAACTTATCTATACAGAGAAGAATGAAATTTAATGGCGTAGCAGGTCAAACGGTTGCAACTCTACCAGAAGTAAACATTACATCAGTAGATAAGGTTTACGTTGCTGGCGCACTTATGACAGTGACTACGGATTATACAGTTAGTTTAACTGCTGGCACAATTACATTTGGAACAGCACCCGCAGTTGGCGTTGACAATGTTGAAATAGTTTGGACAAATTTAGCAAAGACACAATTGTTTGATGGTACGGGTTCACAAAGCAGTTTCCAATTAGATGAAACAAATATTACATCAGTAACTTCTGTAACACTTAATGATGTGGCGGTAACTGCATTTAAAAGTTTTACTGCCTCAAATGCAACAGGAGATTTAAAAATAAATTCAGTATCTCATGGACTGGCACAATATACTAAAGTTGTATTTTTGGGAGCAGACTTACCACAACCATTAGTTGCAGGGACAATATATTATGTTAAACAACCGCAAGCAGATTATTTCTATCTTGTAGCAACATCAGGTGGAACGACTTATATAACCTATGGCGATGCAGGAAGTGGCACAATGACATATGGCAGTTCTTACTGTTATAGTCCTAATTTAACTACGGGATTAATTACAATATATGATATGCCAACAGCTGGTAATAAAAACATTTCAGTTATATATCAAAGTTCTACAACGGAATACCCTACCATTTCAGCACAAACCAATTCAAGGCTTTATGGTGGTAAGAATGACACAAGGGTATTTATATTCGGAGTAGATAATAACATTTACTATTCAGGGTTAGCAGACGGTGTTCCTTCGGCAGAATACTTCCCTGCATTAAACTTTATCAAAGTGGGAAGCGATAACAGCAAAGTTATGGACTTGTCAAAGCAGTATGATAGATTAATCATATTCAAAGAAGATTCGACAGGATGGGCTAGTTATGAGTACACCAGTACATTAGGGGTTGAATTCCCAATCTATCCACTAAATGATGTTGTTGGTTGTATGGTAAAAGGTTCAACACAAGTAATACTAAACAATCCAGTAGTAATTCATAAAAATAAAGTATACCAATTTGTGTCATCAAATGTTCGTGATGAACGCAATGCAGTATTGATGTCAACTAAGGTTCAACCTTTACTAGATGCAGAGACTTTAACAAACGCTATCACATTTGACAACGAGGAAGATGGTGAATATTGGATTAGTTTTGCTAAAGAATGTTATATTTATAATTATGTTTTAGATGCTTGGTATTATTACGAGTTTGCCGATACTGTAACTTCTATATGCAAGGCTGACAAGATTACGTTAGGCACAAGCGCAGGGCAATTAATGTCACTTGACGGAAGTTTGACAGATAATGGAACAGCAATAACAGCATACTTTAAAACAGGGTTTATAAATTACGGAACTATCATGTATAAGAAATTTGTAAATTTTATATGGGTTGAATTATTTTTAGATGGAACAGCAACGAAAGCAGATGTTTATTATCAGACTGATAAGGACCCGGAAACTCTTATTAAGTCTTTAGCCTTTACAACTGAAACTAATCCAAAAGCAAAGTATATGAAACCTAAAATGAAAGGGTTTGTTAATGGTAAGTTCATAATTAAGAACAGCTCTACAACACAAAAATGTAGAATATTAGGTATTTCAGCACCAGCGATTATCGGTGGAATTAGCAAATAGGAGGCTAAAATGGCAACAAATGCATTTGAAAATAAATATGCAACTAACATAGCAGGTCTTGCAAAAACAAATAATGTCGATTTAAGTACAGCCTCGTCAATGCTTAATTCTAATATTCAAGGTAATACTAATTATTTAGGTGGTGGCGTACTCAATATGGGAACAGCAGCAGCAGATTATAAAAATTATCTTGGCACTACAACACCAGTGCAAGCAACACAGCAGCAACCTGTAAATCAGTGGACTTCGGCAGAACGAGCAAGACTTAAAGCAATCGAAGCACAAAAGCAAGGTACACTGTCAGCGTTAAATAGAAGCGAAGTAGAAACACAAAATCAGTACAATACTGGAAGTGCTTTACTTGGTGGTCAAACTCAAACAGGTAGAAAAAGCCTTGCAGAGTATTTATCACAGCGAGGTTTAACAGGTTCAGGCATAGGCGCACAAGGCGAGATTAACGCTATAGGCAACCTTCAACAGGGGTTGGGTGGACTAGAAGCCACAAGAGAAGGAACGCTTGCTAATATTCAAGCACAGAGGGTTGATGCAGAAAATCAAGCATTAAGTCAGCAAGCAGATTTGGCAGGAGTACAGGAACAAAGACAGATTGATGCACAGGCGACAGCACTAGCACAAGACATAGCACAGATACAGGCAGAAGCATACAACCAGGATATACAAGCTGAAATTAACAGAAGAATGGCCATCAACCCTAACGACCCAACTATTCCATATTTACAAGCACAGAGAAACGCAAAATTAGGTGGAATGGCAACATCAGCAGCAGAGCAAGCACAGCAAGAATTTGACAATGCTATAGCGTTAGAGAAGTTGGGAATATCAAGATATAACGCTTATAAAACAAGCGGTAGTTCAAGCAGTGGCAGTTCTTCTAGTGGTTCATCTAGTAACACATCTACCAAAAAGGCAGCAACTACTAAAACAACTGCTAAAACAGCTGCACCTACAGCCGCATATCTCGCCTTAGATGCTCAACTTCCTAACACAAAGGATGAATACAAAATAACTGGAATTCAGAGTGCTTACAACAAGGGTATTATATCAGAAGCAGAAGCAAATCAACTTCTAACAAAATACGGGTTACAATAAAAGGGGGACATTATGATAGATTGGAAAAAAATAAAAGCTAATAATAATATTAAACCATATGTGAACCCTTCGGAAAGACCACAAAAGTTAGTAGGTAGAAGCACTTTTATTCAACCAAAAATAGCACTTGCTTCAAATAGCCCTATAACATTGAAGAAACCTGTTGTAGTTCCTGCTCCAAATAAGAAAATGCCAACATATGTTCAAGAATTTCAAAAGGGTAATTTAGGCAAGGGGTTTGGAAATTTAGCGCTGTCTACTGTAACTTCATACCAAGATGTCTTGAGAAGTGCTAGTAGCAACATATCATCTGTGGCAAGCGGAAAAGGGTTTGTACCGTATAAGGCAAATGTAACAAAGAAAGAATATGAAAACCAAATTGCAAAGTTGACAGGTGCAACCCCAATATATAAAAGGATTGCAAAGATTAGTCCTAAATTATCAAGTGCTTATTTAACAATAGGAGAGATTGTGGAAGATCCGTTAAGTTTGTTTGACGCAGCAGCAATGCTAACAGTTAAAGGTTTGAAGATAGCGGGAAGTTCTGCTTATGTAAAAGAACTATTAAAGATAAAACCTATTAAAATGGTAAGCGGTAAAACTGCAACTAAAATTGAAGATTTAACACAACCTGAAATTGAGAAGATAGCAAAAACAGCAAAAGATAAAAATGCAAGTACAATTAATAATGCTATACAACCTAAAGGCACACAGACCATAGCACAAGCCTCTAATATCCCCGTACAGCCTGTTAAACCTATTTTAGGTACAAACATACCAAAAGAACAAGTGTTCGCTACAAACGCCAATATAACGAAGCCAAGTAAAGGTGTAGTTTTAGATAAACCATATACTGATAATGGAGAAATTGCGGATGTTTTAACATCTAGCAAGCAAACGCAATCTACCATTAAAGAAAAAGTTTTAGATTTCGGCAGTGATATGAAAAGAAAATTCATTGATGCTGGTGATAGCGTTGCTAAGATTGGTAAGATTTCCGAAGATAAAGGACTTTACCATGTCTATAATAACGCAAGAAATTCAAGGCGCAGAGCAGAAAATATGATTGGTGAAGCACAAACTAACATTAATGGTAAAAAAATTGGAAAATCAATCAAAGATATATTTAACCCTATTAGAAAAAAGGGTGACGGATATTACAAAGACTTCCAGCTTTACCTTTTGCATGAACATAACATTGATAGAATGGCACAAGGCAAACCTGTATTTGGCGAGGCAGTAACAGCCGATATGAGTAGACAAGCAGCAGATGATTTGCTAAAAGCAAACCCTGAATTTTCAAACTTAGCACAAGAAATTTATAACTTTAATAAAAACAACATGCAATATAGAATAGATAGTGGGCTTGTAACACCTGAACAGGCTAAAATGTGGGATGAAATGTATCCTCATTATGTACCGACATTCAGATCAAACCCAAAGACAAAAGGTATAATAGCGGGTAAAAACATGGCGGCAGTAGAAAAAACCGTTAAAACTGCAAAGGGTGGCAACACTGATATTCTGCCTTTACATGAAAATATGTCAAAACAAACAATGCAAGTAGTTGAAGCAGCACATAAAAATATATTTGGCAATAGATTAATAAAAGATGCTACCGAAAAAACTTCAAAGTATGTTCAAGATATTCAAAGTGTAGTTGATGATTTAGACTTAGACAAAGAATTAAAAGATATACCTGACTTAAAAAACCATTTTAGAATTTATAAGGATGGTGAAGCATACGAAGTTAAAGTTGACGATAGTCTATTTGAAGGACTACAAGCTATATCAGGTGGAAAAGACACTCCAAATGCGTTTATTGCAGCAGCGACAGAAGGGAATAAAACATTTAAGCAACTTATCACTGGTTGGAATCCAATGTTCTTAGTGAGAAATGGTGCAAGAGATATTCAAGATGTAGGGTTGTACTCTAAAAACTTGAAGAAGTTTGCACAAAAGTATCCCGAAGCCGTAAAACAAATGTCAACAAATGGTGAAATGTGGCAACAATACAAAGCGTTAGGTGGCGCAGGTAACTCATTTTTTGATTATGCAAGAGGCTACAAAAATGATCCTACATGGTTAAGAAAAAATACAATAGACAGAGTTGAAACACTTAATATGTCAATTGAGCAACTACCAAGATTTACAGAGTTTATGGCAACAGTTTCTAAAGGCGATGGCTCTTATGACAATCTAATGGAAGCAATGTTCAATTCAGCAGATGTAACGGTTAACTTTGGAAGAAGCGGGAAATGGGGTAAAACCCTGAACTCGACATTCGTTCCATTTTTCAATCCTGCAATGCAGGGGGCTGATAAGATGATAAGAAGATTTACCGAAACTAAAGGCGTTAAAGGTTGGACAGAACTTGTTTTAAAAGCAGGCTCGTTAGGGGTTGCACCATCACTCATAAATGAAATGGTTTACAAAGATGATCCACAATATCAACAGTTGTATGACAGAGATAAGGACATTAACTATATCATCAAACTTGGTGATAATGAATGGCTAAAAATACCTAAAGGCAGAGTTTTATCATTATTTGGAGCAACAGCACAAAGAACTTTAAGGGCAATAGGTGGAGAAGAAAACGCTTATGCTGGGCTATTAAAAACAATGAGTGAACAAGTCGCTCCAATCTCGCCAATAAGCAGTAACATACTTTCACCATCCATAGCAATCTCAAACAATAAGAGTTGGTTTGGTGGGAAGATAGAACCGCAAAGACTTGAAAAGTTTTCACCTGGGTTAAGATACGATGAAAATACAACCGAAATAGCCAAATGGATAGGTGGCAAAATAAATTATTCACCTAAAAAAATTGACTATTTGCTAAATGCTTATTCTGGTGTGATTGGCGATTTTGCTATGCCACTAACAACACCAAAGGCAGAATCAAATCCGTTTGCAAAAGCATTCACTATTGACAGTGTCACAAGTAATAAAGTAACCCAACAGTTTTATGATAAAAAAGATGAAATATACTATGCAAAAAATGATTCCGATGGACAAGATGCAAATGATATTCTATACAGATATATGACTAAGCAAAATAGTATGGCTTCCGATTTATACAGCGAAATACGAATAATTGAAAATAGTTCGGAAAGCGACCAAATGAAAAAAGCTAAAGTTAAAACCATAAAAAGCCTAATCAATGGAATTGAACAAACAGCACTTGACTCGCTTTCAGAAGTTGAAAAAGCCACAGAAGAATTATCCGTAAGTTACAAAGACACCGATGATCTTTACAGAGAAGTCAATAAAAAGGTTTTCGGTTCTGAATATGCTTTAAAACTATACAACAAAGATATTTACGCAAAAGCACAAAAACAAATATCAAATGGTATAAGCTATAACCAGTTTTACGATGGCTATTTTGCACAGAAAAAAGCATCTTCTAATATTGGAAAGGCTCTTGCCTTGCAGAATAAAAGCATAAATAATATGTACAGCACTTTTGAAATTAGTAAAACTAGTACGGACATCGCAACAGCACTTAAAAAAAGTGGTCTTGGCGGTAAATACAATTCGACCTATGAAACACTAAAAGGCTTTACTGGTTCGGAAGTTAAAAAGAGAATGATTGACAAGGCAAACCCTGGATTGTCATACAACCAATTAGTTATCTTATATGAAGCCTTTGACATCTCACAAGGAGTTGGCAGATATGGGAGGCAGTTTAGTTAAGGGATCTTCGGATCCCTTTTTATTGGAGGAAATTATGAAATTAAACAATATGCCTTGCATAGTAGCAGATGACATTCTGCTGTTTGATCCCAATTCAGGACTGTCAAAGTGGGCTAATACAATTAGTGGCTCATTCACATACCCAAGCGGTCAAAAACCTTGCTCAATTATGATAAACAAAGGGGTGAATATTTATCCAGCTTCATGTCATGGTTGGTTGGGGTTCCCTGAAACTGTACTATACCGATACAAAGACGGTACATTCGGTATAGGCAGATTTATCAACGCTTCGGAAATACCTAATCGTTCAAATGTACTATGGGCTGTTGGCGGAATGGGATTACTTGACAAATATGCACCTTCTTCGGAAGGATTCAGCAAGTTTGTAAAGGATGGCAAGAGTTACGATTATTCAGATGTGACCAGATTAACGAATCATACATTGATAGGAGTAAAAAATAATAAAATTTACCTATGTTACGTTAAGAATATGACAGGTTCACAAGGCAACGAATATGCCAAACAATGTGGATTTGAAAAAGCAGTTTGGCTTGACGGAGGTCATATTGCAGCAATTAACTCAACAGATATTAAAATAAACTTAAGCACTGTTCAAGGCTATGGAATACAAGGAATAGGAGCACCAATGACAACAACAAAGAAAAAGATAATACTTGATGCAGGACATAGCGCTAAAACTGCGGGCAAAATGTCACCAGACGGAACATACCATGAATATGAGTTTAACCTGGATATTGTTAACCGTATGCTTAAACTACTCATACAATACCCCTGTGAGGCTCTACTGGTCGATTACAGCAACGCAAATGCAACAACCGAACTAGTTGCCCTAATCAAGAAAATAAACGCTGAAAAGGGCGATATATGCGTATCAATTCACTCTAACGCTTACGGAACAGATTTTAACAGTGCAAACGGGTGGGAAATATTCGACTATAAATTATCAGGCGAAGGGCAGAAACTTGCCAAAGCAATACACAATGAGATGCCAGTACTTGGGTTAACTGACAGAGGTATTAAAGATGGCTCACATTTAGCAATGGTTCGAGATACAACAATGGCTTGTGTATTGATTGAAACAGGATTTCACACAAATCAAAGCGATCTTGCAAGGTTAAAATCATCATCGTTCAGAGATTTGGTTGCAAAAACCTACGTGAAAGGTATTTTAAACTACCTTAACATCCCATATATAAAAGAACCAACAATTGTCAAGGAACCTGAACCAGCGACAGAAGTTGGAACATTGTACAGAGTTATTGAGCAACACGCTTCATTTACAACAAGAAGCGGTGCGGAAAGAATGCTTGCAGATTTAAAAAATCAAGGCAAGTATGTATGGATAGAGGAGAAAATTAAATGAACGATTATATAACATGGGATTTATTGGCTGCATATGCAACCTTTGTAACAATAGTATTTATGGTAGTGGAATTCACAAAAGGGTTGCCATTTATCAAGGAACTGGAAACAAAGTACTATTCTGCGGCGGTGGCATTCATATTGATTTTATTGGTGCAGTTCCAAGCTGCAACATTTGTGCCGTTTGACATTGTACTGTACATCTTGACCTCAATATCAGTTTCACTTGGTGCAAACGGGCTGGCTAATTTTAATAAAACATTAAAGTAGGAGGTTGGTATGACAGCTGCAGTAAAAAAAGAAAACAAAGAATTATCTATGGACGGTATATATCAATTATTAGAATCAATAGTTGAGCGGCAAGATGACATCCGTACGGTTGAAGTAAAAAGGCTTGATGAACAGTTTAACAATATGAAACGTCAAGCAGAAGCAGAATCAGAAAGAAGGGATTCACTTAGAAAAGCGGACATTGACAATATTTTTAATGCTAATGAAAGAGCAATTAAACAGGCTGAAATACTAGCAAAACAAGTCGCTGATAATGCTGACGTACTACGAAAAGCGGTAGCTGAAACAGCTAGTGTAATAGCAATGCAATTACAGCAAATTACCAACTCATTAATAGAACGTATATCAGCAGTTGAAAAAGTACAATATGAAAATAAAGGAAGATCGGGTATATCAGCACCGTTGCTAATGCTAATAGCAGGGCTTGTCGGTGGACTAGTAGTGTTTATAGTTGAATTAGTAATAGTATAATAAATTAGAGGGAACTTCGGTTCCCTTACTTTTTTTTGCCAAAAACCCGAAAAATTATCAGCCAAACTACGGAAAAGTTTTACAGTTATAACCGAACAAAATTAATATTTGCGAAGTTTTGCGGTTGGCGCATTATTTGCGACAGTTGATTTATTCTCTTTTCTTTATGCTTAATCTTGTTCTGAAATAAAAACATAATTATTTTAAAAAAAAGTATTGCATTATGTTAAAATAGGTATATAGTAAAGATAGATAAAAGGTACGAGGTCAAAGCATATATTGCGGTTAGGTCATTAGTGGCATTTTGCGACGTGAGCCAAAAGACACGTATCGCCGTTATATGCTGATATTGTCAGCACTGATGATTCTAAAAAAAGATGAAATAACGGAAGGAGAGCCAATGAAAGAAGTTAAAATAAGCTATACAAGCAGAATGCCTGAATCTTTACTAACTAAAATTAAGATAAAGGCAGCTAAAGAAAAAACAACTATAAGCGCAATTATTAATGAAGCGGTTATAAACTTTTTAGCAAAATAGAAGATTTAAGGGGGAAAAATGAATGGAAATTAAAAGAGCAATTAAACTTTTAGAAATACAGAAAAAGAATTATGCTCGTTTAGATTGCACAATATCAATAATTGAGGCTTTCAATATGGGAATTACGGCGTTAAAAGAAAAACAAGGAAATGAAGAAAAATACGCAAAAGACATTAAAGATTGTGAAAGTTGCCCTCTTTATAAAAATGATTGTTCTGGTGGTGCTACTGGAACGCCTAGTGGGTATAAAGAGCCACCATGTACATCATGGAACGATGATACTTTAATTTATGAAGGAATGTATGATAGTAATTATTAAAATTTAAGGAGGTAACACAATGACAGTCACAACGAGAACACCGCAAACATCTGATTTGAGCACAATGGGATTAACCCAGTATGACAACGCCTGTATTATTGGAAAGTTACTCGAAGGTAAATTGAAACCATCGGATGCATTTATTATTCAAAAGTTGAAAGGGGTAACACAATGAAATTGAGTCAATTAATTTGGATAAGCCTAGCAGTATTTTTACTTGGGGTGTTCGCACTAGTAGCACCAATAATGAATTAGTTTTATCTAGTTAAGAGAAAGGATTTAAAAATGAAAGCAAATAAAAAGACATTATTAGCATTTAGAAAAATGATGGAAAATGAACAAGAATCATATGATTATGAATTGCTCGTTCAGACTTGTGTAGAAGAAACAGGGTTATTAAAAACCGCAGAAATGGGAGAAAGAACCCTTGATACCGATGAATGTGAAATAAAATGGGGAGACACAGAAGATGTTTGTGGACTGTGCGAATTTATTGATTCTTTTGCCCAGAATTTTCTCGAAAAGATTTTAAATATGGCAGAATCAATGGTTGGAGAAGAAATTGGCTGTTATTTTGAAGATGAAGAATAACAACATAGTTTCTACTAATGCCACAAAAGAAAGGATAATAATGATTGAATTAAATAAGATTTATAACGAGGATTGCTTGGCTGGGATGCAGAAAATTAAAGATAAAAGTATTGATATGGTATTAACAGATATACCTTATGATTTTATAAATAGAAAAACTAATGGGTTAAGAAGTTTAGATAAAGGCAACGCAGATATATTAACTTTTGATTTGCAAACGTTTTTAAAAGATGTTTTAAGAATAACTAAAGGTAGTATTTATATATTCTGTGGCCCGACACAAGTTTCTGAAATTATAGCATTTTTTAAAGATAATAAGACAAGTGTAAGGCAATTAATATGGGAAAAAACTAACCCAAGTCCTATGAATGGTCAACATATATGGTTATCTAGTGTAGAAAACTGTGTATTTGCTAAAAAGGGGGGTGCTACTTTTAATGAACATTGTAAAAGTGCAGTTATTAAAAATCCTAATGGTAGGAGTAAAATCCATCCAACAGAAAAACCTTTAAAATTATTTCAATATCTCATAGAAACAAGCACTAATCCAAATGATTTAGTTTTAGACACTTGTATAGGTGGTGGTACTACCGCAATTGCTTGTATTAATACTAATAGAAATTTTATCGGATTTGAACTGGACAAAAACTATTATAACATAGCACAAAAGCGGATAGATGATTTACGCAATTAATGATTAGTGGATTTCTAATAGGAAGGAGAAAATAATGGAAATGGTAGAAAGAGCAATATCATACATTGAATTTTTAATTGTAGAAAACAGCACTCCAAGTATTGCTATAAAACTACATACAACACTTATAGCCCTCAAAGAGAAGCGAGAACGTGAAAAAGGTTGTGTTGGTTGTGAGTATAAAAATGGAAAAGGATTGCCTAAATCTTGTCATTCTTGTAGTCGAAGATATGGAGATTTTTATTGTGAGAAAGTCACAACATAGTGATTACTAATATAACAAATTAGGAGGTTACAAAATGACAATGTTAACAATCGAACAATCTAAACAGATAGTAACAGTAATACTGAAGCACAGAGAAAAAATGGAAAAGGTAACTTGTAAAGATTGTAAACACGGAGCGCATTACACCTACAATGGAGAGCCTATGGGTTACAAATGTTCCTTAACAAAAGATGCTTGTTTTCCCGAATGCTTCCACTGCCCTGATGGAAAGCCAAGAGAGGTGCGGAATGAGAAGTAAATTACTTTCGCAAAGGCGTACAAGTCTCGTACCACTTATTCTTATAATAATTATACTTGAAGTCACAAAATGTGCGGTTACAGCCGTAAAAGTTTCAAAATGTTAACCATTAACGGGTTATGAACCGAAAGGAGAATTATGTGTAAAAACCCATGTTTAGATTGTACTGATAGATTTTCCGGTTGTACGACGAGATGTGACACTGGAATAAAGGAAAGTGAAAAAAGAAAAGCACGAAGTGAAATAATAAATCAAGCAAAAATGGATTACATAATCCCAAATTGTGTTCAAGTTACAAATTTTTTAAGGGCTCAGCATAAAAAAGGGAGGCAAATATGAACACAAATAGAGCAATGAAAATTTTAAGAAAATATATAAAATTAATTAAACGAATGAACGTAAATCATGGCGATGTGAACGAATCAATAGAAACCGTAGTAGATACGCTCGACTGTTACATAGAAAAGGAGAAGAAATGAAAGACTTAATGGATTACACCTTGGAGGAAATAAAGGCTCATTGCACCAACCATTTTGCAGAAGCTCCGATGTTTGCACCAACTTACTTTTGTGAAGGGTGCGAATTGAAAAATATATGCGATAAAATGCGAAACTATACTCCTATAAAATGGAATTTTGAAAGGAGAACAAATGCTAATGTATAGATGTTTAGATTGTGACGAGACGTTTCACGAACCTGCAGAATCAGTCAACACGCATTATGAGGTTGATGATAGACAAGATGAACCTGTTTATGTTTGCCCTGAATGCGGATCTGGCGATTATTTCAAACTGGATAAATGCAAATTATGTTTAGGATATTGTGAGCCTGGTGAAGATTACTGTCAGGAGCATCAAGATTTAGCGATTGATTTAATGGCCGATGTGCTTGATAAGATTTATGATTGGAGTTTTTCAGACAGAAAAGCCAACGTTGATTTAATTGAGTGGTGGCTAGATGAAGAAAGGGGAGAACATGAGAAAATTAAAACAATTAATAATAGATAATTATTGTAAGCAGCGAGAATGCCGAGGATGCCTGTTTAAAGTACAGGGGCAAGATTGCTCAATACAAAGATGGTTATATAAAACCAAATGGAAGGGATAAGGATGAAGAAGAAAATGTGTGATTATTGTAACGTATCACCATATGGA
>Ga0209585_10000215_pt1 | contig 23218 bp, 23 predicted proteins | sample NGEPerone_FD_185491 | JGI IMG/M metagenome (GOLD analysis project Ga0209585, IMG submission 185491) | Arctic peat soil microbial communities from the Barrow Environmental Observatory site, Barrow, Alaska, USA - NGEE Permafrost154B-one... | ecosystem: Environmental > Terrestrial > Soil >... | reverse complement strand
AAAATACAATCATCTTGGTAAAAATATTGAGATTGTTATTGATAAAGCTTTACACGAAGAGGATCCCGAAAAACGCCAGGGTTTTGCCAATTCCATAGCTTATTACATGAAATTAACTTACAGCAACTGGCATAAAGAATTGGTGCATGATGATAATATTCAGACAGAGCTCGCTGCTATTACACATGGAGAACTTGAATTTAATAGTCGTCCTTTTATAAAACACCGCGCGGAAAATATTCGTGAAGAATTTGCCAGTTCCGGAGGAAAATATCGTAGAAATTTCGGCCCCCGCAATAATAGAAACAACCAAAGCAGAGACAATCGCAGCAACAGGAAATTTGGTAAGAAAAGGTATTAATTGTTTTAATGCTGAATTGTAATGCTCGAAATAATAAAATAAGTTTGCAACCCCGGCACCTCATCAATTGCCGGGGTTTTATTTTTAATTTACACAAGCCGAAATAATTATCAATGGGTTTATTTGAAGTTACAGGTGGAAAAAAATTACATGGCGAAATAACACCCCAGGGCGCCAAGAATGAAGCGCTACAGGTAATCTCTGCTGTTTTGTTGACCGATGAAAAAATAACCATCCATAACATTCCGGACATAATAGACGTAACCCTGCAAATAGAATTGCTTGAAAGCCTTGGCGTCAAAATAGAAAGAATAGGTCATCACACTTGTATTTTTCATGCAGATGATGTTGATGCCGGCCAACTTGCTTCACCTTCATTCAGGAATAAAACCGGGCGATTGCGCGGCAGTGTAATGCTTGCCGGACCAATGCTTGGTCGATTTAAAAAAGCTTATGTACCAAAGCCCGGTGGCGATAAAATAGGCCGCAGAAGATTAGATACGCATATCATCGGGTTTAAAAAATTAGGCGCCCGGTTTGATTATGATACTGACGAATCATTTTTTCATTTGCATACTTCGCAATTAAAAGGAACCTATCTTTTATTAGACGAACCCAGTGTAACCGGAACAGCCAATTTAATAATGGCCGCGGTGCTGGCCGATGGAATTACCACTATTTATAATGCGGCGTGCGAACCCTACATACAGCAACTTTGTAAAATGCTCAATAGCATGGGAGCTAAAATTTCTGGAATCGCCAGTAACATGCTTATAATAGAAGGTGTAAATAAATTATATGGCACCACCCACCATATACTTCCGGATATGATAGAAGTGGGATCTTTTATAGGACTTGCCGCTATGACACAAAGTGATATTTTAATAAAAAATGCAGGAATTGAGCATCTCGGAATTATCCCGGAAAGATTTCAGCAATTGGGAATAAAAATGAATTATTCAGGCGATGATATTCATATTCCTGAACAGGATATTTATGAAATAGAAACATTTTTAGACAGTTCTATGCTCACTATTTCCGATCATCCATGGCCCGGGCTTACTCCGGATTTATTGAGCATTATCCTGGTAGTGGCCACACAAGCAAAAGGCAGCCTTTTAATTCATCAGAAAATGTTTGAAAGCCGTTTGTTTTTTGTTGATAAAGTAATTGAAATGGGGGCGCGGATTGTTTTGTGCGACCCACACAGGGCAGTAGTAGTAGGCCTTGAAAGAAAATATCCTTTAAGGGGAATTTCTATGAGCAGCCCGGATATAAGGGCGGGTGTGGCATTGTTAATAGCCGCATTAAGCGCAGAAGGAAATAGTGTTATTCAAAATATTGAACAAATAGACCGGGGATATCAAAACATAGATGAAAGATTGCGAATGTTGGGAGCGGAGATATTGAGAAGATAGAATATTTTGGTTTAGGATTTACCGATAATTTATTAATTAGTTTATTAGGCATAACCTATTAAAATTCGTGTGAAAAAAGTATGGAAAAACACTACAATAAAATTATTTTAATAACCGCCCCTTCCGGTGCGGGTAAAACTTCTATTGTAAAATACCTGATGAAGCAATTTCCTTCACTGGCGTTTTCTGTTTCGGCAACTACAAGGCCGCCACGAAATAATGAAAAAGATGGAGTTGATTATTATTTTATGTCTGAAGAAGATTTTCAGGAAAAAATTCATAACAAAGAATTTCTGGAATGGGAAATGGTATATGAAGGGAAATATTATGGCACCTTAAAATCAGAAATGTCCCGCATCTGGAAAGAAAAGAAAGTTCCGGTGCTCGATATAGATGTGCAGGGAGCTATTCATGTTCAACAGCAATACCCGGTAAATACCATGGCCTTATTTGTACAGCCTCCTTCAATTGAAGAATTAAAAAATCGATTGGAAAGCCGTGGCACAGAAACAGAAGAATCTCTGCAGGCCCGATTGAATAAATCATCTTTTGAAATGACTTTTAAAAAACATTTTGAAAATATTGTAATTAATAAAGATTTTGATACTGCCTGCAAAGAAGCAGAAAAAATTATTGATCATTTTCTTAAAAATTAAAATAATGGTTCCCTTTTTAAATTTTATAAATTTGTGAAATGGACTGGACAACTATTATAGCCATTGCAATTGCTTTATTACTGATCAGTTTTTTTTCAGGAATAGAAATTGCATTTATTTCTGTAAGTAAGTTGTCTATTGAATTAAAAAAAAAGCAGGGAAGTTATACAGGCAAAATCTGGTCGGCATTCATGGAAAACCCCGCCCGGTTTATAGGCACCACGCTACTTATTTTTAATATTTTATTAGTTATTTACGGATTGCTATGGAGCGATGTTTTGGAAAGCGTATGGATATACTGGGGTATAGAAAATCCGTATATAAAACTTGCTTCCGAAACAGTTATTTCCACTTTTATCCTCTTATTTTTTGAATTTATTTTTAAAGCATTTTTCAGGGCAAAAGGGAATGCAATAATTGGTAGCAGCTTTATCACTTTCATAGTGCAATCTTTTTATTCTTTGTTTGCATGGATAGCAAAATATTTTGTAAATACGGCTGAGTGGATGCTGAAATATATTTTTAATGTAAAGCTTCAAAACAAAACAGAAGTGTTTTCAAAAATAGACCTGGAACATTATGTACAGCAATTAAAAATGAATGATAATGATGATAACACTGAACTCAATAATGAAATTTTTGAAAATGTATTATCCTTATCAGAAACAAAGATCAGGGAATGTTTGATACCAAGAAAAGAGATTGAAGCCATCGATATTAATGCTTCTTTGGATGAATTAAAAAACCGCTTTATTGATACAAAATTGAGCAAACTGGTAGTATTTGAAAATAACATTGATAATGTACAGGGGTATATTCATCAGCTCGATATGTTTAAAAACCCAGGGAGCCTTCGTTCCATGTTATTGCCCATTCCGGCTATACCTGAAAGCATGAATGCAACTGATCTTATCAATAAATTTACTAAAGAAAGAAAAAGTATTGCATGGGTTATTGACGAGTTTGGAGGCACTGCGGGTATTGTAACAATGGAAGATTTGCTGGAAGAAATTTTTGGTGACATAAATGATGAATACGATGTGAAAGAAGAGCTCATAGATAAGCAGATATCACCTAATGAATATATTTTCAGCGGCAGGCTGGAGCTTGATTATATCATTGAAAAATACAAAATGGAATTCAGAAAAAATGAAGAAACTGAAACGTTATCAGGATATATTATAAGCCAGCACGAATCTATCCCACGTCAAAAAGACCGCATAATAATTGACGATTATCAATTTGATATTTTAAACGTTAGCGAAACCAGGATTGAAACAGTAAAATTGAAAGTGCTGCGATAAGGCAGCCAGAAGGGGAATAAGTAAAACATAATTAATGATTATTGCTTTTAGTTTTTTAACTAATGACGAAGAAAATGGAAATTTCATTCTTGAAATTTTTGATAAAATCACAAAAGCTCACTTAGAACATACTTTCCTGTTTATTTCTGATAAACCTTTCCAGGAACCATTTGTTTTTTCCGAAAATGTAGTTCCGGTGGTAATTAATTATGAGGCAAAAAGCCCAATGAAATGGCTGATTTGGCATAATATTAAAATACCGAAAGTTTTAAAAAAATATAAAGCAGATATTTTTATCAGTGAGCGTTTTTGCTCTCTTATCACCAAAGTGCCCCAGATATTAATAGCTCCTGATCTTACATATATTCACCAACCAACTTATGTAAATAAAAAACAAAAGCTATTTTATAAAAAGTTTACACCCCGTTTTCTAAAAAAAGCAAAAACAATTATTGCATATTCAGAATATGCAAAAGCGGATATTATAAAGAAATTCAAAATAAACACTCATAAAATAGAAGTGACCGATAGTGGTGCTAATGAAAATTGCAAACCAATTAATATTGAAGAACGAGAAAACATAAAAGAAAAATATGCGGATGGAAATGAATATTTTATTTATTCAGGAATTATCAGCCCACAGAAAAATTTAATGAATTTGTTGAAAGGATTTTCCGCTTTTAAAAAAAGACAACGAAGCAGTATGCAATTAATTATTGCGGGAAAACCCGGGAAAAAATATAAAGAATTTATAGAGTCCTTAAGTCTTTACCGGTTTAATAAAGAAGTAAAACTATTAGATAATTTATCACCAAAGGAAATTGTAAAAATTAGTGCTTCTGCCTATGCAATGATATATCCTGTTCTTTACGAAACAACAGCAAATACATTGATGGAAGCAATGAAATGCGCAGTGCCGGTAATCACTTCATCAACAGGCGCGATACCTGAAATTTGCGGTGAAGCTGCATTATTTTTTGATCCTGAAAATCCTAAAGATATTGCAGAAAAAATGATGCTGATCTTTAAAGATGAGAAATTAAGAAAGGAATTAATTGAAAAAGGAAACATATTGGGAGAAAGATATGATTGGGAGAAAAGTGCTGATGTTCTCTGGAGAAATATCGAAAAAAATTTAATTACACCGTAAAACATCAAGTTTTTAGTAAACTGCAATAGCCTTAAATTTGCAACCTATTATGACAGAATCAAACATAAACATCAACGTTCAGCTTGATGCTGATAAAGTACCACAACAAATAAGCTGGAGCGCTTCAGAAAGCTCTGCTGATACTCCTCAAAAAGCAAAAGCCATGTGCCTGGCTTTATGGGATGGAATAGATAAAACCGCCCTGCGAATTGACCTTTGGACAAAAGATATGATGGTAGATGAAATGGCCGATTTTTATTACCAGGTTTTTGTAACAATGGCCGATACTTTTCAAAGAGCAACCAAACATACAGAATTGACCAACGATATAAAGTCATTCGCTCAGAAATTTCATAAAAAATTTATAGAAATTGAGGAAGCAAAAAAGTAACAACGCAGATGATCATTTTCAATTTTTAATTTTCAATTTTCAATTAAATATATGTCTTTAGAACAAAAAGTAATGACCGATTTAAAAACAGCAATGCTGGCCAAAGATGAAAAATCTTTACGTGCTTTACGTGCTATTAAAGCGGCTATTATCAATGCCAAAACCGCTGAAGGATTTAGCGGAGAAATAAAAGAAGAAGAGGAAATAAAATTGCTTCAAAAATTAGTGAAACAAAGAAAGGATTCTTTAGAAATTTATGAAAAGCAAAACCGTGAAGACCTTGCAGTAAAAGAAAGAGAAGAAATTGAAGTAATTGAAAAATTTTTACCAAAACAAATGAGTGAAGAAGAATTGAAAGAAATAATCAGCAAAATTATAACTGAAACCGGCGCAACTTCTCCTGCCGATATGGGAAAAGTAATGGGGATGGCTAATAAACACCTTGCAGGTAAAGCGGATGGTAAAACGATTTCTGCTGTTGTGAAAGAGTTACTTGCCAAGTAGACGTGTAGAATTGAATTATTCTTTCATTATTAAATTGTTGGGAGCTTGGATAATCTATAATTTGCAAATTAAGTAGCAGGCATCGAATCTATTAAATCTGAAATCTAAAAAGGCCAATCTGAAATGCCCATCGATATTGCTTTTTTAATTGTAATGATCATCGCTATTTTCAAAGGATTTAGCAAAGGCATTGTTCTTGGCATTTTTTCTTTATTGGCATTTATCATCGGGCTTGCAGCGGCATTAAAATTATCTGCGATTGTTGCGCATCATTTAGAAAATTCCGCAGGTTCAATTGCTAAATGGCTTCCTGTGTTTTCTTTTATGCTGGTATTTATTGTAGTGGTTTTGTTTGTGAAACTGGGTGCTGGTATCATAAAAAAAACGATCAGTTTGGCCATGCTCGGCTGGTTAGATAAAATTGGCGGCATAGCATTTTATATTATTATTTACACAATTATTTTCAGTGTTATTTTATTTTTTGCCGAAAAAACCTCTCTTATAAAACCTAAGACTATTGCTGCATCTTCAGTATATAATTATGTAGCGCCATGGGGGCCAAAAGTGATCAATAATCTTGGAAAAATAATTCCCGTATTTAAGGATTTATTCATGCAACTAGAAAGTTTTTTTGAAAATATCGGTCATAAATTTGCTGCTTAAATTCTGATTCTATTATTATTTAGCTCTATTTTTGAATAGAAACATTTATTTTAGCAGTAATTAACCGGCAGCCAAAAAAATCCTGACCAGCCAATCGCAAAATGGAATATCAAATACAACAAGAAGGTAAGTTTAAATTTATTGAAATTGGGGAAGGTGAACCATTGGTTCTGCTGCATGGACTTTTTGGGGCATTGAGCAATTTCTCTCATCTTATTGAACATTTTAAAAATACCAATAAAATAATTGTGCCTTTGCTTCCGCTTTTTGAACTTGACCTGTTACATACTACTGTAGGCGGTTTACAAAAATTTGTGAAAAAATTTATTGAACATAAAGATTATAATAATATTCATCTGCTTGGCAATTCCCTGGGTGGCCACGTAGCCCTTATTTATGTTTTAAAAAATCCGGAAAGAGTAAAATCTCTTATTCTTACAGGTAGTTCGGGTTTGTTTGAAAATGGAATGGGCGATAGCTATCCTAAACGGGGCGATAAAGAATATATACGTAAAAAAACACAGCTTACGTTTTATGATCCCGCTATGGCAACAGATGAATTGGTAAATGAATGTTTTGAAATTACCAATAACCGAATTAAAGTAATTAAGATTATTTCTTTGGCAAAATCTGCTATTCGCAATAACCTGGGTGAAGAAATAAGCCAGATAAAACAACCGACCTGCCTTATCTGGGGAAATAACGATACAATTACTCCGCCTTTTGTTGCGCGTGAATTTCACAAATTAATTCCCAATAGCGAGCTTCATTTCATTGACAAATGTGGCCATGCTCCTATGATGGAGGTTCCTGAAGAATTTAACCAGATACTAAGTAGTTTTATTTCAAAATTAAAAGTGCCTGCTGCAACAGTTCATTAGTTTTTGCTGTCTATATATTAATTTGCATTTTTTGCAGTATTTCATAAATTTACGCTAATGACTACCCTGCAACTTATAGATAATACTATTCCTCAATTACAAATACACGACACCTTATCCAAGGCTTTGCAATTGATGAATGATTTTAAGCTCACACATTTACCGGTAGTAAGCAATGAAAAATTTTTAGGCCTTATCAGCGAAGAAGATTTGCTGGATGAAGAAAATGAAAAAGTAACCATAGGCTTTTTTCAAAATGACTTAATACCAGCCGCAGTTAATTCAGATCAACATTTTTTAAAAGCAGTTTCCATTTGCAATATTTATCAAACGAATGTAATTCCTGTTATTAATGAAAATAATGAATTAATGGGAGCCATCAGGGGGTTTGCTTTATTAACTGCTTTAGGTAATTTTTGTGGGGCAAATGAATATGGAGCTCTGGTAGTGATGCAGATGGAGCGCACCCGTTTTGCCATTTCTGAAATTAACAGTATTGTAGAAAGTGATGGTGCCATTATTCTTCATCTCAATATTACCCCACTTCCTTCATCAGAATTACTGGAGGTTTCCTTACAAATAAATAAAAAAGAAATAGCCACTATCATTGCAACTTTTGAAAGGTATGAATACTCTGTAACCTATTATTCCGGAGAAGAATTATTTGAAAATGATATCAAAAGTAATTACCAGAATTTAATGAACTACCTCGATATTTAATTTCATTTATTTGATCCAATTCACTGCTTTTTCAGAAAGTATTTATTTCAGACTTTTCATCACGGGGTGAAAAAATTAAATTCTCCGCATTTTTTTGGATAACGATTTTATTAATACCCATTTTTTATATAAGGTGGTTTTGGAATAGTATAATTACACTTTATGATTTTAAAATAGTATTGAACACAGTGTGAACCTATTAAGTCAAAAGGGTTTATTTTTACATCGTTAGCATTTTTTCTTTATAAAGCAAATTTTAAAAAGACAATTCTAAATTAAACCTGAAAATATGCGTATAGCCATTTACAGCCGGGGCCTTGAATCTGAACATCTGGAAGGCTTAAAATTATTGCTTGCAGAATTTTCTTATTATGAAATAGAACCTGTTATTTACCAGGATTTTTTCAACCAGTTTTATTCTTCAATTGATATAACCAATAAATATTCAACATTTAATCAATCAGATTCTCTTGAAGAAGTAGATTTTTTGATAAGCCTGGGTGGTGATGGCACTTTGCTTGATTCAGTAACTTTTGTTGGAGATAAAGGGATTCCGGTTCTTGGTATTAATTACGGCCGGCTAGGTTTTCTGGCAAGTATTGGCAAAGATGAAATAAGTGCCGCTATTGAATCTTTGGTAAAGCGCACATTCGTATTGGATAAAAGATCATTAGTGCATCTTGATGCAAATATGCCGTTGTTTAATGGAGTAGCCTTTGCACTCAATGAATTTACAATTCATAAAAAAGACACTTCGCCAATGATAAAAATCCATACTTATTTAAATGGAGAATTTTTAAATACCTATTGGGCCGATGGTTTAATAGTAGCAACACCTACGGGTTCTACAGGTTATTCATTAAGTTGTAACGGGCCGGTTGTATTTCCTAATTCAGCCAGTTTTGTAATTACCCCTGTTTCGCCACATAATTTAAATATAAGGCCATTAGTAATCCCTGATGATTCTGTGATCTCATTTGAAGTTGAAGGCCGAACGGATGGGTTTTTATGCACACTCGACAGCCGGCGCGAAATTGCCAGTAAAGATGTATTGCTGGCAATTCGCAAAGAAGCTTTTAGTATGAATTTGGTACGGCTAAATGAGAATAATTTTCTTCAAACCCTTAGAAATAAATTATCATGGGGCCTGGATAAAAGAAATTAAAGGATTACTTTAACTTTATAAATAATCAAAACATCCTTTCTTCGTTCTTATAACATTCCTTTAATTTTGTACCATAGTAATTATGAAAAAGATTATTCCACTCCTTTTACTTGCATTCGTACTCAATATAAAAGTCCAGGCTCAAATGGAGCAAAACGAATATGTGCAGGAAGGAGAATTTGGGATTACCGCTGGATTAGCTCATTATTTTGGCGATCTTAATAACAGGGCTGCTATCAACCGTCCCAAAATCGCATTGGGGGCTTTCTTTAGAAAACAATTTGGCAATTATACTTCAGTCCGCATTTCCGGGCATTTTGCGCAACTTGGCTATAGCGATAAATACAGCAATAACGAATATCAAAGAAGAAGGAATCTTAGTTTCAATACTAATATTTTTGAAATCGCTGTACGCGGGGATTTTAATTTTTTCAAATTTATTCCAACCGACCCTAATCATGTTTTTACACCATACGCCACCGTTGGCATAGGTTTTTTCAGTTACGATCCTTATGCTTTTTACCAAGGACAAAAAGTTTATTTACGCCCATTACATACTGAAGGCGAAACATTTTACCAGGGGCGAAAAGAATATGGAACTATGGCCCTGTGTTTTCCCATTGGCTTTGGTTTAAAATATGCGGTAACCGACAAGATCAATGTTTCTTTTGAAATTGCTCATCGCTTTACCACTACTGATTATATTGATGATGTAAGCACTACCTATATCGGCATTGATAAATTTCCTTCGCCGGCTGGTGGAAAATCCCTTGCAGCTATTCTACAGGATCGTTCTTTTGAAATGGGTACTCCCATTGGCACTGAAGGCCGCCAACGCGGATTCAGCAAGCAAAAGGATCAATACGCTATTGCAGAATTTGGTATTTCATTCAACATCACCTCATACCGTTGCCCTACCGCAAAGTGATTCCTGCAATTTTTTTTTATTAGCACAAATACTGAAATAACCCTTTAGATATAAAATAGAATTTGTTTTTATCTTCTGTCATAAACATTTCTAAACACCAATAAAATTCCTGATCAAATTAACCAATTAATCAATTAACTAATTTCTTACTTTTGTTTCCGGTCAGGCAGCTTTTGAGCCTGACTTCATTTTTTAAAACCTAATGAGCAAGAAAGAAAAATTAATTGCTGAAAAGCTTCCCCGCCACATCGCTATTATTATGGATGGTAACGGGCGTTGGGCAAAAGAGCAAGGAAAAGACAGATTATTCGGGCATTACCATGGTGTAGAGAGTGTAAGAAATATTGTAGAAGGCTGTGCGGAATTAGGAATCCAATATCTTACTCTTTATGCATTTAGTACCGAAAACTGGGACCGCCCCAAAGATGAAGTAACAGGATTGATGGAATTGCTGGTGCAAACCATACGAAAGGAAGTGCCCACATTGAATAAGAATAATATCAAACTTCATTTGATAGGAAACATTGAAATGCTACCTCCTTCTGCACGTAAAGAACTTGATGAAGCCTGCGAAGAAACAAAAAAGAATTCAGGCCTCAATCTCGTAATGGCGCTCAGCTATAGCAGCCGCTGGGAAATTATAAATGCAGTAAAAAATATCGGTAAAGAAATAAAAAATGGCTTACTTGATCCAGATGATATTACTGATGATATTTTTAAAAATTATTTATGTACCGTTAATTTACCCGATCCTGAATTAATGATCCGCACCAGCGGCGAATATAGAATCAGTAATTTTCTGCTTTACCAGTTAGCCTATACCGAATTATATTTTACAGATACCCTCTGGCCCGATTTCAGGAAAGAAAATTTATATGATGCCCTGCTTGATTACCAAAACAGAGAAAGAAGATTTGGTAAGACTAGTGAGCAGTTGTAACAGATTATTTTCAATTATAAATTTTCAATTGATATAAAATCAATCCCAAAAACTTCTTCAGAAAGAAAATACTCCCATTTTATTTTTAATCTTCCCCCCTTCAATATAGACCCCCTTTTAATTTATGGCTGATTTAACAAAAACTTTTAAATATTGAATTTAACTTGCCGCCCTATTAAAATTGATTTAATGCATAAGATCTACAAGATTTTACTCTTGATAGTTATCGCTATTACTGCCAAAACTCTTGCTACCGCTCAAGATAATAAAGATTCTGTACAAGTTGCCCCAGTGCATACTGATACGATTCCTACATCTGTGAATGTTGAACTTGAAAATATTTTCAATTCAAAAAACCCTAAAGAATATATTATTTCCGATATAAAGGTAACCGGATCAAAATCTTTTGACCCAAATTTGATTATTTCCATTTCAGGCCTTGCGGTTGGCGATAAGGTAGTTCTTCCCGGTGGAGATAATTTTTCAAGGGCCATTACTAATTTATGGAAACAAAATCTTGTTTCTAATGTAGAAATATATTTAACCCAATTATCCGGTAAAAATCTTTCAGTAGAAATAAATATTACCGACAGGCCTACACTTACTTCTTTCAAATTCAAAGGGATCAGTAAAGGTGAAGCCGATGATCTTACTCCCAAACTTGGGCTGGCGAAAGGAAGAGTTACCAGGGTTACCGAAAGTTTAAAGATTACTGCAACAGATATTATTAAAAAATTCTACGTTGACAAAGGTTTTAGAAATGTAGATGTTCAGGTAAAAGAAACAAAAGACCCAAAAAACGCCAATGCGGTCAATATTGTTTTTGTAGTGAATAAAAATGGAAAAGTAAGGGTCGATGAAATTTATTTTGCCGGTAATAAATATGTTTCTGATCTTAAATTGAAAAAACAAATGAAGGGAACCAAAGAAAAAAGCAGGTTCACTTTATTTCCTTCTATTGACAACAATGTGTACGACACCACTAAAAAAAATCACATTACTTTTAATGATTACCTGCATGAAAATGGATATCTAATTCCTTCCAAAACTAAAGAACTACTTGATCCGTATGTCCGTTTTAAATTGAGTTCGGCTAAATTCAATGAAAAGAAATACCTGGAAGATAAAAACCATATCCTGGATTATTATAACTCTATTGGCTTTCGTGATGCTACAATAATTGCTGACACTACTTATAACGATAAAGGAGACCTTGATGTAGCTATAAAACTTTCTGAAGGTCATCGTTATTATTTTGGCAATATAACCTGGAAAGGGAATACCAAATATTCAGATTCTCTGCTCAATATTATCCTCGGTATAAAAAAAGGAGATATTTATAATGCGGAGACCTTAAATAAAAAATTAGGAAAAACACCATCAGCAGAAGGCGGCGATATCAGTAGCCTTTACCAGGATGACGGTTATTTATTTTTTAGAATTGATCCTGTGGAAACCGCAGTTTATAATGATACCATTGACCACGAAATTCGCATAGTAGAAGGGCCGCAAGCTACCATTGGTAAAGTAGAAATTACCGGAAACGATAAAACCAAAGAATATGTAATTCGCCGTGAATTGCGTACCATTCCCGGAGATAAATTCAGCCGGGCTGAAATCATTCGTACCCAGCGTGAGCTATCGCAATTGGGTTATTTTAATCCGGAGAAAATCAATCCGGGTATTGTACCCAATATTGGAGACGGAACCGTTGATATAACGTGGGGACTGGAAGAGAAATCGTCAGATCAATTAGAACTTTCCGCGGGCTTCGGCGGTGGCATTGGCCTCACGGGAACCCTGGGTGTTACTTTTAATAATTTTTCTATTTACAATATTTTTAAGAAAAAGGCATGGCAGCCTTTGCCAAGCGGAGATGGACAAAAGTTAAGTTTAAGAGCACAGAGCAATGGAAAACAATTCCGTTCTTATAATTTTTCTTTCACCGAACCTTGGCTTGGAGGTAAAAAAAGAAATTCATTTACTATCAGCTATTACGATACAAAATATGCCAACGCTTATAATCCTTCTACAGGATATTATGACCGTAGTTTTGCTGATTCTTCTTACATTAAAACCACAGGTTTTAGTGTTTCGCTTGGCAAACAATTACAATGGCCTGATGATTATTTTGCCTTGATCTATCAATTGAATTACCAACGCTATAAACTTAAAAATTATAATATTTTCCCCGGACTTACCAATGGTATTTCAAATAATGTAAGTATTAAAATAACCCTGGCACGCAATTCCGCAGGACCAAATCCTATTTTCCCAACCACAGGATCTAATATTGTTTTTAGCACACAGCTAACACCGCCTTATTCTATGTTTAAAACGGATGCTCAATTAAAAGCAACTGATCAATATAAATGGGTCGAATTTCATAAAGAGCGCTTTACCGCAGAATGGTATGTTCCAATAGGACAGGGACGCGGGCCTGATAAGAACAAGCAGTTTATTTTAAAAGCTGCCGCTAAATATGGTTTCCTTGGAAGATATTCTGATAAAACAATCACTTCGCCTTTTGAGCGTTTCCAGCTAGGCGATGCGGGATTAAGTAATAATTACGGCCTGCTAGGTTACGATATCATTGCTCACAGAGGTTACCCGGTTTACGATAATTCTAATCCAAAAATCAATCCAGACATTAGCCAGGCAAGTGAATTTTTTACTATCTTCAATAAATATACTTTAGAATTAAGGTATCCATTCAGTACCAGCGCAAGCAGTACTATTTATGGTCTTGCCTTTTTTGAAGCAGCCAATGGATGGTATAGTTTTAAAGATTATAATCCGTTTAGACTGCGCAGGTCTGTGGGCCTGGGAATGCGTTTCTTCCTGCCCATGTTTGGTTTGTTAGGTTTCGATTACGGGATTGGACTCGACAGAATAAATTCGACCACCGGATTAAAAGGTGCCGCCAAATTTACCTTTATGCTTGGCCAGGAACCTGAATAATTTTCAACTGAAAAAAATGATTATGAAAAAATTATTTTTCACCCTCTCAGCATGTTTTTTATTAGCGATAAATGGCTATACCCAACGCTATGCGGTAATAGATTCAAAGTATATTCTTGAAAAATTGCCTGATTATAAAGAAGCACAACAAAAATTAGATCAGTTCAGCAAAATGTGGCAACAGGAAATTGATCAAAAATCTGCTGATCTCGATAGGATGTATAAAGAGTATGATGCCGAGCAGGTAATGCTAAGTGACGAATTAAAGAAAAAAAGAGAAGATGAATTATACAATAAAGAAAAAGAACTAAGAGACCTGCAAAAAAAAAGATTTGGATTTGAGGGCGATCTTTTCAAAAAAAGACAGGAATTAATAAAACCAATACAGGATAGAGTTTACAATGCAATACAAAAATTAGCAGTGGCAAAATTATATGATTTCATTTTAGATAAAAGTGAAGGAATTACCGTTATATTTGCCGACCCAAAACTTGACAAGAGTGATGATGTGCTGAAAGAATTGGGTGTTAAATAATTGCGAATTAAAAAAACAGGTGCAGCCTAATACATAATTTTAAACACTTTACTAAAAACAAATCTTGAAACAAAAATGAAAAAATTTCTTACCATCCTTTTTATTTCCGCAGGTATATTTGGATTTTCAAATGCGGCAAATGCACAAAAGATCGGCTATATAAGTGCTGATGAAATTATTCAATTAATGCCAGAAGCAGCCACTGTGCAAAAAAATCTCGATCAATACCAACAGTCGCTATATCAAATGGCACAGGAAAAACAAACAGCATTAAACGAAGCTGTCCAAAAGTTTTACAAAGATTCTGCAACAATGAGCCCAAGCCTTAAAGAAGTAAAAAGAACTGATTTACAAAAACAGGTTCAGGACTTAAGTGGTGAAGATCAAAAAATTCAAAATCAATTTGAACAAAAAAGACAAGAGCTTTCTGTGCCTATTCAAAAGAAATTGCAGGTAGCTATAGAAGAAGTAGCAAAAGAAAACGGATATACTTATGTTTTTCCAAGAGAAGCGCTCATCGTTATGCCTCCATCCAGCGACATCGGCCCTTTGGTAAAAAAGAAACTCGGTTTAAAAGACGCTCCGGCTACTGCGCCTGCGCTGAAATAATACCATTTTTAATAATTTTTATCAAGCCATCCCTTAAAACCGGATGGCTTGTTTATTTTTGACAAATGAGTAATCCTTCTCCAATTGGCGTTTTCGATTCAGGCTACGGTGGTCTCACCGTTTTAAAAGAAATCAAAAATCTTTTACCTCAATACGATTTTATTTATCTTGGCGATAATGCAAGAACACCTTATGGCACACGATCGTTTGAAACCGTTTATGAATATACTTTGCAAGCGGTTCAATGGTTATTTGCACAAGGCTGTTCTTTAGTCATACTCGCCTGTAATACCGCTTCTGCAAAGGCTTTAAGAACAATTCAACAAAAAGACCTTCCTAAATATAATAATGAGAAAAGAGTACTTGGTGTAATAAGGCCAACGGCTGAAATAATCGGTAATTATACCTCTACTGACCAAATAGGTATTTTAGCAACAAAGGGAACCGTGCAATCCCAATCCTATCTAATTGAAATTAAAAAAATTTTCCCAGGTATTAAAGTTTACCAACAGGCCTGCCCACTTTGGGTTCCGTTGGTAGAAAATAATGAGTACGAATCTGACGGAGCCGATTTTTTTATTAAAAAAGATATAGAAGCCCTTTTAAATAATTCACCAGATATTGATACCATCCTGCTGGCATGTACTCACTATCCATTATTATTAAAAAAAATTAAAAAATATTTGCCCGCCGGAATAAAAGTGATCTCACAGGGTGCAATAGTCGCAAAAAGCCTTGAAGATTATTTACATCGCCACCTTGAAATTGATGAGAAATGCAGTAAAAATGGACATTTGCAATTTTTTACTACCGATTCCCCACAAGATTTCGATATCCATTCTGAAATATTTTTTGGTAAAAAAGTGAATTCCATCCACATTGATTTGTAAAATAAATATAATTGCAGCCGCCGCCAGGCTTGTCTATCAGTAAAGACGAGCAGGTTTAGAATCCCGAAATTCATGTATAAAAATGTGAAAATATTGAAATGGGAATAATTAGTGTAATTGGTGCTTAAAAATCTAAAATCTTTTCTTACTTTTGCAGCCCTTTCACATACAGCAGGGATGGTGCCCGGCTGAGAAGACTGAAACAATTTTTAATAAAAGGAAAAAATAATAAATTATGCCAGGGAAAAAACGTACTTATCAGCCGCATAAACGCCGCCGTAAAAGTGTGCATGGTTTCAGAGAGCGTATGTCAACAGCAAATGGCCGTAAAGTTTTGGCAAGCCGCAGAAAAAAAGGGCGCCATAAATTGACTGTTTCTGATGAACACGGAAGTAAAAAATAAATCATTTACCAGATAGATATTTCAAATAGCCTCTTTTACGGGGCTATTTTTTTATTTGTAGCTTTATTTTAATTTTTTCATCTTCAATAACTATTTCATTATTCAACATAGATTTACTTTAAAAGCCCACGAAAGACTAAAAAGCAGAAAAATTATTCAGCAGCTTTTTAAGGAAGGAAAATCATTTTCTCTTTTTCCTTTCAGGGTAATTTTTCTTGAAACAGAAAACCAGCTTTCATGTTTGCAAGCAGGATTTTCTGTAAGTACCCGCCATTTTAAAAAAGCCGTAGACAGAAACAGGATAAAAAGATTGATGCGGGAATCATATCGCCTGCAAAAAAATAGTTTACAAAATCAGATGGAAGCAAATCATAAAAACCTTGCTGTCTTTTTTATCTACACCGGCAAGGAATTACCCGAATATATTATGGTTTTTGAGAAAATAGGAAATGCCCTGGGCCAGTTAGAAAAAATGAATGATTAATTGTTGATACATCGCACATTTTTTCACCACTTAATTCCTCAATTTCAACAAAGCCACGCACTCTATGTGATGTGTGTGTGGAAACATATCGACAGGTTGCAATTGTTCAACTATAAATTTTTCATTCAGTAATTGAAGATCGCGGGCCTGAGTGGCAACATTACAGCTTACATATATTATTTTGGGTGGTGATATTTCAATTATTTTATTAATAAGTTTTGTATGCAAACCTGCACGTGGCGGATCCACTATAATTACATCAGGGCGGCCATGAATTTCAAAAAATTCATCGTTGCAAATATCAATTACATCACCAGAATAAAATGAAGCGTGGTCCAGGTCATTGAGACGGGCATTTTCTTTTGCATCATCAATAGCATCAGAAATTACATCTACTCCAATAATTTTTTTGGCCAACCTGCTTAAAAAAATACCAATGCTTCCGGTACCACAATAAAGATCATACACAATTTCATTATTGGTAAGGGCTGCAAAATCTTTAACCACATTGTATAAAACCTCTGCCTGTTTTGTATTGGTTTGAAAAAAAGATTTCGGAGAAATTTTAAAATTAAACGATGCTAATTTTTCAATTACATAACCTTTACCGGAAACAATTTTTGGCTCAAGATCATTAATACTATCATTCCATTTTGGATTAATAGTGTATACTAAGGTTGTAATCTGTGGCACTTTTTCCAATAAATAATTACAGATATTATTTCTTTGCTCTTCATCATCATGGGCAAAGATCAGATTCACCATAAGTTCCCCTGTAGTGCAATTACGAATAATAATATTGCGCAGCCAACCTGTATGATCTTTAATATCGTAATAGCTGCAGTTATTCATTTTCGTATAATCGCGAAGGCTGTTTCTGATTAAATTATTTACATCCGCCATTAACCAGCATTCGTAAATATCAATAATTTTATCGTATAACCGCGGAACGTGATAGCCCAACGCTCCACCCGGCCATTCATCATCCCCAAGCGCTTTTAATTCATCTGGTGGTAAAAATTTTTTATTGCTGAAAGTAAACTCCAGCTTGTTTCTGTAATGAATAGTTTTTTCAGAACCTATAATGGGTAATACAGGAACATCCGCAAGTTTTCCAATTCTTTTAAAAGCATCTCTTGACTCCTGTTCTTTATATTCCAGTTGCTTTTCATAAGGGAGCATTTGCCATTTACATCCGCCACATATTCCAAAATGAATGCAGAAGGGCGTCGTTCTTTCTTTACTCAACTCTTTTATTTTTTTGGCTTTCCCTTCCGCCCAGTCCTTTTTATTTTTAGTAATAAAAACATCCACAACATCGCCCGGAACCGCGCCTTCTATAAAAATGACTTTTCCATCTATACGGGCAAGCGATTTTCCTTCAGCCGCGTAGCCGGTTACTGTCAAATTTTCTATGGTAAATTTTTTTCTTTTCACGGCTGCAAAAATAGCTTATGTTGGTGATGGCAAACAAGCTAAATATAAAATGTTAAGTATTTTGCAGTCTATTTGTTTACAACTCAAATTGAATATTTTTGTTACCTATTCCACGATCAATGAAAATTATTTTTACACTTTCGGTATTCCTTATTGCATTTTCTACCTCGCAGGCACAAGGATTTAAAGTCACCCTAGAAACACCCAATTACAAAAGTGGATTAGCCTATCTAACCTACTATTATGGGAAAAATATGAATGTGGAAGATTCCGCAATTGTGAATACTAAAGGAATTGCTATTTTTCAAAAACAAGAAAAACTTCTGCCTGGTGTTTACTCTATTGTTTTCCCGGGAAAAAATAAATTGTTCGATTTTTTGGTTGACAAAGAACAGGTAATACGTATAAAAGCAGATACTACCGATCTTCTCAATAAAACCACTGTAACTGGCTCCAAAGAAAATATTTTATTTCAGCAGTATCAAAAATTTGTGGCTTCAAAAGGTGCTCTTTTACAAAAAGAACTTGTTGCTTTTAAAAATTCTAAAAATAAAAGCGACAGCAATCTTCATGAAAAAAATTATTCCAATCTCAATCGCGAATTGAATTCTTATCGCGATAATATTATAAAACAACATCCCAATTCAATGCTGGCAGCTTTACTTACCAGCATGAAAGAACCTAAAATTTTAAACCCGCATCCTTTAAACCGGCAAGACTCAATTAATAATTACGAATTTTACAAAAAGCATTATTGGGATGGAATTACGTTTATGGATGATCGTATTATCCGCACGCCCTTCTTTTTACCAAAGGTTGAAAAATATTTCAGGGAAGTAGTTCCACAGGCGCCGGATTCTATAATAAAAGAATCAGATTATTTATTATTGTTGACAAGGTCATCACCGAAGATGTATAAATTTCTTCTTAACTGGCTAACCGATGAATATATTAATCCCAGATATATGGGCCAGGATGCTGTATTTGTGCACCTTTTTGAAAAATATCATTCAAAAGGAGTTTCCAATTGGCTTAATGAAAAACAAATGACGGCCATTTCGAACCGGGCTTATATGCTGATGTCAAATTTAATTGGTGAACAGGCGGCCAATCTTGAAATGACAGATACTGCTGAAATTCCTTCATCATTATATAATATCAACTCAAATTATATCGTTATCTGTTTTTGGGATCCTACTTGCAGCCATTGCCGTATAGAAGTGCCCCGGCTCGATTCTATTTATAACACCCAATGGAAAAATGAAGGAGTAAAAATGTTTGGCGTGCTTTCAGAATCGAAAGAAAAACAAAAATGGAAAGAATTTATAAATGAACATCATTTGCAAAACTGGATCAATGTATATCAAACTGATGAACAGAAAAAAGCTATTGAAGATGCTAAAAAACCATCTTTTAAACAATTGTATGATGTGGTGCAAACGCCTACACTATACCTCCTGGATAAAGACAAAAGAATTATCGCGAAAAAATTAACCCTTGAGCAAATGAATGATGTGCTTCAAATGAAAATAAAGAATCAATCTCTTAATCCTGTTGATAATTTTGTTCGATAATTTTTTTATGATTTTTCGCCTTTCAAAATTTTAAGGGTAAAATGATAAGCTAATAAAAATCCAATTTCTGATGAAAAAGCTACTACTACTGTCCTTATTCTTCTTCCTGATTTCTTCGGTTTATTGTCAAACTCTTTTTACTTATGGAAAACATAGTGTAAATGCCAATGAATTTTTGCGTGCGTATAATAAAAATAAAACTGCTACAACTGATAATGACCATGCACTCCGCGATTATCTTAATTTATACATCAATTTTAAATTAAAAGTGCAGGCCGCCAAAGACCAACACCTTGATACGCTTCCCGCTTTGGAAGCAGATCTTCAAAATTTCCGCAGCCAGATAGAAGAAAACTATTTGAAAGATGATAAAAAAGTAAAACAGTTGGACGATGAAGCCTTTTTAAGGAGCCAAAAAGATATACATGTCCTTCATTTTTTTATTGCTGCCAATGATCAAATGACTCCCGCAGACACGGCTAAATATTACAAAGCTATCAATGAAGTAGATCAACAATTAAAACTTAATAAAAATAATGAGAAAGCAATTTTGGCAAACTTGAATAAAAATGGCATTTCCATTCAGGAAAACGATCTCGGATTTATTACTGTTTTTACCCTTCCCTATGAATTTGAAAATATCGTTTATGGATTAAAGCCCGGGCAATCAAGCAATCCTTATCGCACAAAAAAAGGATGGCACATATTTAAAAATTTGGAAGAAAGACACGCAGTTGGCAGAACAAAAATTGCTCAAATCTTATTTGCGGTTCCTGCAGGATTTATAGCACCAAGGGCGCAAACCAAAAAATTAGCAGATTCTGTTTATAACTTATTAAAAAACGGTGCAGATTTTGGCACATTGGCAAAAGAATTTAGTGATGATAGAATGACTTATATGAATGGAGGTTTTTTACCAGAATTTGGCGTAGCGAAATACGATCCTGTTTTTGAAAAAATGGCATTTTCACTTGGCAAGGACAATGAAATTTCAAAACCTTTTGAAACAGAATTCGGTTATCATATTATAAAGCGAATTTCTGCAAGCCCGGTACCATCTGATGAAAGCGATGAAACCTATATGTTTAATTTAAAACAACAAGTTTTAAAAGATAGCAGGATTGAAACAGCCAAACAAAATTTTATAAAAGAAATTCTTCCTGAAACCGGCTACAAAAAATATAAAATAAACGAATCTGATTTATGGAAAGTGACCGACACTTCTTTATTGGCCAATAGAAATATTACATCAGGAAATTTAAATGAAAAAACGAATCTATTCTCATACAACAATGATGCAAAAGTAAAAGTAAGCGCCTGGATTCTCTATTTAAGAAATAACAATAAAACGCAACCGGGACAAATGCACGAATCGTATAAAAAACTGTTCCCGGATTTTATCGCTGCTTCGGCAATTGAAAATTTCAGAAACCGTTTACAGGATTTTAATCCTGAATTTAAAAATCAGATCCAGGAGTTTAAAGATGGAAATATGCTTTTCGAAATAATGCAAAGAAAAGTTTGGGGAAAAGCCTCGGCCGATAGTGTGGGGCTTCGTAAATATTATAACCAGCATACTGATAAATATTGGTGGAATGCCAGTGCGGATGCTATCATATTTTCATGTTCCAATGAAAACATTGCCAAAAACAGTATTGAGCAATTAGATAAAGGAAAATCATGGAAAGATGTCATGAATGAAAACCCATCGCAAGTGCAGGCAGATTCCGGAAGATATGAGGTGGCACAGATTCCTGTAAATAACAAAATTAATTTTACCCCGGGTTTAATTACACAACCCGTTGTAAATAAAAATGACGGCACTGCTGTATTTACAATAATATTGAAATTATACACCGATCATCAACCAAGAAATTTCGAAGATGCACGCGGCCTGGTAATTAATGATTATCAAAATTTTCTGGAAGAAAAATGGATTGAGCAATTGAAAAAATTATATCCTGTAAAAGTGAATGAAAAAGTTTTTCAAACCTTATTAAAATAAGATTAAAATAAGGTTGACCATTTTCACATCTTCTTTTCACAAAGTATTATATCTAATACAGACTATTGGCAGAGTTTTTGAAAAGAATATATTCTTTAATAGAAAACTTTTTGAAAACTAAACCCTTAAAAATGAAAAAATTATTAGCTATGGCAGTATGTGCAGCAATGTTTACCAGTGCACGATCACAAATTTATGTACAAGGAGGTGTGAACCTCGCCAACATTACAAAAACCAATTCAGGAGGAACCGAAAAAAATAATTTGCTCACTACATTTAATGCCGGCATTTTAGGACGATTCAACTTATCTACAACATTTGATGTGGAAACCGGTTTATTATTTGATGGCAGAGGATCAAAAGCCACCACTTATTTCACCAATTCCACTAATGATAATTATGTAAAAGCAACAATCAATCCTCTTTATCTTGAAGTGCCATTGAATTTGATTGTACGTTTTCCGTTAGAAAAAAATACCAATATTTTTTTTAATGCTGGTCCTTATGCAGCAATGGGTATTGCAGGGAAATCTAAAACTGAAGGAAAAACTGCTGGAGTAGCCTTTAATTCATCACAAAATATAAGTTGGACAAGTACTGATCCCAATTCACAAAATGGCTCTTACGATAAATTAAAAAGATACGATTTTGGTTTAAATGTAGGCGGTGGTCTGGATTTGGGTAAAATATTATTGAAAGTGAATTATGGAATGGGATTTACAAAGATCAATTCTACACAAACTAATAACAGCTCGAACGATAAAAATAAATACCGAACCGTGAGTTTATCATTAGGAATTCCTATCAGCAGGAGTTAAACAAAATTCTTTGAGCAAAAAGCAGGAAAGGCTGTCTGTATTTATACTGGCAGCCTCTGTTTTTATTTAAGGCATTTATTTATTTAAAATTAATAAATGGTTTTATAAGCCCGCAATCAATTTTAAAATTTCTCAATGTAGATGGATCACATAAATTGCAAAAAGATTTTTTAGTAAGAAAAAAATATTTATGTATCGATCCATCAATTTAAAAGATATAAGTTCCGCGGATGCTCAAAACTTTTTGCAACATGCCGTGGCGCCTCGTCCTATCTGTTTTGCTTCTACCATTAATGGCCGGGGAAATGTAAACCTTAGTCCATTTAGTTTTTTTAATTTATTTAGCACCAATCCGCCTATAGTAATTTTTTCAGCATCAAGAAGAGTAAGAAATAATACCACAAAACATACATTACAAAAT
>Ga0209585_10000212_pt1 | contig 23382 bp, 30 predicted proteins | sample NGEPerone_FD_185491 | JGI IMG/M metagenome (GOLD analysis project Ga0209585, IMG submission 185491) | Arctic peat soil microbial communities from the Barrow Environmental Observatory site, Barrow, Alaska, USA - NGEE Permafrost154B-one... | ecosystem: Environmental > Terrestrial > Soil >... | reverse complement strand
CGTTGTGCGCGGGCTGGGGGGACGCCGTGCTGCTGGTGGCGACGGCTGCGGTCATCGCCCTGGCTCTGCTCGTGTAGGATGCCTGCGTGGTCTCGCACGGCGACAGCGGCGCAGGGGCGGTAGACCCGGTGGGTCACGCGGCGCGTCCCGTGTGGCGGCTGGACCTCGTGTACGAAGGCACCGCCTTCCACGGCTGGGCCCGCCAGCCTGGGCTGCGTACGGTGGAGGGCGTGCTCGGCGAAGCGCTGGCGAGGATCCTGCGCGAGCCTGTGCGCCTCAGCGTCGCCGGGCGCACCGACGCCGGCGTCCACGCGTCGGCACAGGTCGTCTCCTTCGTCTGCTCACGGCACGACCTGCACCCCGAGCGCCTGCGCCACTCGCTCAACGCAGTGCTGCCGCCGGACGCGGCCGTGACCCGGGTCTCGCCGGCGGCCGCCGGATTCGCCGCGCGTGAGGGGCACTCGCGGACGTACCGTTACCGCCTCTGGCTCTCGCCGGTCAAGCCCGTGCACGAGCGCGCCTACGTCTGGGACGTGCGCGGCGGCGTGGACACCGGGCTCCTGCGGGAGGCCGCGGCACTGCTCCCCGGCAAGCGCGACTTCGCCGCCCTCACGCCGTCGGCGCGCCTGTACCACACCTGCGTGCGGGAGGTCCTTGGAGCGCTGTGGATGCCGTGCGGCGAGGCCGGGGCCGGAGGCGGCGAGGCCGGGGCTGGAGGAGCCAACGGCGTGGCCGCCGGGACGGAGTGGGCCTTTGAGATCACCGCCGGCAGCTTCTTGCACAACATGGTCCGCGTCGCCGTGGGCTCCATGGTGGACGTGGCCCAGGGGCGCATGACGCTGGAGGGGTTCGAGGAGGCCTTGGCCGCGGGGCAGCGCCGGCGCATGGGGCAGACGGCCCCGGCGCGCGGGCTCGAACTGGTCGCGGTGGAGTACTGACGAAGCGCCTGCGGGGGGCGCCGCGGTCCGGCGGCGCGGCGGCTTCTGCCGCGGCGCCTAATTGAGGAAGGCGTGGACGATGCGCTGCTTCTCGGCATCGTCGGGCGGCAGCACGTAGGCGACGCCGCCGACCCAGGCCGGGGCTCCCACCATCACTGCCTTCTTGCCTCCCTTGGCGCGCCATTTGAGGTAGACGAGCTCGAGGATCTGGTTGGTCGTCAGGTCGGTGACCGTGCCGCTCATGAAGCGTCTGCCGATCTCGGGCAGCTTGGTGATGTTGGAGGACCGTGCAAGCTTCTTCTGCAGGGCCTGGACGAACTGCTGCTGGCGCGCCGCGCGGTGGAAGTCGTCGTCCGCCTTGCGGATGCGCACGTACAGCATCCCGTACTTGCCGTCGAAGTGATGCATGCCTTGTTTGAAGACGACGATGCGCCCCTTGCCGCCGGCCTCCGTGGAGATCGTCTTGGGCACGTACATGTCGACGCCGCCCACGGCGTTGACGAGGCGCGGGAAGCCTTGGAAGTTGACGACCATGAGGTGATTGATGGGGATGCCGAGGAACTGCTTCACCGTCTGCATGGCCTGCGAGGGGCCTCCCCAGAACATGGCGGCGTTGATCTTGTCGTAGCCTCGCCCCGGCAGCTCGACGCGCGTGTCGCGTGGGATGGAGAGCTGGTTGATGGTGTGCTTCGCGGGATTGAAGTGCATCAGGAGGATGGTGTCTGAACGCGCCGGTTCGCCGGCCTTGCTGTCCACTCCAAGCAGCAGCAGCGTGGTGCCCTTGCGCCAGATCCAGCCGTCGTCGGGGGTGAGCTGGGCGCGGGTCTTCTTGTCGACTTTGTCGAAGCGGTGGTTGGCCGCGGTGACCGCCCGGTCGAACTTCTTGTAGCCCGGCCAGGCGAGAACGATGACCACGACCGCGGCGACGATCAGAGTCAGGAGCAGGCCCACGGGGACGAACCACCAGCGGAAGCGGCGGCGGCGTCTGGGCGGCCTACCGCCCTTGCCCGCCGCCTTCGTGCCTCTGCCGCCGGCGGCCGACGCCGAGTCGTACCGCTGATACCCCTTGGGTGAGCGCTCGCCCTCGCGCGGTGCACGCTGCCGCGCGGGCCGCGCTCCGGCCAGCTCGTCGTCGATGGAGCTGCGCCTGGCGCGTCCGACCTTGTACGTTCTGTAGGGCTTGCGCCCTTCTCTGTCGTCGTTGCTCTGCATCTCGTAGCGCCGGCTCCTCACGGGCGCAGGCAGCGCCGAAGCCAAGGTGTTCGCGGGGAGCGGGCGTCGGGTGTTCCAGCTGACTACGCCCCAGGGCGGGCGTTTCCTCTAGAGCCGAGTCTATACCATGGTAAGCTGCGAGGCGTCATGAGGCCTGAGCGGACCATCATCGGTGTGGACATCGGCGGCACCAAGGTCACCGTCGCGTTGCTCCGTGGGCGGCTGCCGGGGCCCGGCGCTCGCTCGCTTGCCGACGTGGAGACGCCGCGGGTGATCGACCGGTTCACGGTCCTCACCGACACGACCTCATCCCAGGCGTGTCTGAGCGGTATCGTCTCGGCCCTGGCGGATCTGCAACACGGGTCCGGCCGCGTGGAGGGGATCGGCGTGGGCGTCGCCTCCATGGTCGAGTTCGCTGCCGGGCGCGCGGTCGACTCGGTGAACCTGCCGCTCAGCGACGTGCCGCTGCGAGAGGTACTGGAGCAGCGCTTCGGCGTACCGGTGGTCATCGACAACGACGCAACCGCGGCCGGCATCGGCGAGCACGCCTTCGGCGCCGGCGTGGGCACGCGCGAGATGCTGATGCTCACTCTCGGCACGGGCGTGGGCGGCGGCATCATCTGCGGCGGCCGCCCGTACCGTGGCTTCAGCGGCGCGGCAGCCGAGCTGGGCCACATCATGATCGACGTGGACGGACCTGAGTGTCCGGCAGACTGCCCCAATCGTGGCTGCCTGGAGGCCTATGTCGCGGGGACGGCACTCGGCGCGGCGGCCGTGGCCCAGGCTCGGGCGAAGCCCGGCTCGGCATTGGGCCGCGCCCTGCGCGGCGGCGCGACGGTCGACAGCCGTCTGCTGACGAAGCTTGCCTTGGAGGGCGACGCCGACGCCGTCGCCGTCCTCGGTCGTGCCGGCGAGTACCTGGGCGCCGGCATCACCACACTGGTCAACGTGTTCAACCCGCAACTGGTCGTGGTCGGCGGCGGCGCCGCGGCCGCCGGGGAACTGCTGCTGGAGCCGGCGCGGCGGGTGGTCGCGGAGCGCGCCCTGCGCACGGCGCGCGACGAGGTGCGCATCGTCCCGGCCGTGCTGGGTCCCGATGCCGGCGTGGTCGGCGCCGCGGCCCTCGCCCTCACGGAGCTTTTCCCCGGGGACGCGGCCGAGGCTGCCGGCGATGCGGCCCACCCTTCTTGACTTCGCCGCGGCGGTATCGCTAAATATGAAGTGAATCCCGCGCGTTTTGCGTTCGCAACGCGCCAACAGGAGGTGACGAGAACCACATGGCCTACAAGATCACTGATGAGTGTCTCGCGTGCGGCGCTTGCGTCGACGAATGCCCCAACGAGGCGATCTCCGAAGACGACCCCATCTACATCATCGACGCGGAGAAGTGCGATGACTGCGCGACCTGCGTCGAGTCCTGCCCCAGCGAGGCGATCGTCCCCGAGTGACGGTGCGCCAGAGCAGCTGAGCCCCACGGTGCCGGGTCCGCAAGGAGCCGGCCCCGTCGCGTCGGAGGGGCGGCGCGCGTGAGCGCGCCGCCCCTCACTCGTTCTCCGGGAGCCCCTCCGCGCCGATCAGCTCGGGTCCGTCCCACGCCAGGCGCCGCGCCATCACGCTGACGGCCTCCGGGTTGGAGTCCACCAGGAGGTAGCCACGGCCGTTGCGCGCCGCCGCCTCGCCGGTGGTGCCGCTGCCGGCGAAGAAGTCCGCCACGAGGTCCCCCGGGTCGGAGTGCACGCGCACGATGCGCTCGAGGATCCTGAGCGGTTTCTGCGTGGGATAGCCCGTCTTCTCCTTGCCGGTGGGGCTGACGATGGTGTTCCACCACACGTCGGTGGGCGTCTTGCCGCGGGCCGCCTTCTCCGGTCCCACCAGCCCGGGGGCCATGTAGGGCACCCGGTCGATATCGTCGTAGCGGTAGACGTAGCGTGTGGGGTCCGCTGCGTACCAGAAGATGGTGTCGTGCTTGGCGGGCCAGCGGCTCTTGGTCCGCCCGCCGTAGTCGTAGGCCCAGACGATCTCGTTCATGAACGAGCGGCGCCCGAAGAGCTCGTCCAGCAGGACCTTGCAGTAGTGTCCCTCGCGCGCGTCGATGTGGAAGAACAGGGAGCCGTCGGGGGTGAGGACGCGCCGCACCTCCTCGAGTCGCGGCGCAAGGAAGCCGAGGTAGTCGTCGAACGCGTCCTGCCAGGCGGCGCTCCCAAGGACCTCCGTCCGGTAGCGCCGCCCCTGGAAGCCGGTGCGGTCGCCGGACTCGTCACGTACGGTGCGCGTGCGTGCGCGTGCCTGTGCGTGCCCGGTGTTGAACGGCGGGTCGAGGTAGACGAGGCGGGCGCAGGCGTCGGGCAGGGTGGAGAGCACCTCGAGGTTGTCGCCGTGGACGATGCGTTTCATGGGCGTCAGTCTACAGCCGCGCGGCGTCCGGACGGCTGTCCTCTTGGGCGACACGCCACGAACCGCTCGCGGTGACGCGTTGCGACTGAGAGAATGTGGCGAAAGACCCCACCCCGGGGAGGCAGCATGACCGACGAGGTCTGGCGCGTGTTCTTCGACAGCTACGCCGCGCAGTACATGGACGAGTCGTTCACGGCCGACAGCGTGCGCGAAGTGGAGTTCCTGGAGGGCGTGCTGGGCGTGCCGGCCGGCGCCGCCATCTTCGATGTGGGCTGCGGCACCGGCCGACACGCCGTCGAGCTCGCCGGTCACGGCTACCGGGTCACGGGGCTCGACCTTTCCGCCGGCATGCTCGCCGAGGCGGCGAAGGCCGCCGCCCACGCCGGCGTCGAGATCGAGCTCATCGAGACCGATGCGACCGCCTTCAGCCTGGAACGCGGCTTCGACGCGGCGGTGTGCCTGTGCGAAGGCGCCTTCACCCTGGTCGGCGCCGACGACCCGTTCGACCACGACCTCGCCATCCTGCGCAACGTGCTGGCGGCCCTGAAGCCGGGCGCTCCGTTCGTGCTGACGGCGAGCAACGGGATGCGGCTTATCCGCGACGCCACGCCGGAGCAGGTGGAGAGGGGCGCCTTCGATCCCCTGACGCTGACCCAGTCGTACGACATGGAGTGGGAGACGCCGGACGGCCCGCACAGCGTGCCGGTACGCGAGCGCGGGTACGTGCCCAGCGAGCTGGCCCTGCTGTGCCGCATGGCGGGCTTCGACGTCGAGCACGTCTGGGGAGGGACGGCCGGCGCCTGGGGGCGCCGGCCGGTCGACCTGGACGAGTGGGAGATCATGGTGGTCGTGAGAAAGCCGGCGGGGTGAGCGCGGCGTCCCCCATCAGCATCAGGCAGGGGAGCGCGGACGACGCGGCGGGCATCGCCGAGGTGCTCAACGAGGTCATCGTCGGGGGGCGCCACAGCCTGCTCGACACACCGTTCAGCGCCGAGGGTGAGCGCCAGTACATCGAGGCTCTGCCGGAGCGTGCCTTCATCCATGTCGCCGAGACCCCGGAGAACGGCATCGTGGCGCTGCAGACCGTGGAACCGTGGTCGGGGTTCTTGACGCACGAGTTCGACCATGTCGCCACCATGGGCACGTGGGTCACCGCGCCTCTGCGCCGGCGAGGCGTCGGCGCGCGGCTGGCGCAGGCTTCGTTCGCCGCCGCACGCGCCATGGGGTACGAGAAGGTGCTCACCGAGCTGCGTGCCGACAACCTCGAGTCGCTCTCGTATCACCTCAGCTTGGGTTTCGCGGTCGTCGGCACCGCGCGCCGGCACGCGCGCCTGCACGGGCGAGACATCGACGTCGTCTTCATCGAACACTTCCTGGAAGGGTGACAGCGTGCTGTACGTCTGCGCCACGCCCATCGGCAACCTGGGGGACGTGACGCCTCGCGTGCTTGAGGCGCTGGGCGCGGCCGAACTGATCGCGGCGGAGGACACGCGCCGCACGCGCAAGCTCCTCAGCCACTTCGACATCCACACGCCCCTCACCAGCCTGTTCCAGCACAACGAGGCGCAGAAGACCGAAGAGGTGCTCCGCCTGCTGCAGGACGGCAAGGATGTGGCTCTGGTCACCGATGCCGGCATGCCCGGCGTGCAGGACCCGGGCATGCGCCTGGTGGTGCGCGCCGTGGCGGAAGGGCTCGACTTCACCGTGCTCCCGGGGGCGTCGGCGGTGCTCACCGGGCTGGTCGCCGCCGGGTTCGAAGGCGACGGCTTCCGCTTTGTGGGCTACCTGCCGCGCCGCGCCCGCGAGCTGGAGGCGAACCTTCACGGCTGGCGCCGCTGCGGCGGGCTCGTGGTGGCCTTCGAGACCGGCCAGCGCCTGCCGCGCAGCCTCGCGGTGCTGGCCGCCGCGCTGCCCGCCGCCCGCGGCGCCGTGTGCCGCGAGCTCACCAAGGTGCACGAGCAGATCGTCCGCGGCGAACTCCTGGAGCTCAGCGAACGCTACCCGGTGCCCGGCCCCGACGCCGGTTTGATCGGCGCGGCGCGCGGCGAGATCACCCTGGTGCTCGACCTCGGCGAGGCGCTCGACGAGGCGGCCGCCGGCCGGCCGCAGGCACGGGCGGCCGCCGGCATGCTGCTCGGCCGCGGTCTCTCGCGGCGTGACGCGGCCGCGGCCCTGCACGTGTGCCTCGGCATGCCGCGCCGCGAGGCCGAGCGCCTGGTGCGCGAGGTGGCGGCCGAGGGCTGAGCGACATGGGGAGGTCTTGCCGGACCGCCGCGCGCGTCTGCTAGACTACCTTCATGGATCTTCTCGGCCTACTAGCCCAGCATCCTCTGCTCCTCGACGGCGGCATGGGCACCGAGCTCATGCGCCGCGGCTTCGCGGCGGGGGAGTGCCCAGAGGAGTGGAACGTGACGCGGCCGGACGACGTGGCCGCCATCCAGCGCGCCTACTATGCCGCCGGCTCGGACATCGTGAACACCAACACGTTCGGCGGGTCGAGCCTCAAGCTGGGCGCCTACGGCAAGGCGGAGCGGGCTGCCGAGCTCAACGAGGCGGGCGCGCGTCTCGCGGTCGCGGTGCGCGACCGCGAGTTCACCGGTCGCCTGGTGGCCGGGGACATCGGCCCGTGCGGCCACCTGGTCCCGCCGATGGGCGTCGCCGACCCCGGCGACATCGGCGCCGCCTTCAGGCAGCAGGCGGCGGCGCTCGTCGCCGGCGGGGCGGACCTGCTCAACATCGAGACCATGTTCGACCTCACCGAGGCGCTGCTCGCCGTCGAGGCGGCGGTGTCGGTCGCCGACGGTCGGCCGGTGCTGGCGAGCATGGCCTTCAAGCCGGCCGCCAAGGGCTACCGCACCATGATGGGCGTGGATCCGGCGGCGGCGGTCGCCACGCTGCGCGAGGCCGGCGCCGCCATGGTGGGCTGCAACTGCGAAGTCACCGCCACCGACATGGCCGATCTGGTGCCGCTCCTGGCCGAGCTCAACGACGGCCCCACGATCGCCCAGCCCAACGCCGGGCAGCCGCGCCTTGAGGGCGAGGTCACCGTCTACGACGAGAGCCCGGAGCACTTCGCCGCCGTTGTGGCCGGCTTCCCCTCCCGGGGAGCCGGCATCGTCGGCGGCTGCTGCGGCACCAGCCCGGCGTTCATCTCCGCGCTGGCCGCGGCCCTCGGCCGCTAGCGCCGCCCGCCGCCCGCGCGCCGTCAACGCCGGGCCGCGTTTCGGAACCCTCCGGTTGCGGAGAAGATGCTCCATTACCCTCGGCCCACCACCAATGAAGGAGTCGCCATGCCGGACAGCGTCTACAGAGTGATGGAAGTGATCGGCTCCAGCCCCTCGTCGTGGGAGGAGGCGGGCAGGAACGCCGTCGAGAAGGCCGGCATCCACCGTGAGGACCTGCGCGTCGCCGAGGCGATCGAATTCGACATGAAGATCGACGCCAAGCAGATCGTAGCCTTCCGGACGAAGGTCAAGATCTCGTACAAGTACCACGAGATGGTGTGAGCGCTCGCGGACCGGGGGCCATCGCCGTTCGCCGGAGGCTGTCGTGTGAGACCTCTGAGGCAGCGATCGAACCCTCAGCGGTCTCGTGTGTGCGATAGGCTGATTACATGTCGGCCTGGTCGCCGTTTCGCTATCGTGTCTACCGCTATCTCTGGATCGCCCTGCTGGCGTCGAACATCGGCACGTGGATGCAGGCGGTGGGTGCGGCGTGGCTGATGGTGCAGCTCGACGCCTCGCCGGCGGTGGTGGCGCTGGTGCAGACGGCGAGCTCCCTGCCGGTCGTGCTGGTGGGCGTGGCGGCCGGCGCCGTGGCCGACCTCGTCGAGCGCCGGCGACTGCTGCTGATCACCCAGGGGTTCATGGTCGCCGCGGCCGGAGGGCTGGCGGTGCTCACGGCGCTGGACGCCGTCACGCCGCTCTCGCTGCTCGGCTTCACCTTCGCGCTCGGCCTGGGGGCGGCATTCAACTACCCGGCCTGGCAGGCGATCCAGCCGGAGCTGGTGCCCAAGGAAGAGTTCACGCAGGCGGTCACGCTCGGCGGCGCAAACAACAACTTTGGTCGCGCGATCGGCCCGGCCGTGGGCGGCTTGCTCATTGCCGCCGCCGGCCTGTGGCTCGTGTTCGCGCTCAACGCCGTCTCGTTCGGGTTCGTGCTGCTGGTGCTCTGGCGCTGGCGGCGCCCTGTGGAGGAGGATGTCGCACCGCCCGAGCGCTTCGCCGGGGCGGTCCGCGCCGGCGTTCGCTACGCGCTGTTCTCGCACGTGCTGCACGGTGTCCTGGTGCGCTCCTTCGCCTTCGGCGCGGCCAGCGCCGGCCTGGTCGCGCTGCTGCCCGTGTACGCCAAGGAGGTGCTCGGGCTCGGCTCCGGCGGCCTGGGCGCGCTGTATGCGGGGTTCGGCGGCGGGGCCGTCGTGACCGCCGCCGTGATCCCCCGGGTGCGCGAGCGCCTGAGCGCCGACCGGGTGTTCGGGGTCGGCAGCCTGGTGGTCGCCGCCGCTCTCGTGGCTCTGGCCCTCGTCCGCGGGCCGGTGCCGGCGTTCGCGATCAGCGTCGTGGCCGGGGTGGGCTGGCTGTTCTGCCTGTCGACGCTCAACGTGGCTTCGCAGGAGGTGTTGCCCGGCTGGGTACGGGCGCGCGGGCTGGCGTTCTACCTCACGGCGATCTCGGCCGGCATCGCCGCGGGCAGCGCGGCGTGGGGCAGGCTCGCCAACGCCACCGGCGCCCAGGCGACGTACGCCTGGGGCGCCCTCGCCGTCGTCGCCACCTTGGCGCTCGCCCTGCGCTGGCGCTTCGACGCGATCGCTCGCGTGGATCTCTCGCCGGCGCCGATGGCGGCGCCCGAGGGTCGCCTGGTTGGCGACGACACCAGCAGCCCGGCGCTCGTGGTGGTCGCCTACGAGGTGCGGCCGGAGGCCGAGGACGACTTCCTCCGCGCCCTGCGCCTCGTCGGTCGCGTGCGACGCCGCACTGGCGCCATGAGCTGGTCGGTGTACCGCGACGCCGAACGCGCCCACCGCTTCATCGAGACCTTCGTGCTGCCGAGCTGGCACGAGCACATGCGCCAGCACCAGCGCCGCACCGTGACCGATGCTGTGCTGCAGGAGGACGTGCGGCAGTACCTGCGCCCGGGTACCGAACCGACGGCGAAGCACTTCGTCGCGCCGCCGGAGCCGTCGATGCGGCTGTGGATGACCTAGCGGGCGGCCCCCGGCTAGAACTTGACCAGCAGTGCGTCCGTGCCGCTGCCGGCGTTGGCCGTCTCTCCCGCGGCGTAGGCGCCGGCGGGGCTCACCACCACGGCGCGGCAGATGTCGTCGCCGTGCGCCGTGCCGTCCAGGACCTTGTCCCAGTCGCCGGGGCCGACGAACCTGAACAGGTACTTGACGGCGAAGTCGGTGCCGCCAGCGCCGCTCCAGTACTCGTGGCCCCAGCCATCGGCCCCGGCGGCGGGGATCCCGGCGATGAACCCGTGCGTGAAGCCGTTGTTCTCGTCGTGGGTCGCGCCCACCGCCACGGCGCCGCCACGGGGGTCGATGGCGACTTCCTGGGCGGACTCGTCGAACGCTTCACCGTTGCCGATCGTGCGCCACCACTTGGTGGCCCCACTGGTGGCGCCGTACTTCACGAAGAGGATGTCGCCGCCCTCGGACATGCCGTTCCACATCGAGCCGGCGATGATCACCCCGGCCTTCCCCGGGACCCTGCTGACGGCGATCGCGTTCGCCTGCGTCCCGGCCACGATGCCGGTGAACCCCCTGCGCCAGCGCAGGCTCCCGGCGGAGCTGTACTTGATGGTCACCGCGCGCGGCTTGCCGGACGTGCCGTTGCTCTCGCCGGTGACGTAGGAGGTGCCCGAGGGGTCGACGGCGACGCCGAGCGCCTCGTCGGAGCCCGACGGCCCCGCGTAGCGCCTCACCCAGGCCCGGGCGCCACTCTTGCACACCTTGATGGTGACGTGCGGCCCGTGCCGGCGCCGCGCGAGGCGCCGACCACGTAGGCGTTGCCGTACTTGTCGAGAGCCATGCCGGTGACGTAGTCGTCCTGGTGGGCGGGGCCATTGTAGACGTCTTTCCACTTGCGCACGCCGGTGGCGGAATACTTGAGCACGATGATGTTCCGCCCCTTCGCGGAGGCCGGCGGCGCGACGCCGACGGTGCCGGCGACGATCACGTTGCCCGATCCGTCGACCTCTACCTCCGTAGCCCTGGCGCCCGCCGTGCCGGCCAGCGTGTACTTCCTGACCCACTCCCGGTGCACGGTCGCGCCCTCGTCGACGTACTTGACCAGCAGGAGGGTGTTCGCCTCCTCGGTGGTCTTGGTGATGCCGGCGCCGTAGATGGCGCCGGCGGGGCCACGCGCGACGTCCTGGAAGCCGTCGCTGCGGGAGTCCGCGGAGTACTGCGCCGACCAGACGATGGTGCCCAGTGCCGCGCCGGGGGGAGGCGCCGCGAGGGCGGCGGCGAGGGGCGGCAGCAAGACCGCCGCGGCGAGGATGAAGTGAACCAGCGGGACCCGGCTGCGCGCTGACATGACTGCCCCTTGTGCGACATACGATGCGGCTCCCATGAGCATACTGCTGGTCGTGCGGCGGGAGGCGTGGCGGCCGGCGCGGCGACTCGCGACTCGGCCGCACGCAGACCGGGCACATGGTTAGCATGGAGAACCGCCAGATGATGCAGGCCGGCGCCCAACGGACGGCGGCGCCGTTTACGCTGGTCGTTTCGGACGTGCACGGCTACCTGGAGCTGCTCGAGAACGCGCTGCGCAGCTCCGGATTCCGCGAGGGGACCGACCGGCTCGTGTTCGCCGGCGACTTCCTCGACCGCGGCAGCCACGCGCGCCAGTGCCTGGAGCGGCTCGACAAGCTCGGCGCCGAGACGCTGATCGGCAACCACGACCAGGCGATCGCGCTCGGCTACTGGATCGGGGAACAGCAGAAGGCGAGCAAGGTCTTTCGCGAGCCGTTGCTCGAGCGCCTGCGGGTGCGGCGGCTCAACCTGGTGACGAGCGTGGACGGCGTGCTGATTAGCCACGCCGGCCTGACGCGCGCCTTCGCCGCGGACTTCGACGAGCTGGGCCGCGACCCGGTGCGCTTGACGGCGCGACTGAACGACGAGTACCACGCGGCCGTGCGGCGCCAGCTCGAGCACGGCCGCGAGCTGCCTGAGCCGCGGATCCTCGATGAGTGGTCGCCGCAGCGCCTGCGCCCGGACGACGCCGACGTGGGGCCGGGGCGACTGCTCGGCGGGGCCGAGCAGATCGCCGGCCACACTACCGCGGCCGTCTTCCATCGCTGGACCGAGGCCGAGTTCCGCGCCGTGGCCCTGCACGCCATCGACCCCGGTACCTACGGCCTCGGGCCCGGGGACCACCCGCGGCACTACCGGTACGCGGTGATCGACGGCGGCAAGGTGCGCGTGGAGGCGGGAACGATGGATGCGGACGGCGAGTAGGATGGCGGCACTGAGACGGAGACGGCGTCGGCGTCGGCCGGCGCCAGCCCGCCAGTGCGCCCTGGTGTATTGCGTCATAAGTCCATTGACATGATAGCGGTGAGATGCAATGATGAGCCATGGTCGAGACTCACGCTGGGGTGCGGATTCGTGATGGTGATCTGGCGACGCTCGTAAGCTGGACGCGTTCGCCGTCGATCCACGCCGGGGCGGCCTTGCGGGCCCGCATCGTGCTCGCCTGCGCCCGGGGGGAGGGCACCTCGCAGGTCGCCAGACGCCTCGGGGTCTCGCGCCCGACGGTGATCGCTTGGCGAGAGCGCTACCGCGCCGCTGGGCTCGAGGCTCTGCGGGACGCGCCGCGCTCGGGGCGACCGCGGACGGTGGACGAGGCCGAGATCGTCGCTCGCACCCTGGAACCCCCGCCGGCGGCGCTGGGGGTGACCCACTGGTCGAGCCGGCTGCTCGCCGCCGAGCTCGGCCTCGGGGACGCCACGGTCGCCCGCTGCTGGCGACGGTTCGGCTTGCAGCCGTGGCGGCGGGAGACCTTCAAGTTCTCCACCGATCCCGAGCTCGAGGCCAAGGTCCGGGACGTCATCGGCCTCTACCTGGACCCGCCGCAGAAGGCGGTCGTGCTCTGCGTCGACGAGAACAGCCAGATCCAGGCCCTGGACCGCAGCGCCCCGATCCTGCCCTTGCGTCCCGGCCTCCCCGAGAAGGCCACCCACGACTACGTGCGCCACGGCACGACGACCCTGTTCGCCGCGCTCGAGGTCGCCACCGGCCGCGTCACCGACGCCGGCTGCGGGCGGCAGCGCCACGAGGGGTTCGTCGGCTTCCTGAAGAAAGTGGCCCGGGCCTACCCGCGGCGCCAGCTGCACGTCGTGGTCGACAACAACGCCACCCACAGCCACGCTGACGTCGAGGCCTGGCTTGCCAAGCACCCACGGGTGAGGCTGCACTTCACCCCGACATCGGGCTCGTGGCTGAACCTGGTGGAGGTCTTCTTCGGGATCATCACCCGCCAGGCCATCCGCCGCGGCAGCTTCACCAGCGTCAAGGACCTGGTGGCCGCCATCCGCCGCTTCATCGACGGCTGGAACGAGCGCTGCCAGCCGTTCGTGTGGACCAAGCCCGCAGATGAAGTCCTCAGTCGCGCACGATCGCGTCAGAGGACTTCAGACGCGGGACACTAGGCTCCAAGACAGCATGAATGAGACTCCTGGACACAATGCTGGCGAGGTCGTCCTCTACAGCTCGCCCGATGGCGAAGCAAGCCTCAACGTGCTGCTCGAGCACGAGTCTGTCTGGCTCACGCAAAAGCAGATGGCCGAGCTGTTCGGCCGCGATCAGTCGGTGATCTCGCGTCACATTCGCAGGGCGTTCGCCGACGACGAGCTGTCGGCCGAGGGCAATATGCAGAAAGTGCATACTGCATCGTCCGACAAGCCGGTGATCCTTTACGGCCTCGATACCGTCATCTCAGTCGGCTATCGCGTCAACTCCGCGCGCGGCACGCAGTTCCGCATCTAAGCAACGCGCACCTTGCGCGAACACCTGCTGCGCGGCTACACGCTCAACGAGCGGCGCCTGCGCGAGAAGGGCTTCGGCGAGATCGAGCAGGCTGTCGGCCTGCTCGCCCGCACGCTCACGCGTCACGAGCTCGTCACCGGCGAGGGCGCCGCGGTGCTCGACGTCGTGCAGCAGTACACGCGCGCCTGGCAGAGGCACCGCCACGTCCCCAGACGGAGGCGTTCCGGCTCACGCTGTCGGTGGCCCGAGACCTTATCGTGGGGCTGCGCGACGCGTTGGTCGACCACGGGCAGGCGAGCAGCCTGTTCGGCCAGAAGCGCAGCGACCAGCTTGCCGCGATCCTCGGCGCCTCAAGGAGTCGTTCGCGCGGCTCTGCGAGGAGGGCTCTGGCTACGTCGATGCTGCTCAGATGCGCGGCGCGCTGACGAGCCGGCAACTCAAGGTCAAGCAGAAGTCGAACTCTTTGAGAAAGTTGGTCGGCGGCCGGCCAAGAAGAAGCACGTGCGTTTGCCCATGATGCGCGTGATGCGACTCGTGATGCGCCCCTTCGATCCCATGCTCAGTCTGCAGATCACGGGCGGCATTCTCATGGATACCGAGAATCAGGCTTACGACATGAGCGCTACGCTCCAGCAATACCCGGCAAAGCTGACGCGATTGGAGAAGATCGCGCGGCAGATGGTAGACAGCACCAAAGGATGAAGTACTGGACTGCCTATCCATGGAAGAAACATCAATTGCGCGCAAGCTGTGGCCTAGCACCGGGTTGCAGCCGACCTTGCTCCGCTGTGCTTCGCAACGCGGCTGAACCCAATCGTTGGGCGTCTCAGGCGTCGTGTGGTGACAAAAGGCACACAGCGGCGTAGCATGCTGCCATGAAGCCATTGCGGTGGAGTCCAGAGAAGAGCGAAGCGCTTAAGGTTGATCCGGGCGCTTCTTTCGAGAGCGCTGTAGTAGCAATCGAGACAGGCGGGCTGCTCGACATCCTGGCCCATCCGAACCAGGCGAAGTACCCGCGGCAGCGCATTCTCGTCGTGGCTGCGGACAACTACGCTTACTTGGTGCCGTTCGTCGAGGATGAAGACTACTTCTTCCTCAAGACCATCATTCCCAGTCGCAAAGCGACACGGGACTACCTGCAAGATGGTGAAGCCGATGCCGAAGATTGATGCCTACGAAGAGGAAGTTCTTGTTGTCTTCGAGAAGGGGAAGCTCGACTCGGTTGCCACCAAGGCGGAGCTTGCCAAGTTCAAGGCTGCTGCTCGTGCCACTGCCATCAAAGACCGGCGGGTGAACATTCGACTGTCGTCTGGCGACCTGAGCGACATTCAGGTCAAGGCACTCGAGGAAGGCGTTCCGTACCAAACTCTGATCGCGAGCGTGCTACACAAGTACGTCACTGGCCGTCTTGCGGAGCGTCCCGCGCCGAGTAGCAAGCCAGCGTCCAGCCGCACACCAAAGCGGCGCATTACATCCGCAAGCTGATGGTTTGCTCTTTGGAGAAGACGGCCAACCCTTCGTTCCAGCGGACTGCCTTCGGCAGCCGCTGAACTCAAACGTTCGACAAGATGGCTCAGGGGGAAGGCACGTGAGCGTCAGGGCATACTTCATCAAGACCATGTGTCGCCGACGTCGATTCGGGTGGTTCTTCGCGGGCGCGGTATTCGGTGGCTTTGCCGCCTGGGTGGTGAGCATACTGCCGACTGACCTGGTCGGAACCTCAGGTCGAGGCGGTGTCGTGTTCACGGCCGTCCTGGCCGCGGTCATCTCGGCATGCGCCTTCTGGCGTGCGACGCGATTCCGGATCGCCCGGGAGGCCGCGGAAGTGGGCGGCTCGCTGGCCCTGACTGCCCCACGCTGGAGTGTCACCCTCCAGCCCGGTGACGTGAGGCAGGTCTTGCAGCTCCGCTCGGACCCATACGGCTTCGGCTTCTTTGCCAAGCAGCCCTATCGCGCCTGGCGCGCGTGGTTGCGCATTGACGTCTCCACGGAGAAAAGGCGGGTGCGGAGCTACCTCGTCTGGCGACCCGATGCCCCGGCCTTCCTCGAACAGTTTCGGCGGGCTGGCTTTCAGGTAGCTGGGGAAGGGGCATGGGATCAGTGACAGTCGTGGCGCTGCTCGCTGCCGCGGTGGTCAGCGTAGTCGCGTACCGCAGCGGGTCGCCGTGTCCAGACGCCTCGGTCGCCCACCTCTCGAACAAGGCGCTTCAACCTGAGCCGCAATGATAATGGAGGGCTCGTGTCCAATCTGATCGGCAAGCCCATTCCGCCGCGTGGCGGGGCCGGCGAGTATTCGGGCCTCGCCCGTCTGCTTGCGGCGACGACGGAGGCCACCTTGACCCTGGGGTTCGGCGAGATCGAGGCTGCGCTTGGTTCCAGCTTGCCGGCGTCGGCGAGGCAGCATCCAGCATGGTGGTCGAATAGCGAGCGAAGTCGTTCTCACGCGAGAGCGTGGCTCAGCGTAGGCTGGCGCACGAGCCAGCTTTCCTTGGCCGCTGAGCGGGTCACCTTCGTCCGTGCGTCTTCGGTGGCGCGGCCCCAGAGTTCCTCACGTTCGACACCCGACACGCGATCTCAGGGCAAGGGACTCGGCAGCCATGCCCCGCCCGCGCCGCAGGCGTCTCGGGCGCCCGAGGATCGCAAAGACCGCATCGGCCTCGTCGGCTGCGTCAAGCAGAAGCTCGGTCACGTGGCGCCTGCGGCCGATCTCTATGTGTCGCCGCTGTTCCGTGGCCGTCGCGCCTGTGTCGAGCGCACCTGCGAGCGCTGGTTCATCCTCTCGGCGCTGCACGGGGTCGTGCGGCCGGACGCGCCGCTCGAGCCGTACGACGTCACGCTCAACAACGCGTCGCAGGCGGAGCGGCGTGCCTGGGCGGCCACGGTGCTGCGCCAGCTCGACGCCGAGCTGGAGTCCTTCGCCGGTCTCACGTTCGAGATCCATGCCGACGCCAACTACGCCGACTACGGCTTGGTGAGCGGGCTGCGAGCGCGCGGAGCCACCGTCGAGCAGCCCGTTGCTGGGTTGAACATGGGCCGGCAGCTGGCGTTCTATGCCGGGTCCGGCCCGGCGGCCACGGCTGACTTTGCGGCCGCGTCGTCCGGCGAGGCAGTCACTGGCGTCGCCTCCGCCGACCTGCCCAGCGTCGCTCCGTTGACTCCGGCCGGCATCGATGCGCCGAGCGTCGCGCCGCAGTGGCAGGAGCGCGACGCCAGGACTGCCCTCGCCGACCTCGACGAGTCACCCGCGCTCGTGCCCGTGCGCGAGTGGCCGGCTGGTATCACCTGTCTGGACCGGCCGGGACTCTACGCCTGGTGGGTCGACGAAGCGGGCGCCGACGATCTCTCAGCCGGCCTCGGCCTCACCGTCGAGTCCGGGCGTATCTACGCCGGGCAGGCCGGAGCCACGAAGTGGCCCTCCGGCAAGGCCGGCACGAACACCCTCGGCAAACGTATCGGCCAGATGCACCTCGGCGGCAAGGTCCGCATGTCCACCTTCCGCTGGACGCTCGCCGCCCCCCTCTTCGACCAGCTCGGTGTGCCGGTGCAGGCGTCGCTGCTGATCACGCCGCCATCCGAGCAGGCGCTCACCGAGTGGATGCGCGCGCACCTCTCGGTCGCCGTCCACCCGCACGACGACCGCGACACCCTTGGCGGCCTCGAGCACGAGGTGCTGGAGCGGCTCGACCCACCGCTCAACCTTCGCCACATGCCGCCCACGCCGGTGCGCACCCGCCTCACCGAGCTGCGCCGGCGGATCAGCCGGGAGGTCAAATGATGGGATCACAATGCGGTGCTCGTACCGCTCGCGCCCGGTCGTCAGCGCTTTGGTTCCCAATGTGAACCAGCCCGCCGATTGACGCACCGGTCGTGTCGGGTACACTGACCGTACTGCAGACCCACGAGCGTCGCGCGACCCGGTCGGGTCGGCGCTCGTTATTGGAACGCCAGGGAGCCTTCGGGCTCCCAGTCTTCGTTCTGGGGCCATTCTCGACTTCTCGAACTTCCAGCTCAGCGCCAATGATGTGGTGAGGCGCAGCTTCAGGTCCGACTGGAGCACTCTATCCAGGTGGCTCAGCGTCGAAGCTGCTGCGCTCATCACCGGCGTGGCCGCGTCCGATCTCCAGTTCGAGGGCTCCACCGTCGATCTGTCGGTCGGCAAGGGCGTCGGTGACGTCAAGCTGCGCGCCTTGGGCGACGGCGTTCCTCGACGGGGTCTCCGGCATCACCGTCGTGCTGAAGGATCGCGTCAAGAAGCACCCTCCGGTGTGCCAGGCCTGCCATCGGCCAATCAGGACGTCCTGCCACTGCGGGATTCCACTGTCACTCACCGAGGAGAAGGGCGTCGATGTGGTGATCGCCACCGACATGATCAAGCTCGCCTGGGAAGACGCCTACGACTGGGCCGTGCTCGTCTCGACTGACGGCGGCTACTTCTCCCCGTCGACTTTCACAGCGGCGCCGAGCCTACTACTCGCAATGACCGCTTCAACCGTTCGCGCGATACGATGCGCCTCCTCGAAGTTCGCAAACGAGGGGCAATAGGGTTCCTTCGCTGCGTTGGCGGCGACCGCGGAGTAGAAGTCCGAGAAGAGGTTTACGAATGTGTCAATCCAGCCTTCAGGGTGTCCGGCCGGTTGGCGAGACAGCGCAGACGCCGCGGCGTTCATAGCGGTTGGGTCGCGAAGTGCGATTTGGTTGGGTTCACTTCGGTGCCCGATCCAGAGCTCGTTCGGTCTTTCTTGATTCCATGAGAGAGCAGAGTCGCGCGCGTCGATCTCGAAAGAGAGCCAGTTCTTTCGGCCTGCACTGACTTGGGACACTGTCATGACTCCCTGGCACCCACTGGCGAAGCGAAGGAGCACGCAACCGAAGTCCTCCGTGTCGATTCTCACGGAGTCACGCTCGGCGGGTTCGGCGGAGGCGAAAGTTGCGGCCCCTTGCGAAGGACGTAGCCGATGCGTATGGAGCGTTCCCAGGTGCGCGACGACCTCCTCCACGACATCGCCGGTCACGTACTGCACCAGGTCGAGCCAGTGCGAACCGATGTCGGCAACGGCTCTTGACGACCCACCCAGCTTGGATTCGAGACGCCAGTTCCAGTCCGTTTCCAGGAGAAGCCAGTCTTGAAGATAGCTTCCGTGGATCAGGTGCGGACGACCCGCGTCGCCGTTGGCCAACATTGCCTTGACCTCGCGCACAAGGGGGTAGTAGCGATAGTTGAAGCAGACGGCCGCGACGATGCTGGATGATTCGGCTCGCCGCGCCAGGTTGCGTGTTTCCTCGCTGTCCATTCCGAGGGGTTTCTCAGAGACCACGTGCAGGTTCGCGTCGATCGCCGCCAAAGTGACCTCAGCGTGCGTCTTGTTTGGCGTGCAGTTGTGGACTGCGTCAAGCGGTTCATCCCGCAGCATCTGACGATAGTCACCGTAGGATCTCGCCACGCCAAGGTTCGTTGCCGAGGCACGCGCCTGATCTGTTGACTGATCGGCCAGGGCGACCACTTCGACGTGCGGCAGGCGACGCAAGGCCTGGATGTGAGTCGAGCCCGCGAAGCCGGCACCGACAACACCAACGCGAATCCGTGTCATGATCCCTCCGATCGAACGGTGCAAGCGGACCTGTTAGGTCAGGCCTGGTCGGCGCTTCACGCGGTAGTGACTTCTGTCGGCCGTTCGAGTGTAGCACTGGCGTGAGTCAGCAGTGGTCACCGGCGGGCGCGAGGGCGTGAGGTCATCGGACGAGCGTTGTACTGCTTCGTCGATGGCTGGCGAGTAGTCGTGCTGTACGCCTTCGTCGCCAAAGCCCTGAAGCGCAAGGGCTTCGGCGAGGCCTACGAGGCCTTGGATGTCGGGTACGCGCTCGTGCGCGCCGGCAGGCACTCCCCGTCGGTGACGACGCTCAAGAAGTACGCGCACGCCGTGGGGTGCGAGGTCGAGATCCGCCTGGTGCCGGCCACCGCCGACGCCCGGGCGTGACGCCAGGTGGACGAAGCTATCGTGATCATGGTGTCGTCAACGTGATCACGAACGCACCCAGTGATCACGTTGCTGGGGGCGTCCAGGGCATGGCGTCAAGCCAAGGAGACGGGCGCCTTCAGGCAACCCCGGGTCCGACAGCCGTGCCGTTCGTCACTGTCGTCTCGCCGTGTTCTCGACGCTACGCTTCGGTCCGTGCCGCGCCGCTTTTGCCTGGCTCCTCTTCGAAGGGCTATACTTTGGCTATCCGATGGAGGTGCGGCCGTGATCACGAAGGTCCAGAAGTGGGGCAACAGTCAGGGGCTGCGGGTGAGCAAGGAGCTGCTCTCAGACGCCGAGCTGGCCGTGGGTGATGCGGTCGCTGTGGAGGTGCGCGTTGGCACGCTGGTCGTCACTCCGCTGCGCCGCGTGCGCGGCGGCCACGACCTGCGCGAGCTCGTCGGACGCATCCCCAACGGCTACGCTGCTGAGGAGCTCGACTGGGGCCAGCCTGCCGGCGGAGAGGTCTGGTAAGTGGCGGAGTACGTCCCGCGCAAGGGCGACTTCATCACGGCGACGTTCGCGCCCCGGGCCGGCCACGAGCAACGCGGCCGACGGCCCGCCCACGAGCAACGCGGCCGCTGGCCTGCCCTCGTGGTCAGCAACGACCTGTTCAACAAGCACACCGGCCTCGCCATGGTCTGCCCGGTCACGAGCATGCGGCGCGGCTACCCGTTTCACGTCGAGATGCCCGAGGGACAGCGGGTCACCGGCTTCATCGTGGTGGAGCAGGTCAGGTCTATCGATTACCGGGCGCGGCAGGCCAAGCACATCGCCAGAGCACCGGTCGCGGTGGTGGACGAGGCTCTCTCGCTGCTCGACGCATGCCTGTACTGAGGCGGCGGGGCTGCACGTCGCTCGGCCGGGCGCTGCCGAGCGCCGGGCGCCGCAGGTGACCCGGCCAACGGCGCGTCTCTCCCGCGCTCATGTCACACTCCGGCCGTGAGTCACCGCCCACGCCGAGCCACGGGGGGGACGCACGGCCTCGAGATCGAGTCGGCCGAGGGCGACCTGCTGGTCTCCGAGGCCGAGGGCGACCAGGTCACACCGTTGCGAGCCGTCGTGCTCCGCGGCGAGCAGGGGTTCGGCAAGAAGACGTTTCGAGCGACGATCGCCGCTGGTGACGTCGGGGCGCCGCCGCTGCCGCCCCGCCCATCGCCGTTTGCGCCGCCGCGCCGCGGGTAGGTGTCTGATGCGAGTTTCGCCGTCCTGCAGGCATTACAGGGAGGGGACCATGGCCACCTACGAGTTCACGTGCAAGAAGTGCGGCAAGCAGTTCGAGGTCACCTGCCATATGGACGAGCGTGAGGCGAAGGCGGTGTGCCCGAAGTGCGACAGCCACGAGGTGGAGCAGAAGCTCACCGCCGCGTTCTCGTCGCCGTCGCCGGACAAGTACTGAGCGGCTGCGATCCAGGCAGCGGCTGAGGCCGCACGGCGCACCGCTCGAGCCGCGTGTGCTTCGGCGTGCGGCGCCCGTTTGCCCGCTCCGCGCGCCGGGTACCAGCGACGCACCACAAGTCGTCCGCATCTTCCGCGGCCGAGCGGCGCAGCCGACCTCGGCCGCTCTTTCGCAAAGGAGTGGTGACATGGTCCAGGTAGGTCAGCCGGCCCCCGGCTTCTCTCTCGATGGCGTCCTCGACGGCGAGTTCGTCGAGGTCAAGCTCGACGACCACACCGGCAATTGGGTGGTCCTCTTCTTCTATCCGCTCGACTTCACGTTCGTGTGCCCCACCGAGATCCGGGGCTTCTCGGCCCGCCTCAAGGAGTTCGAGGAACTCGGCGCGCAGGTGATCGGCTGCAGCGTGGACAGCAAGTACAGCCACCTCGCCTGGGCCGAGCGCGACTTCGGCAAGCTCGGCTTCCCGCTGCTCAGCGACATCAAGCGTGAGGCCACCGAGGCGTACGGCGTGCTACTCCCCGACGAAGGGATCGCGCTGCGCGGCACCTTCATCATCGATCCCGAGGGCGTGCTCCGGTACGCCGTCGTGCACGACAACAGCATCGGCCGCAACACCGACGAGACCCTGCGCGTGCTCCAGGCGTTGCAGACCGGCGAGCTCTGCCCGGTCGACTGGAAGCCCGGCGAGGCGACCCTCGGCTAGCAGTCGGGTCATCAACGAGGGAGTGAGATGAAAGGCCTTGACGAGTGGTTCGACGAGAAGACCCTGCTCGACCTGGCGCTGCCCAAAGTGTTCGTCGACGGCGCTGCGGCCGCAGAGCACGGCTCCGTGGAGATCGTCGAGCGCGACGAGCAGCGCTTGCGCAGCCTCGTCGCCGACACGGAGGTCTTTGAGGCTGTCTTCTGGCTGAGCGACGGTGAGCTCAAGTGGTCGTGCACCTGCGGCGTGGCCGGGGCGCACCTGTGCGAGCACCTGGTGGCCAGTGCGCTGGCTACCTGGCCCGGCGAAGCACCGGTCGCAGAGTGAAGTCGAGCGGCGCGGGCGACCGTGATCACGACCGCGAGAGGTGATGGGATGGAATACCGGAACCTGGGTGCCAGCGGACTCCGCGTCTCGGAGCTCTGCCTCGGTACCATGACCTTCGGCCATGGTATGATGGGCATCGGCGTGCTCGACCAGGCCGGCGCCGACCCGCTGGTGCGCGCCGCGCTCGACGCCGGCGTCAACTTCTTCGACACCGCCGACGTGTACTCGCGTGGCGAGTCCGAGGAGATCCTGGGGCGGGCGTTCAAGGCCGCAGGCATCGCCCGCGAGTCCGTCGTGGTCGCCACCAAGCTCCGCGGCACGATGAGCGACGCGGCCACGGCCGGCACCGGCGACGTCAACAACATGGGGCTCGGGCGTAAGCACGTCATGGAGTCCATCGATGCCAGCCTGCGCCGCCTCGGCACCGACTACGTCGACCTCTACCAGATCCATGGCATCGACCCGCGCACGCCCATCGAGGAGACGCTCGAGGCGCTCAGCGATCTCGTGCGCATGGGCAAGGTCCTCTACATCGGAGTCTCCAATCTCGCCGCCTGGCAGATCGAGAAGGCGCTGGGCGTCAGCGATCGCTACGGCTGGGCCCGCTTCGTCAGCGTGCAGGCCTACTACTCGATCGTCGCCCGCGACCTCGAGGTGGAGCTGCTGCCGATGGCGCGCGAGGAGGGCCTGGGCGTGCTCACCTGGTCGCCGCTCGCCGGGGGCTACGCGTCGGGCAAGTACCGTTTCGGCAAGCCGGAGGTCGCGCGGCGCTCGACCTTCGACTTCCCGCAGGTGTCGCCGCGCGCCGAGGATGCGCTGGTGGTGCTCGAGGAGGTGGCCTCCGCGCGCGGCGTGAGCATGGCGCGCGTCGCCCTCGCCTGGCTGCGGCTGCAGCCCGGCGTCACCTCGGTGATCCTCGGCGCTCGTGACCCGGAGCAGCTCGCCGACAACCTCGGCGCGGCCGGCCTCGAGCTCGCTCCGGATGAGCTCGAGAAGCTCGCCGCGCCGACCGCGCCCGTGCTGCCCTACCCGCAGTGGATGATGGCTCTGCAGGCGCGGGGCTTCCGGCCGCCGCCGAAGTAGCCGCACATCCGCCGCGTTGGGTCGCCCCTACTACCCGAGCTCCGCGCGGCGCCGGAACGCCGCGCCGACGGTGTCGAGGATGAGCCGCACGCCATGCAGGGCCGTGAGCTGGCCCGGCCCGTCGTACTGTGGTGCCACCTCCACCATGTCCATGCCGATCACGTTGCAGCGCGCGCAGACCGCGAGCAGGATCGCCTTGGCCTCGTAGTAGCTGAAGCCGCCGGGCTCGGGCGTGCCGGTGCCCGGCGCGATGCTCGGGTCCAGGGCGTCGATGTCGAAGGTGATGTAGGTGTCGGCATGGGGCGGCAAGTGGTCCACCAGCTGCT
>Ga0209585_10000211_pt1 | contig 23406 bp, 17 predicted proteins | sample NGEPerone_FD_185491 | JGI IMG/M metagenome (GOLD analysis project Ga0209585, IMG submission 185491) | Arctic peat soil microbial communities from the Barrow Environmental Observatory site, Barrow, Alaska, USA - NGEE Permafrost154B-one... | ecosystem: Environmental > Terrestrial > Soil >... | reverse complement strand
GGCAAAGCCACAAATATCCAATCCCCATTTTGCTGCTTTGGCAACACCTGACCAGTATTTACCCCTGCCATAAGTGGACTTGCCTGCTTTGGGGATGTAACTTGGATCCAATGCAATTACCCGTTCATCAGGTCTCCATTCTAAAAATCTGATCCAGAGTATTTGTTGAAATTGACAAAGGGTAAAAATGAAAAATAATCAATGGTATCCTTTCAAAGAATCAACAAGATTTCAATGGTTTGTATGAATATCAGTTTAATAAGACTGTTCGACTGATTACACTTACAAACACTTTCTATAAAGTATTCATATTTACTTTTGTTTAAAAATATGGGTTAGCAGCATATTAATAATTTTGAATTTTCTACTCCAATCTTTTTTTTGATAGCTATATATTTAACATTTAAGCTAATGTGTAGTTTTTTTTGCATTCCACAACAAATTAATTAAAATATATTTTACATGTTATACAACATGTTAAATGTAAAAACTTTTTTGCTATATATTTGTCTTAATGCGTTTTATAAGTAAAATAATTTGTCGTTATATTTTTACAATAGTTAAAATAAATTTATTTCAATTTAGTTTTAATTAATAATTTTAACTTTGCCGTGTACCCAAACGAATGACATTGTTCTTGTTAATATCTGTATAACAGCCATCTATGTTATTCGGTTTTTATAAGGTCACAAATTAATTAACTAAAAATAACTAAATGGACGTGTTAAGAAATGGGAAAATGCAAACATTTTACAGAGTATGGCATTGTTTACTTTGGAGAATGTTTTTTTTACTTGGGATTTTCTTTCTCACCCAACTAAATGTTTCAGCACAGCAAATATCAATTTCCGGTACAATTATCGGAGATGATAAAGTGCCGATTCCAGGAGCTTCAATTATTGTGAAAGGCAGCACAATAGGAACAGTGACCGATGTCAACGGCAAGTTCACGCTAGACATCCCCTCTTCAGCCAAATCACTTTTATTCAGTTTTGTGGGACTGACACAAGTTGAAATTCCTGCAGGTTCAGGAACAGTTTTTAATGTTATACTTTCAGAAAGTTCAACAGGTATCGATGAAGTTGTTGTGGTCGGTTATGGTGTCCAAAAGAAGGAGAGCGTTGTAGGAGCTGTTGTTCAAATAGGGAACGAAACACTTATGCGTTCAGGAAACTCGAATGTAACCAATGCTTTGTCCGGTAAAATGTCGGGTGTATTAACCATGCAGCAGGCAGGTGAGCCTGGAGCCAATAGTTCTGAAATCGTGATTCGGGGCGTATCAAGCTGGAACGGATCCGAGCCTTTGGTACTTGTTGACGGGGTCGAAAGAAGCTTTACCGATTTAGATCCAAATGAAGTTGAGTCAATTTCGGTATTAAAAGATGCCAGTGCGACAGCAGTATTTGGTGCTAAAGGAGCAAACGGAGTTATTATAGTAACAACAAAACGTGGGAAAATCGGTGCACCTGCCATGAGCTTTTCTGCCGCATACGGTATGCAAAAAGCTACACGCATCCCACAATTCATTGACTCCTATACAACAATGTCAGCTTTAAATATGGGATTGATGAACGGAGGGCAATTTGACAAATTGATTCCACAAAGCGACTTGAATGAATATCAAAATCCTTCTTCACCGTTAAAAGCTTTACAATATCCAAATGTAGATTGGTTTAAGGAGATGACACTTCCTTTTTCTCCAACTATCGATGCTAATTTCAATATTTCAGGAGGAACAAAATTTGTCAAATATTTTGGAACATTGGGATATTACAATGAACAAACGCTATTTGAAGGATTAAAAAATGGTTATCAGGATACGCGTTATAAATACGATCGGTTTAACTACAGGACCAATCTTGATTTTAATTTATCACTAACCACTACATTATCATTCAATATTGGGGGTGAAACGGGCATTAAGAATCAGCCAACAACTTCACCATGGAGAAGTCTATATGCCACTACTCCAGCTTCCTTCCCGGCTGCTTGGCCCGCCTGGTTACTTGAAGATAAAGTGAATGGCATACCAGACATCGATTATCCCGGTGCTACAGGTGAACGATTGGCACTTAAGCTAAATGGGTTTACACAGAATCCTTACACGCAATTAGCTCAGGGAAACTTTAACAAATACCTGAATTCCAAATTATTTACAGATATAGTTTTGGATCAGAAGCTTGATTTTATTACCAAAGGATTGTCCTTCAAAGGAAAGGTCGCTTTTAGTACTTATTATAACACAAGAACTTTGTATGCCGATTATACCCGACCCGAATATAAAATTAACTGGGCCGATGTAGGCAAACCTGGTGTAAACCCATGGTACAGAAATGGTCAGTCAGGATATTATAAATATAATCTTAATCCATTGGATATTAATGTTGGTGGAATGGAATCTGGCTATTACCGTGATCTTTATTACGAAGCATCTTTGAACTATGCCAATACATTTGGTAAGCATGGAGTTTCATTGCTAGCATTATTTAATCGTCAGAAAAAGGAATTTGAGACTGACTACCCTTTTAAAAATGAAGCGCTAGTAGGAAGAGCAACGTATGATTACTCTCATAAGTATTTATTGGAGGTTAATATTGGGTACACCGGATCGGAACGATTTGCTCCGGGGAAGAAATTCGGATTTTTCCCTTCAGGAGCATTTGGATGGGTTCTGTCGGAAGAACAGTTTTTTAAAGAAGCATTACCTTTCGTCAGTAAATTAAAATTGCGCTATTCCGATGGGATTGTTGGCAGCGACAATGCCTCGGCACGATGGCTGTTTGTAAGTAACTATTACACTGACAATAGAGGATATATCAAGGAAGATCCGGCGGCTAATCCTTCTGCACAATGGGAAGAGGCACGTAAAAAAGATATCGGGATAGAGCTTGGTCTACTGAATAACGACCTTATGATCAACGTCGATTTCTTCAATGAGTACCGCACCAATATGTTACTGCCACCAAAGATCCCGATGACAGTTGGAAATAGTTTTAAAGATCAAAACCTTGGATCAATGAAAAAACATGGATTTGATCTCGACATAGAATATAAGAAATCGCTAACAAATGACATCAGCTTTTATCTCAAAGGTATTTTTGGCTTTAATGAGAACCGGATTGAATATAAAGATGATCCCAAGTATGCCCCGGAATATGCCAAGGAGCAGGGTAAGCCGTTTGGTGCTCAGATTACAGGAGCACAACTGATCGGATCGGGCTACTTTACTTCAATTGACGACATTCATACTACTTCGGCACCAATCCCCGTGGGAGCCTTAAATGTTGGCGATTATAAATTTCTAGATTACTATGCAGATGGAAATATTTCAATCAGAGACCGTTATCCTATCCCTGGATCATTGTATCCTCCCATTACCTATTCATTAGGCGGAGGGCTCAGTTATAAAAATTTCGATTTCAACTTTAACTTTCAAGGAAATCAAGGTAAATATGTTGCATTCAATCAGGCATACGAGATTGAGTTCCCTAATGGTAACTACCGCATCCATGCCTCTCAATTAGATTATTGGACACCAACAAATCCGGATGCAATCCATTCTACTATTCACTTTGTGGGAGACGCCAACTTACCGAATCTTGTCTGGGGTGGAGGTTCATCCTATTTTAGTGGATATGAAACTGCTATTCAGGATCGATTATGGAGGAAAGCTGATTACATCAGGTTGAAAGAGGTTTATTTGGGTTACAATTTCAAACCGGACTTCCTGAAAAGAGCAGTTGGAATAACGAATATGACGACATATGTTACTGGTAACAATCTTTGGACCTTAACAAATTTGATTGAAGGAGACCCTGAGCGTAAAGATTTTACACAAGGTTTTTATCCGCAGATGTCGAGTATCAAATTCGGTTTAAAAATTGGTTTTTAACTTTAATCAATTAGAAAGAGATGAAAAAATACTTAAAAATAATAGTCTTGGCAGGGTTACTTGCTATGATACTTCCATCATGTTTGGAGAGTTATTTAAATGAAGCGCCTGATGCTGGATTAACTACAGAGGTTGTGTTTTCGAAATACTCGAATATGCTTTTATTCTTTGATGCTGTTTATGATGGAACACACCCTAATGGAAATGATTACAATATCAAAACTGCACACCCTTTGTATTTCGCTTTACGCATGGAATATACCTGGGACGAAATGACCGATATGAGCGATGGAGGTCGTCAATATGAAGCCCAATCAATTAAAGCTGGCCAGATGGGTGGTACCGTTGATAAATTTGCCGGACCTATTTCTTCAAAGAACATGCCCATTTTGCCTTCGATGTTTGAGTGTATCAGGATATGTAATATGACAATTAAAAATGTAGGTATGTTAAAAGATGCACAGCAGGTGGATGTTGATGACCTAATTGGGCAGGCGCATTTCATTCGTGCTTATGCCCACTTTGCCCTGTTCCGGATTTGGGGTCCTATGCCATATATTACGAAGGTATTAACAACGGGCGATGAATTTGACCTTGCACGTTTATCCAGATATGAAACTTGTAAAAAAATTGCCCAGGATTTTGACACAGCCTATGTCTATTTCAGAAAGGCCGGAATTATGCGGCGCGATGCTGATCTGAAGTTGAGTAATCCCAATCAATTTAGGCCAACTGGTGTAGCCGCACTCGGTATGAAAGCCCGTGCTTTGCTATATGCGGCCAGTCCGCAAAACAATAAAAATGGAGTCACCGATTGGCAGGATGCTGCTAAAGCATGCTGGACAGCTATAGACACCGCTAAGTTTTATGGGTTTGCTATGCAAACAGCGGCAAGCTCAGGAGGCAATCTAAAGCAGGCCTACAAGAATAATTTCATGAATGTTGGTCGTACAAATGAACAATTGTGGTCATATTTTGCAAACAACAATAATCCTAAAGGTGGCAACTACGGTATTGGCTTAACTACTGTTCAATCAATGACAAATGGTGTGTATGCTCAACAAGCCACGGCAATGTCGGGTGAGAATCCAACACAAAACTTTGTAGATCGGTTTGAAACAAAATGGGGTGAGCCGCTCACCACCGCTGCCGACAGACAAGCTGCTGCTCATGCAGGTCATTACAATGATCAGGATCCTTATTCCAACAGGGATCCCCGGTTTGATTGGGGGATCGTTTATAACCAGACTACTGAGGTGGCAGGCTTCAATCCGGCCAATATTTATTATGAGACAATCGATGGAAAACAGGAATTTAGCGATTTATTGAATTATTCGGCTTATCTTGGAGTTACCCACACCGGTTACTATCAGCGAAAGACGATTTATGATTCAAACACAAAAGTACAAACTAGTTATAATCTGACGGATCCGATTATACGTGTAGCCGAGTTGTACCTTAATTATGCAGAAGCAGCAGCACAGGGATCAGGTGGTGAAAATGGTATTGTACCCGGTGCTACACTTAACGCAACTCAAGCTTTGAATTTGGTAAGAACGAGGGTTGGAATGCCTGATCTTCCCACCGGTTTAGATCCTGTTACTTTTATGAAACGGGTCAAAAATGAACGGATAATAGAGTTGTGTTTCGAAGGCCACTATTACTTCGATATTCGTCGCTGGCTGGATGCTCCTTCAGCTTATAGCCAGGTTTTGTATGGCATGGACATTGAAAAAGTTGCTGTTTCTTCAACTTATCCGAAAGGATTCAAATACCTGCGCGTTCCATTATCCGCCGACCGGCAACCTCTATGGAAAGATGCGATGTATACTTTCCCTTTCACAACAGAAGACAACTACAAGATGCGAAATTTTACACCTAATCCGATTTGGTAATTCATACAAATTAATGATCATATGCAACTAAATAAAGAAATATATTTAAGGTACGGCCTACTTTTTTTTGTGCTTTTGATGCTTCTCTGCGCTTCAAACCTGAATGCTCAGAATAAACCTGAAGCTAAGAAACAAAAGCCAACTGATGTTGTGCTTAAAGTAACCGATGAAAAGGGAAAAGCTATTACAGGGGCTGCAATTGTGCTTGGAGAAGGCCTTGTACACACTCAAACGGATAAGATGGGTTTAGTAAGTCTAACAGTCCAGAGTGACAAAGAGTTTGTTACCATCTCTTCGCCAGGGTACGAACCTCAGGTTTTGTTGGTTAACGACCTAATTACAAGTCCATCTGTACTAATGGTGCGGTCGAAGTTATTTTTGACTACTGCTGATGATGTGCCATTACCCTACATGACAATTAAAAAGCGATATCTAACAGGTAGTACAAGTGTCCTGGATGCCAATGTTCTTGAAAAATATCCTTCGACCGATATTCGCAATGCGCTTACCGGTTTAGTTACTGGCTTAGAGGTTTATGAAAGAGACGGTTCTCCCGGCATAAGTGTCGAAGAAAAGCTGGGACACTATGGGTCTTCTGAAAAAGTAGGTCTTTATTCGCGTGGAAGTAGTTTGATGTACATAATTGATGATGTTCGCATGGATATTACTGAAATGCCGCTTGATCCGAATGAAATCGAATCGGTATCATTGGTCCGTGATATTGTGTCCAAAACAATGTATGGTCCTGCTGCCGCCAATGGAATTGTTTTTATTAAAACCAAACGTGGCAAAAAAAATGAGCGTGTTCTTAACGTCAATTTTGAACAGGGAGTCAGTATCATCGATCGCATGCCGGAATGGGTTTCAGGTGCCGATTATGCACGATTAAATAATCTGGCAAAAACGAACAGTGGAATTACGACTGGCTTATACAGTGAAGATGACATCGCGGCATATGCCAAAAATGATCCATATGATATGAATCACCCAAGTGTGAATTATCGTGATCTTATGATTAAAGATACCCGAAGTTTTACAAGGGCGAGTGTGTCTACTTCCGGAGGAACAGATGCGATGCAATACAGCGCCTATATTGGATATAACGGTGAGGGTGACAATTTTAAAATAGGACCAAAAGCGGGTTATCAAAGGATTAACGCACGATCGAATCTCGATATCAAGATTAATCAATATTTAAAAGTTCAATTGAATTTTTCAGCAGGAATATCTCTAAGAGATTCTCCGAACTATGGGTATAACAGTAATACGGGGGAAGGTGGCCCAACCATGGGATTAACCGAAATGCCCCCGCTATTAAATGATATCACAAATACACCCCCAATCGCATTTCCTGTTTATGTAAATAACGATCCGTCGTTAAAGTCACCTTGGTTTGCCATCTCATCGCAATATGGGACAAACCCTGTTGGAAACCTTTTAAAGAACGGATACTACAATGAGTCAGGGCGTAGTGGCGCCATCAACTCAATGTTTGAGTGGAATATGGAAAACATCCTACCGGGGCTCAAATCGCGCACCTTCATCGACTTCAACACTTACTATCTCTTGCGAATCGGAAAATCAGAAAATTATACTGCCTATCGGATCGATCCAAGAACCTATGACCCTGCTTTAGGGATCAATTCACTCAATAAGGCCTGGGATGGGTTTGACGCTACGGGCAGATCCAATTTGCACGACTTTTATTTTCAAAATTATGCTGCCTACGAGAATCTAAGTTTCGAAAGAAAATTCGGAGATCACTATATTTTGGGATCTGCAACCTATCGGATGTCATCGATCAAGCGAAACGGATTTGAAGAACCTCAGCGTGAGCAGGCAGGAATATTAACCGCTCTGTATTCCTATAAGGATAAATATACGATTCAGGGAGTTCTTAACCATGCAGGAACAAGTGGTATGGCTCCGGGAAATGAATATACCAACTCACCGTCTGTTGGTTTAAGCTGGATCGTATCAGAGGAAAATTTTATGAAAAAGCTATCTTTCATTGATTTTTTGAAGGTTCGTGGTGAATATGGAGAAACATCAGTAGATGCTTTCAGGGGACCATTTGCATACAGGGATCGCTGGAATCTTGACTCGTGGGGAGGAAATAATGATAAATACGGAACTTATTATAGTAATACTGGAGCCTGGATCGGAAGCTATAAACAGTCGGGTAATAATTACCGAACCTATCCCAATCGTATTGGTAATCCTGATATCAAACTCGAACGAAGGAAAGAATTAAACCTGGGTATTGACGCTGAAATGTTAAAGCATAGACTCTCTCTTGAATTCAACTATTACACCATTTTAAGATCCGATGTCATTACAAACAGATATAATACAACACCTATTCTTTCGGGTACCACCTATTCGCTTCCAGCAGTAAACTTTAACTCCTATTCGTATAAGGGTTTTGAATTGGGACTTAAGTATAAAGATAATTTTGGTGATCTTCATTACTTAATTGGCGGAAATGCCTTTACTCAAAAACCAACAATCGAAAAGGTTGACGAACCAAATTACAGAAACGATTATCAAAAAACCGTTGGTGGCCCTTCAGATGCTATTCGGGGATTAAAATACCTCGGACGTTTTGCAACAGATGCTGAAGCAAATCTGATTCCTCAGTTTGGACAAAACCTGCATGCCGGAGATTTGAAGTATGAGGACGTGAATAAAGATGGAGTAGTAGATGATAATGATGCGCAGTACATCGGGCATTCAACTCCGAAATTGTATTATGCTATTAATTTAAATGTTGCATACAAGGATTTTGAGTTAACATTAACAGGGGTCGGCAGAGCATTCTACGACCAGATGCTGGATAGTAAATACTATACAAACGGCTCAGGTGATAATATCTATTCGAAATTTGTATTAGATAACATCGATGCCAATGGCGTAGGTGGTGCTTATCCTAAGCTGACTTACTATCAGATTTCAAACAATTTTAAGTATTCCAGTTTTAGATTGGTTGACAATAGCTTCTTTAAGATCCAGAATGTTGAGTTAGCCTGGAACCTTCCGGTACAAAAATTCGATTGGATGAAAGGAGTCAGGGGATTCAAAATCTTCACACGTGGTGCAAATGTATATACTCTTTCCAAAATTAAAGAAAAAGATGTAGAACCCGAAAATATCAATTCCGGGATTACTACCTATCCTTTAAACATAACACTTACAGCTGGAGTTAAATTAACCTTTTAAACTTAAGAAATATGAAATATAAATTTCTATTGATAATATTGGTTGCTTTGCTGTCTGAGGCATGCAGCAAATTTTTGGAAGCTTATCCCAATGGAGACAAGACAAGAGATGATGTATTCGACTATCAGGAAAGTGTTCAAGGTTTAATTGGCCGTAGTTACGACTATTTGGGGAGTGACTATTCTTCGAAAAATTACAACAGCAACGAAACTGCCTACCTCGAATGTGCTACCGACAATGCAGTCAGAAGATCAACAACGGACGCAATTGTACAGTTTGCCAAAGGCGAGCTGACTACCGGAAATCAATTTATCACAAGAGACTACTGGACACGTGATTATAATGCTATCTTCTTATTAAACTTGTTTCTGAAAGACAACAGGGGAATTAATTCAACTGTTTTGATTAAACCCGAATTAAATACGTTGGTTGTGCGCAGGCTACAAGGCGAAGCATTTGGATTACGTGCTTGGGCTGAACGTGATTTATTGAAAAAATTCGGCGGCAAAGAGCTAGGTGGTGCAAGGCTGCTTGGGTTTCCGATTGTGACGGAACCATTGGATGCTTCTAAGGATATCAATCTCGAGCGAAATACCTACGACGATTGTGTAAAACAGATCATTCAGGATTGCGACTCTGCACTTAAATACTTACCAATTGCACACCGGGATTATCTTTACACCCCCGCTTATCTGAGTGATAAAAAGGAATTTATAGGGGCTGTGAACTGGAATCGGGTGGATGGCGCTACGATGTACGCTATTAAAGCTATGACATATTTAACATGGGCCAGTAAAAGATTTAATCCAACGAATGAGCCGGCGCGCTGGGATTCTGCTGCAAAATATGCGGCTATAGTGATGACATTCAAAACAGCAGCCTCTCCAAAAGGTGACGGTTACGATCCTAATAAAAAGGTTGATTTCAATGACATTTACGACAAAAGTATCGTATGGTCAACAAGGGTTCTTGAAAACGATATTACCATGGAACAAGTCTTTTTTCCTGCAGCCGCTAACGGAAACGGCTTTGGCCCTTATGGTGATATTGGTGCAACACGTGAGTTGGTTGACGCATTTGGTGATAAAAATGGGTATCCGATCAGTAGTAGTACAGTTTATGATCCTGCCAAACCATTTGATAATCGCGATCCGCGGTTCTATGCTGTAATCAACTATAATGGAAGGACTTATACTCCAGCTTATGGTACCACTAGTCCCATCTACACATTTGAAACATGGGAGCCTGATGCACAAGGGTTAAATGGAGGAAAAGACCGTGCAGGCAACGGAAACAATGCTCGTACAAATATTTATGTGAAAAAATTCTGTTATGGAATCAACTGGAAACAATCAAGTTTCCAAAGGAGACCAAGGTGCAGGTTTAACATCCGGTATGCACATATGGCTTTGGCGTTTGCTGAAGCTGCCAACCAAATTGTTGGCCCGAATGGTACGCTTTATGGCTATTCACCAAAATCTGTCATTGGTACTTTACGGTCAATGAAAACTTATGAAGATAAAACTGGAATACCAACTGCTGATCCCTATTTGGCAAGTGTGGCAACTGCCGGAAAAGATGCTTTTTATGAACTGATCAAGAACGAAAGGCGTATCGAGTTATGTTTTGAGGGTGAGCGTTTTTATGACATGGCTCGTTGGACCAATGACACAGAATTTTCGTCTTTATATAACAAACCTGTTCACGGTATTAAAACAACCAAAAACGGGACTGATTTCGAATATGATCTAACTTGGGAGGTTGAGACCCGTGCTTACAATTCAGCCTATATGCCCTTACCTTACGATGAAATCCTTCGGATGAACAAATTGGTTCAGAATGAAGGTTGGGACCAATGGAAATAATATAAAAAATATTTAGAATGAAAAAGATAATAGCATTTCTTCTGGTAGCTGTGACGTTTGCCTCATGCTACAAGGATTATATTAAGGATTTTGATTATAGTGCAATTTACATCCCGTTGCAACAGGATGTTCGGACATTCGTTGTCGGTGAGGGTATGAAATTTGACATCGGTGTCGAATTAGGAGGTGTAAGAGATAACAACAAAGATAGAATCGTCACTTACAAAATTGATAATACACTCATTACTCCCTCAGCACTGGAAAAGCTAAAGGGTGGAGCTGCATATATCAGTGCTGCAGTTGCAAAAGTAACAACCCTACTACCATTACCAGCTGACTATTATACATTGAGCAATTCAAGTCAGTTTGTAATAAAAAATGGACAACATGTTGGTAAGATAACGGTAAAGCCAGATTCAGCCAAATTTTTAGCGGATGCGGCCACTATCAATGCCAACTATGCCATTGCTATAAGCATTGTTAGTGCCGATGCTGATTCTTTGATATATAACAAAAAAACAGAAATAATTGGAGTTAAATTCGAGAACATGCTCTTCGGAAGCTATTGGCATGGAGGTGTAACAACGGTTAAAGATGCATCCGATGCAACGGTTATTAATACGATTAAATATTATACGACCATCCCTGTTTCTGAGGTTAAAACATGGGCATTAAAAACTGTTGCTGCCAATGCCATAGCAACCAATGGTTATAGTGATGTATCTTCCTCTCCGGCAGCAGAATTTATTTTAACTCTCAGCGGCACAAATGTGACAATTAGTTCCTCGGCAACAGGTAAGTTCGCCATTCAACCTGATGGAGTCAGTACTTTCAATCAGGCGAAATTGCTGCAGAACCGAAAGATTTATCTAAATTACAAATACCAGACAACTGATGGCAGTTGGTGTCATGCACAGGATACATTAACCTTTCGTAACCGTATCCGCGACGGGGTAAATGAATGGCAGGACGAAAACCCTTCCAACTATTGATTTGATTTTTAAAACACTGTAATACAAATTCCGGGTAGGTACCTTTTGAGGTGGGGGGACCCGGAATTTTTTAATTTGTGGCATATCTTATCCTTTAAGAAGGATAGAAATGATATCTTAGAAGTGACAAATATCATGTTGGGCTTCTCCCTGTTGTTCCGAAATATCAGATTCATTATTTCCCGAAGAATGTACTGCTACTTGGTAAAGGAGAGTCAAACCTATTCTGTAGGTCATTAGAGCATATCGATACAACATTCTCTTTCACCCATGCTTTTAGTCAGACATCATTAGTGAGTCAAATTAAGTGATACCCGATTAATTACTTTGAGTTGGATCAGCTTTCCCATTTTTATCCAACTGCAGTTTAAACATACTGAACTGATCTCTTGACGACAGTGCCTTTGTTTCATCCTTGGTTTTGATTGTTCCTTCTGCTTTTTTGATAGCATATGGGGCAGCGGTAGACATGAAATTAGCTAACTGAGTAGCCGACAGATTGCACATACCTGATTTTAATTGCTCTATCATCCTTTGCAAAGTAAGCTCTATTACTATTTTTGCATCATTGTAGATTTGCATTGACCGTTCCTCGTCGGACAGATTCTTACGTTTTTCCGTTACAAGTCGTGGCTTAGTTCCCTTCTCAAGCATCGGTACATTATTCCAAAACCCGTAAGCATTTTTTTCACAAATATTTTTAACGGTCTGAATGCAACATTTGTATTTATGTGACAATTCCAGGAAATTCATGTTATGATCGTGGTGATCTCGTACAATGTTTTCTTTGAATTGTTCGGCTATCGGAGTTCTTCTCTTTCTGGGTTTCTTTTCCATTTAATGATATTTAACCGATTATAAATATTACTATTCTGACTTAGTGACTATTATATGGGTGCCCGAAAGTCAGACACCCATTACTAAGTTTTAAAATTTTGCTTTTCTACTTTTGTCCCCAAATTCTTTTAACACTTCGACTTGATTCCAAATATAATTCGATTGTTCGCATAGCTCCGCGATTTTTGGAGCGTCAAAACAATCGGGGTTGTTTGCAAGGTCTCTAATCTGATCCTGCTTGTTAAATGCCTCTTCAGTTAAGTCGGTAATTTTGTTTTCAATTTGATTTCTGATTTTCATCTTAATTATTTTTAAATTATTTATTAATGTATTTATACAACTCTATTTAAGCGTATTACGTTTATTCTGTTGGTTATTCATCCACTATCAAAAATTAATGAATCACAAAAAGAAGTATCAGATAATTCCATTGATTGTAAGAGATGCCCATTAAACCAATTTATTGCTTCATCGTTTGCCAGTTGTACCAAAGTTTCAAATGATGGTGGTGTCGTTACACTCACGAATTGTTTGTGGTCGAATCTGAGTAGGTAATCCGCAATATCTAAACCGTCGTTTCGTTCCTGTTCTGTTGCGATATTTTCCAAAAGGTCGGACACTTCAAAACGTGTGTTCGGAATGCGCTCTGATAATTCTTTGCGCTTAATATTCCATTTATCGAATCCGTTTAAATCTGGGAATAATACAACCGTATGCCCTGCTAATACGCTGCATTTTTCGACATTGAAATTTGATAGTCCTCCAGTGGTTAATAGTGACAGCTCCAGTGACAATATTTCAAATTGTATTTTCTGGAATTTCTCTTGTTTATAAATGGGATGATAAATTTTCGTATTCGTTAGAATCCCAAACCGACAACAGAATTCTTTCCGAGGATTTTCAGAATCTTGCCAAATATTCAGCAATAGACATTCATGAATTAGAAAAATCTTTTGTTGTTTTAAAAGCAAAGGACAACGCGAGAAATGTTCAAGATGAGAAAATCCATTTCAGTGATAAAGAGAATAGAAAAGGTATGAGATACGCACTTTGGATAAGACAAAAAGAATGTGCAACTTGTAAAACTATTCCAAAGTCAATGAAATCAACAGATTGTGATACTTGTGGTAATTTCTAATTATAACATTAAAAAAATCAAAAAATGACTGACAAACAAAAAGCAATTTTGAAAGTACTTCTTGAACTTTCTTCTGAAGAAAGAAAAGAATTAATCAGAGAAACACAAAGTTTTGAAACTAAAACCTTCTCAGAAAGACGCAGTATGAGTGAATCAGTTAACAAGGCTTTTAGATCCTTAGGACCAATAACTGGAAGTTGTACCTTATTGTGGAAAATAAAAGGTAGCCCATAATGTTTGAGTGTAGCGAGTGATAAAGGTTTCCGTGGTAATTCGAGCATTTTGCCCCTCATATACTTTTGCGTAGCTTGATAGGAACAAGCCCGTAATTCCTTACTTCCTCAACACCTCAAACAAATTTATTGTTCGTGATTAGATATTAATCATTTGTTTGATTGAAACATAATCAATTTTCGAAAATATTACGATGAAATTTGTCTTATTTCTGCTGTAAATTCAGTTCAAGACAATTTACATTACCCCCTTATTAGAAATTGTGAAATAAAAAGTTGAACCTCTTCCTTCTTCGCTTTCTACCCAAATTCTCCCGCCGTGCTTTTCTACGAATTCTTTGCAAAGCAGCAATCCTAGTCCTGAACTGGGTTCGTCTTCGGTACCTTTTCTGTTTGTTTGAACATCGAGTCGGAACAAATTATTGATCATTTCGCAGCTCATGCCTATTCCGGTGTCTTTAACGGATATTTCAACGCCGTTGTTATCATCGGCTTTAGCCAAGACGCTTATTTTTCCTCCTTTTGATGTAAATTTCACAGCGTTCGAAACGAGGTTCCTGATTATTGTTTGAAGTATGTTAGTATCAGCAAAAACCTTCAGTTTATCCGGAACATCGTAAGCTATTTTAATTCCCTTGGTTTTGGCGGGTTCCTGCGCTATTTTAATACTTTCGTCAACGATTGGAAGTAAATCTACTAACTTTTGTTCGAAAGGAATTAATCCTTGTTTCATTCTTGCCCATTCGAGCAGGTTTTCGAGCAAACGGAAAAGGTTGGTGGCAGAGCTTTTCATGATCTCTGCAATCTCTTGTATCTCAACCATTGTCAAACTTGGGAGTTCTTCGGTCATAATTCGTGTTAGCCCCAGGAAACCGTTAAATGGACTGCGAAGGTCGTGGGCGATGATCGAAAAGAATTTGTCTTTTTCGGCATTTATTTTTTGAAGTTCTTCGTTTTTAAGTTTTATTTCTGCTTCCACCCGCTTTCGGGCTGTAATGTCCTGAATTAAAACATGCCGTGCATCCCTACCATTACGAGTGATCGAGTGTGCCGAGATTTCGACAAAAATTAAATCTCCGTTTTTCTTGATGTGCCTCCTTTCTCTACTATAATTATTGGAGTTTCCAGTTAGTTCAAGATCTTCCTGAAGTGCAGATAAGTCTTCAACAGGCCGGATATCGTATAAAGTCATAGACAAAAATTCCTCTTTTGAATAACCGTAGTGATTGACGGCTACCTGGTTTACTTCGAGAAAAGCAAGAGTTTTGCGGTCGTAAATACACATGGGTTGTGGATTATTTACAAACATATAGCGATATTTTTCTTCGCTATCGCGTAACGCTTTCTCTGCCTTTATTCGCTCAGTGATATCAAGAAAAGACCAGACTCTTCCATTCGGTTCACCATCAAGATACTTAGGTCTCGAAATGCGTTTGAAAATACGCCCATCCTTCAGATAGATAGAATCGATGCTTTTGGCTTTTGTGTTTCTGTACAATTCATTGACTTTTGTAATAAACCCATCAGGATCGGTCAGTTGCCCTAGTACACTATCCATTAGAGTTTTGTCATTTCCTGAAGCTATAACATAATCCGGTATTTGCCACATTTCAGCAAATTTAGCATTGGATTTTATTACTGTTCCTTGGGGACTGACTACAAGAATGCCGTTATGAATTGATTCAAGTATTGCTTCTATTGAAGAAAGGTTGTTCTTCAGTTCCTCCTCGGCTTGCTTGCACTCAGCAATATGAGCCGTTATTGGGCGATAAACGAAAATGTAGAGAATGGGAAAGGTCGGAATCAAGAGCAAGATTGAATCGAATAAAACAGTTTCAAATTGCGAAAAGTGCGGCAACGAGTAGGAAAGCAAGCCAATGAGCACTTCTCCGACAAAGGCACAAACGATCACTATCAGAAGGAGATACACGGCAGAACCACTGTAAATCGATTGCTTGATCTTTTTTAAAGTCTTGCCCTTTCGATTTTGTGTGCAGTCATCATGATCAGGAAGTAATTCTGCATCTGTTGAGTTGATATTTCGCTTTTTCATTTTATTCACTCTTAAAATATTTTTTCAATAACTCTATTAAGTAATAGTTAAAATTGAGATTGTTTTGTGAGGTATTTAGTGCCCGGCAGATCATGATCGATTGTCTTATTTTCATGGTGAAACAATTATGCAGCAGTGTTTTTTAAAATATTAATATGCTTTGCATTTTTTTGATATTCTAAAGTAATTGCTTTGGATTATTGAGAAGTGACCAGGTTGCAGATAAATAGCTAATTGTTATTATGATTTAAAAAAACGAAAAAAATAATTTTAATGCTTTGAGAGATTAAAGAAATGAATATATTTGCATCGAAAAATGGAAAGAAAAGTTTATACTCAGAACTTTTATATTATTTATTAGATTTTTGAATATGTTGTAACTGCTCCCTTGGGTAGTTCTTGTCGTTTTTTGCAATTTTTTTGATATCCAAAGACTTATTTAAGGAAAATTATTTTTTATGGAAGATTTTTTTTCGCCGGAGGAAATCCGTGCATTAATGGTCAGATGTGAGTCTGATCGCCAGCGAGTTATTCTGTTTTTATTATACAACTATGGTTTAACGATTGAAGAAGCACTCGAATTAAAAGCGGGGCAATTTATGGTGAAGCCCGACTATGTACGGTTCAATTTTACCCGAAAACAAACCGGGAAAGCACATAGCTATAAAATTCAATTCGAAAATTACCGCCTTTTTTATAGGGTTCTGAATAAATTACAGGATCATGAACCGCTGTTGCACAAGGATAAGAACCTTCCGATTTCTGATGCAATGGTTAAGAAAGATCTTTTCGACCTGGCTGTAACGATGAACAAAAAAATAACTCCTGGTCAGTTATTTGATAGTCATTTGTATTGGTTGTTTCGTAAAGGGGTCAGCTTTGCGCAGGCAGTAGAAGAATACGGGATTGCACTTTCCGGGAAACCATTTAAAGTTTGGGAGAGTGCAATGCTAACCGGAAGATTGTGGCCTTATTTGTTGGAATAAATAGCGTTTTCATCTGTTTTTCTAATTATTTTTTATTCCTGATTACCCAAATAAGTATCCAAAAGTGAATCCAAATGTTCACTAAACCTGCTATTCTCAAAATTCTTACAATTTCCCAATTGTAAATAATTACGATTTTTGATTTCAAACCCCATTTAAGTGTAACTCGCAGAAACTAAATTGCATTTCAAATGCCCGGAGCAAGATTTGAAGATAAATTAGGTCTGAACCATGATTCAGATGCCCTTCTGATAAACATGAATTTAGCATTATTGCTGAATCATTAACTTTATTAAATTAGGAGTCCTAAAAATTACAACAATCAAATAAATCATAATTTAGACAGTTGAATTTGTAATACATCATTGAAATGGAGATACCATTAACCGAATTCGAACTGCATATTGACGAGACCATCTTAAATCGTGGTCTTCAGTATTTTAAAAAAGGTTTAGTGAGTGAACCTGAAAAGGTTGCACCCAGCGAATACGAAGCCATTGTGGAAGGAACTGAATCATACACAGTCCAGCTCACGATCAAAAACGAAGTTATAACCGAACATGTCTGTTCGTGCCCTTATGATATGGGTCCGGTATGTAAACATGTAGTTGCTGTTATTTTTCAACTTCTGCAAAATGATTTAGACCTGAAAGCTAAAAGAAAAAAGAATGACGGAACTGAAAAGAAAACCCCAAAAAAGAAAACCATTACAGAACAGGTCGATGAAATGCTTGAAAAGCTTTCGCACAGCGACTTGAAAATGTATGTAAAAGAACAGTGCGCAAAGGATCGCTCTTTTCGCCAACTCTTCTTTGCCAATTTTGCCTATTTAGTGATACCCGACTCGAAAGAACTTTATGCCAAACAAATTCAGGCAGTCTTAAAAGCCGCGGCTGGCCGACATGGATATATCGAATATTCTGAATCGCGTACTGTTAGTGGCGCTGTTTATGCAATGGTGGAACGCGCCGAACAGTTCGTTGAATCTGCAAATTACCAGACAGCCATGTACATTGCTTGTGCCACGATCGAAGAAATGGGTCAAGCTTTGGAATATGTCGATGACAGCAATGGCGATTTTAGCGGGTGTGCCGATTCTGCAGTTGAGGTTTTAGATAGTATAGCAGAAAACTCTTTGCCCGAAGACATTCGTAACGAGCTATTAAATTATTGTCTGAAATCATTTAAATCAGGAATCTTTAAAAACTACGACTGGCATTTTTCGATGTTGAGTATCGGCACAATCTTAGTAAAAACCCCCGAAGAAATTAAGCTTATTCATGAACTAATCGATCGTATTCAGCCTTCAGGAAATGATTGGGATTGGAACTATGATAAGGCACGCCAAATAAAACTGGAATTAATCCGAAATACCGAAGATGAAGATAAGGTAAACGCTTATCTGGAGCAAAACATCGATAATGGAAATTTCAGAAAGGAGTTAATCGAAGAAGCCATTTCGAATAAAGATTATCAAAAAGCAATTTCAATCGCCGAAGATGGTATTGTTCACGATGATAAAAACAAACCTGGTCTTGCTGACGATTGGCGCAATTATTTACTCAAGGTTTATACAATTAAAAACGACACAGCGAATATTATAAAATTAGCACGTCATCTATTCATTTATTCCCGACGTGAGTCAGGTGGCTTTTTCGCACTATTGAAAAAACACGTTAAGAAGGATGAGTGGTCTGATTATGTGAATCAATTAGTTCAAAGTATAACTAATCGCGATCGGCGTGTTGATTATTCATCTATTGCACAAATTTATATTTGGGAAGAGAGCTGGGATCGGTTATTTGAAGTTGTGAAAAAAAATGGCTCGCTTCCCTGGTTAGATACATATGCTCAATATTTATCCGATGATTACGCAAACGAAATCTCCGATATGTATCAGCAGGCCGTACTTGACTATATGGAGGATAATATGGGAAGAGGTCATTACCAGAACGCTTGTCGTTATTTGCGTAAAATGATAAAAATGGGTGCACGCGACAAGGCAAATAATGCAATACAGAAACTCAAAACATTATATCCTAAGCGTAAAGCATTGATGGAAGAGTTACAAAAAGTATAGTGCTATTTTTTTATCGTAGGATAGATTCAAAAAAAATTAATTTGACTTTGAAATATTGAAGTGTACCGATGCATTTTGAAAAAGACATTAAAATAGAAATTTGTAAAAAAGAATAAAGCAATGAAGAAAGAAACGGAATCGGAAGGTTATTGTATTTATTGTAACAAATTGTTTTCGAAGAAAGAAATGGGCAAACACCTTACAGCACATCTCAAAGGAATGGAAAAAGCTGTAAATGAAAGTTCCGGAGTTAATTATTGCCACATCGAAGTTGAATCGGACGAAATGTTTTTACATTTATTGGTAAAAGGCGATGCCAAAATGAAAGCAATCGATAATTTTTTAAGAGACATTTGGCTCGACTGCTGCGGACACCTGGGCGCCTTTGGTCATAAAGATTTTAAGGTGTCAATGTCACATTTGGTTGAAGATGTGATGACGCCGCGCATAAAAATCTTTCACAATTACGATTTTGGCTCAACAACAAGGGTGTTTCTGAAAGGGTTGAATCAGTACAAACTGAATGAAAAAGAGAAAGTAATACTGCTCTCGCGTAACGAACCTATAAAAATACCCTGCTCAATTTGCAAAAAGGCGCCAGCAGCCTACTTATGCACTGAATGTTTCAATGATGATGATGATGATGATGATTTTTCCTTTTTTTGCAAGAAATGTTCGGAATTGCACGAAGCTGAATGCGAAGCTTATACAGATTACAGTCAAATGCTAGTTGTGAATTCGCCCCGTATGGGCGTCTGTGGTTATGAAGGTGGAAGAATAGACCTTGGAAGAGATGGTAACAGTTAATAAATGAGTATTTTGTTCTTGAATTACAGAATTATCAGATGTGCAGTCTTAAGTAATTGATAAGATATAATATCGTATCTTTCAATCAAAGGTTAAAGATAAATATTTGTCTGCGGTGGAAATAATTGCGGTCTGGAGTGGTAGTGTATTAGATTGTTATATTCATAATGCGACATTTTATTGTTCTCATTACTTATGCTTTTCATATCTCTGAACATTAAAATATTCCTTCGTTTTTCTTGTTGTACAGCGTGGTAATTTCTTCATGGAACAGTGCAAAATGATGTTCCAGAACGTTGTCCAGATAACTGAACAGAGAGAGTTCATTACCGCCTATGACCCGCACGATTTTCAGGATGCGGTCATGGTACTGTTTTCGGATGTAAACCGTTTTTCCTTCCCTTGCTGTGATACCGCCTGCCTCGCGGATAAACAGGCTTTCGTAGTCCTGTGACTTTCCCCGGCGACGGCGGTTTTCTTCTTTCAGGGATTCCGGGTTGTCACCCGGTTTCTGACTGGAGGCGATGGGTTCTGTGTTTTCCATTGATGGTATTTCCGGTTGCAGTGCCGGTTGTATGTTCTTACCTTCTTTGGCATCTTTCACCATTTGCAGGTGGTCGGTTGTGCGGAACGAATGGATGATGCTTTCCGCGTCAATACTATCCAGGTTTACTTCATTCTTTTTCTTTGCCATAGCCCTGTTATTTGATCCGTTCGAGAATTTCACAGGTGAGTGCATCGAGGTTGCTGCCCTTAACCAGCGATTTATCGGCTGGAAAGAGCGTGGAACGGAACAGTGCTTTGTGCTGGGAAGCCTGTTCACGGCGGAACCGTTTGCTGTCTGGCAGAAAAGTCTTCAGTACCTGCAATTGCAGGTCATCGATTATCTGTTCATACACGTGGTAGAGTTCTGTCTTTTCACGTCCGTCCACTAAGTTCCACAACAGGTACAGTCCTTTGATTTTTGCCTTTCCGGTAGTGATCAGTTGTTGGGTCAGCACTACGGCAAAGCGCAGGGTACTTTCCAGCACCACCCTATCGGCGCTGACGGGCGAAAAGATATAGTCCATCTGTGAAAGGGTCCGGATAACATCGGCATTATTCACCGTTCCGGGCAAGTCAAAGAAAATAAAATCGAACTCGCCGGTTTCTGCCAGTTGCGAAGCCACCTGAACAGCATCTTCCGTAGTACTACTTACCACAGGGTAGGCTTTGCGTCCCAGAGTGGTAAACTGCCGGTAAGCCATGAGCTTGTAATGATCATCTTCCATGACTGTTTTCAGGTCGCGCTCCCGCATTTCCACGATGCTGTATTGCGGGTAGTCGCAATCAACCACGGCCACGTTGAACCCTTTCACATAGTGCAGGTAGCTTGCCACCAAAACGGTCAGTGTTGTTTTTCCGACACCTCCCTTTTGCGTGGAGAATGCCACGTACATACTTTCTTTTTTCATTTTTTGAACTTTTAATGGTTTGTATATTTCTATCTGGGCATCTTTTCATGTATCTGCCTGCATAAGGACTTACCTGCTTAGCTACGGACTTATCTGCCTGGCTACCTAGGTACCTGCTTGCTTACATTTGTCCGCAGGGATGTAAGTTGGTACGGAAATACGTTGGGATGTAGGTGTGTTGGTATGTTGTTACATCCTTACATTTGTCTGTCTTTACCTATTTCCGCACATTGGTTTATCCATATTGTTCTACCTGTGTGCATGGGCAGATATTTCCGTTTGTCTGTCCCTGTATCAGTGCATAAATAAGACCGCATCTCAGTACCTGCAAACATCCCTACGTGTGTACCGACGTTGCAAATAAACGGCTTTCAGACAGCCTGTTTTTACATTTTAAGGACTTGACGATAAGTGGCACCGATTTGATCATTTGTGGCATAATACGCTACTACGTTAGTGTTTGGCTGGCCCGTTACCTTTGTGCCGGGAAGCATCCTGAGCATTGGAAATGCCATTATCCGTTCAGGCAACTTTTATTATCTGCCAGTAAAAGGCAGATTTTATTTGCTTCGGGCAAATAGCAAGCTGTGTTTCGGGTTACCCGAAACCATTCCGGTAACCCGGAACGGCTTGCCCCACAAGGGGGGTAAAGCAACCTCCGAAGTCGGTTGCTTTTAGGAAGATTAAAGACAGGTTTAAACCCTGCGCCGGATGCTTTGCCGTAAATACTTCAGATGATATGGAAATGGAAAAGAAAATATCCCGCAAACAAGGAAAAGGGGGGAGACCGCAGGAGGACGACCCCGCTTCACATTGCATAATGGTGCGCTTTACCAATACGGAGAATGTGCGGTTCCTGACACTGTTCGAGCAATCTGGGATGCACGCCAAGGCACTTTTTATCAAAGCTCGGGTGTTCGATCAAACATTCCGGGTGGTAAAAACAGACCGCGCTGCTCTGGAATATGTGACCAAACTGACATCGTTTTACGCACAATACCGTGCTTTGGGTGTGAATTATAACCAGGTGGTAAAAGAGCTACATTCACATTTTTCGGAGAAAAAAACGCTGGCATTGTTGTATAGATTGGAAAGTATTACAAGGGAACTGGTGGTACTGAGCGAACAAATTGTGAAGTTGTCACAGGATTTTAGAGAGAAGTTTATGATGAAATAAATCAGGGAACAATCATCCATAATCAACAAAAATTAAAAAATGATAGCCAAAATAAACACCGGGAATAGCCTTTACGGTGCGCTGGCTTACAACCAGGAGAAAGTGGACGAAGGATTTGGAAAAATCCTTGCCACGAAGCTTGTCTGTGAGCCGATGGATGGATGCTTCAGTGTGCCGGACTGTGCCGCAGATTTTGCACGCTGGTTGCCATCGTCGGAACACCTGCCCACCAAAAAACCGGTAATACACATTTCGCTCAACCCGCACCCGGATGATAAACTGACAGACAACCAACTGGCGGACATCGGGCGTGAGTACATGGAGCGGTTGGGCTACGGCAGTCAACCATACCTTATTTTCAAGCATGAAGACATCGGGCGCGAGCACATTCACATTGTTTCCCTTCGGGTGGACTGTGACGGTAAACTGATAAAAAATAGTTTCGAGCATAAGCGCAGCAAGGAGATTACTGAACTGTTGGAAAAGAAATACGGGTTGATTCCTGCACAGGGGCAGAAGCAGCCAGAACTATGGCTACTCACACCGGTAGATCCTGCGCAAGGCAACCTTAAAAAGCAGATTTCTGCGGTAATAAAACCGTTGGCAGCCATGTATAAGTTTCAATCGCTGGGAGAATACCGCGCTTTGCTTTCTCTTTATAATATCGGATTGGAAGAAGTCAAAGGAGAAGTAAGGGGAAAACCGTACCGTGGATTGGTGTATTCAGCATTGGACAAGGATGGAAATAAAGTCGGCACACCGCTTAAATCCTCACTGT
>Ga0209585_10000205_pt1 | contig 23436 bp, 12 predicted proteins | sample NGEPerone_FD_185491 | JGI IMG/M metagenome (GOLD analysis project Ga0209585, IMG submission 185491) | Arctic peat soil microbial communities from the Barrow Environmental Observatory site, Barrow, Alaska, USA - NGEE Permafrost154B-one... | ecosystem: Environmental > Terrestrial > Soil >... | reverse complement strand
AAGACTTGAAAAATTTGATGATAATTTTGGTCCTATAAAGTTTAGTTTGCTTTATATTGGTGGTGAAGGTGTAGCAACCTTCCAGGCTTTATACTGGGTAAAGAAAAAGACCGCAAAAGCAGTTGCCATAATACAACTTGGAACTGGTTTTAAATTTAATTGGACAGATTTCAGAGATAAAGACGGAGCCTTGGAATGGGTAATTTTGAGTAATTTATATGGAACACCCGACACTATATTTTACGGTAGAATTGGTGATATGTTTGATGATTTTAATTGGAAAGACTCTCAATTTGAAGAAAGAATACAGCCATATTATAGTGGACAGCAATCCGGAGAGGTAACAATATGGAAAAGCCATCCGCAAGTAAGTCAGAATAAGAATAGACAATATATGTACCAGTATCAGGAATCTGGCCAACAGAAAGTAATCCCAAGTGAGTTCCGTATCCAGTGAAGTACTAAAAATCATGGTTTGTCGTCAATCTTCCCCAATAACTCATTACACTTTGCGAGGCCCACTCTCCCTTTTTGGATATATATAATCCTATCTGTGACTTTCGACGTGTCAAAATCACCAACTATTTTTGGCATCATTACCACTGGTTATAAACCACCTGATTGACGAAAAACCTTTCTATTGCATCTTCCAGTTAAAGTTGACTACTTTTCCCATTAATTTCCATTTTGCGGATTGAATCGTTTCAAACCAATCCGGCGGTTTTCCAAGTGGTTGTTTTTTAGATGCATTAATTCGCACCATATATATATATATGTTTTAAGCCTTCATTTCCCAGTTCAATCAGATTCAGGCAATTTTGGTGGTTTCGTTTAGTCAGGTCATCGTCCCAAATCTGTAAATCTGGCAGCGAAACTGCAAAATAATCGAGTTTAAATTCATCGTTCAGGTGGCTTTTCCCAAAGCTGATTAGTTTTTCGAAGCGCTCCATGGCTTCTTCAATTTTCTCTAATTTTAATAAAGCCAGCCCTTGATAATAAATGGTATCGGGTTGTTGATCATTGTAGAAAATTGCGGGTGCCGGTTCTTTCAATCCGCTTGAAGCCAGTTGCAGGCATTCTTTTGCATTATCAATCATTCCCAGTCCGCCAAATGCACAGCCCAGCCAGTAAAAAATAGTATTTTCCTGTGCTCCGTATAATTTTCCTTCACCCAAATTCTCCGGATAGTACTGTGCGCGGTTCAGCAAATCAACTGCCTTTTCGAATTCTTTCATTTCGATGGCTTTTTTTGCCATTTCTGTCAGGCTAAAAACATATTGACCGATAACTTTGCCTTCACCACCTTCCCATGGATGAAATTTACGAGATATTAACAGCTCGAAAGCCTTTTCATATTGTCCAAGGATGTTGTAAAGTTTGGATCGTTCAAGGTATAAATCATCCCGAAAGTTTACTAATTCGGGATGATTTTCCAGTTTTTCTAATCGTTCTTCAGGAGCAAAATTGAGCCGTTTGTATAACTGGTCGAGTTCCATCAGAATTCGGGCATCAGTTTGGTTGAGGTCAAACGCTCTTTCAAGTTCTGCCAAAGCCTTTTTTGAATCATTTTGCTTGTTGAAATAGGCGAGCGCCAAATTGCGGTGAACGGTTGGAAATTGATTGTCCCATGTTGCAGAGAGTTCCCAATTTACAATGGCCTCACTGTATTGATGAGCATTGAACCAAAAATTTCCCAAATAGTATGGGGCTTTAGCATCATTCGGATTTTGTTTTTTAACCCATTCCAAAACCATTACAGCTTCGGTTTGATTCGGAAAACAATAGTCGGAACAAGCTGATGCGGCTTCTCTCAAAGTGCACATTGAAATTTCCAGTTCACCTTTTTTAGCTTCGAACCAGGCTTTGTAATATAAGGCCATCGGGTAAACCGTTTGATTTTTTTGCTCACTGATTCCAATGCCTATCAGTTCAATGGCTTCGTCGAAGAGTCCGGCAATAGCGTAATCTAGGGCAAATTCGATGTAAGTGTGGATGTTGCCGCGGATGAGCGAGGTTAGTTCTTCAAACCTATCAGGTTTAATAAGGCACTTTTCAAATAAAATCCCGAAGTTGAATTTATCCAGTTTGAGAGATTCTTCAATCAGCAATTCTGCTTCGGCGGTTCGGCAGAGTTTTCGGAGAATACTCCCCTTCAGTTGTCGTGCTTTGTGGTGGTGCCAATTTTTGATCAGCGAGCGGTCGATCATGTCCAACGCATCGTCCCAATTCTGCCGGGTACATTCGAGTTGCGCCAATTGGAAATAACCGGAGGCCTTGAATGCTTCGTTCCATACAGATTTGTAAAAAGAATCGTATGCTTCCTGATCTCTACCTTGAAATCGCAATGCAAGACCTAAGTTGTAAAAAGGTTCTCCATTTACCGGGTTTGGGTTTCGTTCGGTGAGCGTATCAATAGCATTTCTGAAATAAATTTCGGATTCCTGAAATTTTCCACGTTGCAACAGCCACACTCCCATCGCAGTATTGCATCGGCTGTCTTTCGGGTCTCGGCGAAGCGCTTCGCTGTAGTAATCGCGGGGATCGTAAGTTGCATGCCGATATTGTTCCAAATGCAAACCAGTGAGGTACATTTGTTCATTATTGTCAATTTCCTCCGGAAGTTTAGCCGCTTTGGCTGCCTCCGGAATCGCTTTTTTCTTACCAAATTCAGGCTGCCAGCTAACAAGAGTTTTTTTCTCAGAAGTTTGAATCAAAATTTCAATTGTTTTGGGGTCGGTCTCCTTCGGAAGTTTCACTATTTTTCTATATGAAGTTCCGGGATAGAAATCGAATATTTCATCGAGCAAAACATTTTGTCCAGCCTTCAGAATGATTTTCCCGGCAGGATATTCGGCTGTTGCATAGGCCTTTATAATCGCTTTTCCATCCTGGAATTCCAAGTTGACCATCGCTTCTTTAGTGGCATTTTTTACAGCGCCCAAATCACAATAAGGCATGAAATACTGAGAGAACGTCTTTTCTTCACCGGGCATAATCCACGAAAAGTCGGGTTGGTTATCGGTATAAACACCGCACATCAGTTCAATATATGGTCCATCCTCATCAGTCAGGTTGCGATCCCAGGCACGGCCAAAATCACCATTACCCCAGGTCCACTGCTTCTTTCCTGGCGATATATGATGGTCAGCCACATGCAGCAAACCGCCCTTACTATCGTTCTCATAACCGCCCACAAAATTGTATTTCGAGTTGACCGCCATATAGGAAGTTGGCACCGGAAGATTTTTATAACGCGAAATATCAGTTCCGGGCGAATAATCCACCTTGTAATAGGTTCCTTTGGCAATGGGGAATTCCGATACATCGCGTTTCCCATGATCGAATACGGCATTAACATCCGGCGGAAAAACCGATTGATAATCATCGTTCACCTTTACTGCCGGATTAGCCCACCACAAAAAGGTTTGCGGATGATTGGTACGGTTATATAGTTTTACTTTAATTTCCAGATATGCTTTATCGGGATGTAGCGTGAACCCGGCCATTCCGCGCGTTCGGAACATACGTTCCACCTCGCTGCACCAAACTGTTACACTTCCATCTTCATTCTCTTCAATGCAATGATCGACTGCATTGAATGTGGAAGGGCGGTGATGTTGCGGCCAGTTAAATTCAATTCCTCCTGAAATCCATGGTCCGGTTAATCCGACCAGCGCCGGTTTGATTACCTGATTGTAATACACAAAGTGGCGCTGTTTGATTTTATCGTAGGCCATCTGGATTCGTCCGCCCAATTCAGGCAGAATCATAATTTTCAGGTATTGATTTTCCAGGTAAATAGCATTCCATTCCTTGTCAGTTTTTTCATCCAGAAGTTTCTCAATTACGGGATGCGGATAAACTACACCGCTACTTCCCTGATAAACACGCTTCTCCAGAAATATTGGATTTTTCTCAGGTTTTCCGATTCCATATGTCGGGATAATAACTTTTTCGTGCCAGGCTTTTACGTTCATATCTTTAATTCCAAGTTCCAAGTGATTTACTGTTTATTGTAATGTGCAAATTTCCAGATGCTGCAGTCTGTTATTTATACAGCTTAATAATTTGATTTTCTGTCATTTTCAATCTGTACCAAATAAAGGATTTATCAGGTCATAATATTTTCAATTTCCTCTAAAGATTTGCCTTTGGTTTCAGGCAATTTTTTCAGGATAAACAGAAAACCTGAAAGGCAGATAAACCCATATAACCAGAATGTTCCGCTTGCATCCAACAATTTATTCAGGATCGGAAAAGTATAGGTCAACACAAAACATGCACTCCATAATGCCGTAGTTGCCACTGCCATAGCTGCTCCACGAATTTTGTTTGGGAAAATTTCGGAAAGCACGACCCAGATTACTGGTGCCAAAGTCATTGCATAAGTAGCAATGGCAAGCATTACTAATACTAAAATGGCAAATCCTTTTACTTCGAAAAAGTAACTACTGCCTAACAGAAAATAAATAACAGCTAACCCAATCGAACCCAGCAGCATCAGCTTACGGCGTCCCCAGCTATCGACCATTCGCATAGCCAGCAAAGTGAAAACGAGATTTACTGTACCTGTAATCACAATATTAAACAGCATATCGCCAACAGAATAACCGGCTGCTGTGAAAATCTCTTCGGCATAATTAAAAATCACGTTAATACCGCACCACTGTTGAAAGACTGCCAGTACAATTCCGATAATCAGCATCGGACGGACTTTTTTGGAAGCCAAAGCTTTCCATTCCACTTTAGTATTTGGCTCTTTTAAAGTAGTGGCAATATTTTTTTGTTCCTGAAGAGCATATTCGTGACCACCAATCCGTTCCAGAATTTTCAGCGAACCTTCCCATTTGCCAGATTTTGCCAGAAAACGCGGACTTTCCGGAATTAAGAATGCAAGAATAAAAAAGGCAAGTGCAGGAACTGTTTCAGCCCAAAACATCCAGCGCCAGCCTATCTGACCGTTCCATGATTGCAGAATTTCTGCATCAGTAGCTCCTCCCAGAACTTTATCTGCAATCAGAAAATTGATGAGTTGTGCTGCCAAAATACCGATAACAATGGTCAGCTGGTTGACTGAAACCAACCGTCCACGCATTTTAGCCGGTGAAATTTCGGCTATATACATGGGTGAGATTGCGGAAGCCAGGCCAATACCCAACCCTCCAATTAAACGGTAAATAATAAAAGGAGTAAATTGGCTCGCAACACCGGTTCCGAAAGCCGAAATAGTGAACAAAGCTGCAGCGGCAATTAAAGGACGTTTCCGACCATACTGATCGGTGAACCAGCCGGAAAGCATGGCTCCGAAAAGGCAGCCAATTAAGGCACTGCTCATAGCCCAACCCTGTAAATAAGGTGAAGTTGTTAATGCGAAAAACCTTTCGTAAAACGGCTTAGCACCACCAATAACCACCCAGTCGTAGCCGAACAACAGTCCGCCCATAGCAGATACCAGCGTGATGCCGAGTATAAATTGTTTATTGAATTTAATTTTATCCACGAATTCAAGATTTAGAAAGGTAAAAATACGATTGTTGGGTAATTTAATAAATGATCTATTTTATGAATATATGGATTATTCTATTATTTAAATATTTTGGCATAATCAATTTTCACAATCAAATAAAATTAGACTAATTGACATATATTTTATTTTGCGGGTTCCCAATCATCAGTACGGAATGATGAAACAGGAAGTCCATTAGTGCCAAATAAATCTCCTACAATAAAATCCTGAAATGCGTAACGTACAGCAACAGGTTCAGTTACCATAGGCGACATGAGTGTTATACCTGTTCCTGTGATAAAGGCTTTAGCTGGAAAAAAACGTTTATTTGCTCCCGCGACCTCAAAACAAGTAAGTTCATTACCATATGTTGTCAATCCGTTTGGGGCATTATCGAAAATTAGTTTTACAACTCCTTCAGCAACTTTCATAGCTTTTAAAACCGGACTTTGGCTCGTAATTCCCTTCAGACCATAGGTTTGTGCCAATGCCAGATAAGCAAGTCTATTGGAACCTACTTTCTTGTGGTCCGGATGAATGATGTCCTTTTCACCAAGATCCATAATACAGGCCATTCCAATATTCGGAATTGCTGTCGATGCTTTTAGCTGGGCTTCGCGAAGAAAAGCGGAATTAAGGCTACCCTGGCCATAATCAAATGGCGCAATTTGGACATAATAGAAAGGAAAATCTCCGATTCCCCATACTGAACGCCAGTTTTCAATTAGTCCAGGCATCAGTTTCCGGTATTCCTGCGGTTGGTTTCTGTTCGCTTCGCCCTGATACCAGATAGCGCCACGCATCCCATAACCAACTATCGGGTTGATCATGGCATTAAATAGGACAGTAGGTGTTTGCTGTGATAAATTTTCAATCGGTTTTTTCTCCGGGAGATTTACCCAGTCAAAGTTTTTAATTCCACTTTCGCTGATCCAGGGTTCGATTCGTGTACCGCCCCAGCTTGCATCGATCAAGCCAACCGGAACGTTCAGAACTTTTTGCAACATTAACCCGAAATAATAAGCAGTGGCACTGAATTCGGACACATTTATAGGTTCACAGGTTTTCCAGTCACCCACGCAATTGTCAATTGGTTCAATATTGGTTGCCCGTTTTACCGTGAACAAACGGATATTCGGATTGGAAGAAAGTGTGATGTCCTCGGTAGAGCCTAAAACAGGCTGATTTCTATAGCCTTTCATTGGCATTTCCATATTCGATTGCCCTGAACAAATCCATACTTCACCAATCAGCACATTCTTCAGCTTCAGGATCTTACCGTCGCTCAATGAAATTTCATATGGCCCTCCGGCTTTGGGGGTAACAACTTTCAGTTTCCATGTTCCATCGTTAGCAGAATAGGTGGTATAGCTTTTTTTGTTCCAGGAGGTTGTAACCTTTACTAATGAATTTTTGGAAGCTTTTCCCCAGATTGCTGCATCGGTCTGTTGTTGCATAACCATATTGTCGCAAAAAATTGCAGGTAGCTTTATTTCAGCAAACAGACTGGCTGAGGTAAGAAGGCTGAGAAAAAAGATGATCACGATATAAATAATATTTCTCTTCATTGTATTTTAGAATAAATGGATTAAATAATTTGCTTATTTCTGCTTTTAACTTTACGAAAAAATTTATTAAAGTCGTTTTATTTTCATAATGACAAATTTTATTTAGTTTGTTAATTCGTTCGTATTAAGAATAAAATATATAGAATAAATCCGGAAAATTTCAAATCGGGAAAGGACATTTAATTCATTTTTTTGCTGAAGGTGGTGCATCATTCACCAAAGTCCAGGTGGTCTTTATATCTAATTTTTTTCCGTTCATTCTTATTATTAAAGGGTATGAATGCTGTCCTGCAAGTTTTGCATTCAAAAACGGTATACCTGGTGCAACACCGGTAAAAACCTCAAAATCGCTTTTCTCCGGGACCTCTATTTTTAGGCTTAATCCTTCAAATGAAATTATAAGAGGATTATTACCTTCACTATAGGCAAGCTTCTGAATCGGCTCATATTCCAACAGAGTTGTATCTCTGGAATTTTTAAAGTTACATGGATAAGGCAACATCAACATATAATCGTAAATATGGTTAGAATCAGACAGGCACTGGAAATGATCTGTTAATAGTTTTCCTTTTAATTCCAGTTTTCTGTCCATACATACACCTGGATAAGCTTCATCAGCACTAGCCGCTATAATACCTCCGTTTTTAAAAGCTTTAAATTCGGTAAGCTCGCCGGAACTTTTCAATTGGTTTTTTTTGTCAACTGTCACTGTATTGTGTGCAAATGTATTTTTGTACCATTGTCCATTAATGGGTAAACTATAGGCAGTAGTTCCAAAATCAGGTAGAATTTCACGGGAACCATTATGAATTGTGATTGATAATTTATCGGGATGCCCATGTACACCACCATCGGGTCCATATTTCAGAATGACTGTTTTATCCCTACTTCTTAAAATCCCAACTCCAAGGTCACCAAACACACAACTATTAAGATTTAAAGGAGAAGGATTTCTGATAAGTTCCGTTCCATTCATCAAGGCCTCTGGAGCGCTACGTGGAGCATTTCTGTAACAATGTGACAATACATTAATAAGGATTGGTTCCTTATATCTTAGATTGGCAAGTTCGTATAAATTAGTCTGACTAACCAATGAAGTCCCATACCAGCCATCGTTTTGTGATGGAAATGTAAGATCGGCATACATCATTTGAACCGGAGCAACAAACATCTTTAAAAGTTCCTTATCGTATAGATTTATCCCACGACATCTTGCAGCTTCGGCTGTAAGTACCAATGCACGAAGCGGGTAAAAATGGTAAACAACCGAACCTTCTTTCCACCAGCCATCTTTGTAAACATTCTTTTTCAAAAGAGACCGGTAACCATAGTCAGGATCGTTTATGGCAATATTTAAAATACTGTCATTCCTTAATGCGACGCCCAAAGCAGCAATTGCACCGTTGTGCCAAGCCTGCCAATTACCATCAACGCGTTTCCGCATGAGCATTTGGGCACATTCTGATAAATATCCTGTCTCAATTGAATTTCTTTCCTTTTCCGACATAACTGACTTTGCCACATCATATGCCCGGACTGCATCGATGGCCCAAACGGCTTCATCCAGACTTTGGGAATACATTTTTCCACTGTACCTGTCAGCTGCAATCTTATCCCTGTTGTGCTCGATGTAAAAAGGATATCTGGCACTATACTTCAGCATTATTTTTTTGATATTCTTGGCATAAACCGAACTATCAGTAATTAAATAAAGGTACATGTTCGACATTAAGTACTCCAGATTTTTGCCATGGGCAATTGCAATCCATGCATCGTCAAATTTTTTATTGTCTTTCCATGTTTTTTTGCCAGCTTCACAATAATGGGCACGAGGACTATTCCAGTCAAAGGAAAACTCAATGTTATGTACCGGACAAAAGTAATTATGAATATATCCACCTCCTGTTTGAGGTACGTCCAATGTGTACTTTTCACGATCCTTTATTTTATCTCTTAAACCTTTCACAATTAGTTTACCCCATTCGGAGGTTGAAGATTCTTTGATTGTGCGAATATCTTCTCCGGAAAATAAATAGAATTGTCTGACCTTATTCTGCGAGTATGATCTATCAGCAGAAAAAAGAAAAGCTAACATCAAAAGAATAGTGATTAAATACGAATTTTTCATTTACAAACAATTATCTTTTTGTCTTGAATATAATTAACGTAATTGACTTATGTTTAAAAGTATTACTCCATGATAGGGAACTTCAATTTCAAAACTATTTTCAAACACTCCAAGATCTTTCTGAGTCCAAACATTTCTTACTTTGAATTTTCCAGTTATCCCAATTTCTGAGGCCGTAATTGTTATTTTCTTTGAACCATCTCCGGTACCATCCCAAACAAAGTAATCGGCCGGATTTCTTTTATCTCCGGGAAAATTGAACATTCCAATTGCTTTCGCATGACCCGTAAGCTCTTTTGCCATTACCATGCCATTTTTATCGTTCCGTATAATTTTTGCCTGGCGGCCAAGTATATCCTGATCGATATCAATCACCTCGTTATTACAAAGAATATTCAGCGAAAAAGAGTCCAGTTTTGCCATATCACCACTAAAGAACAGAGGAGCGGCCATTAATGACCACATCGACATATATGCATATTGTTCATTGGGTGTGAGGGATGTTTTAGTCCCCTTTCCCATTCCGTAGGAACTACCTACCCAGCCTACCATCAGATAGTCAGGGTCGTTCCATGCACCTGGATGAGCATATTTCCAATGGGCAGCGTTGCTCATCCCAATCGTATAAAATCCCGGCATAAAGCTTCCGGATGAAATACCCAGATCACCCGTCGTGCGCCATGAATTGCCTGCTTCCCCGCCCCACTTCCAAACATCTCCCATTCCATACTGACAAAGGTTAAGTACAATATCTCTGTTTGTTTTTTTCAACTCTTCACCCATCAGTCTGAACGGGGCTTGCAGATCCTCAAGCTTGTTTCCTTTAGCCACGGAGCCGTAGGAGCACCAGTCGTATTTCAAAAAGTCAAATCCCCATGCCGCAAAAGTTTCGGCATCCTGCTTTTCGTGCTGATAACTGCCAGTATATCCTGCGCAAGTCTTAGGGCCAGGAGAGGAATATATTCCCGCTTTTAGTCCTTTGGAATGAATGTAATCTGTCATCGATTTCATATCCGGGAATCTTTTATTGGTAAGCATTTTACCCTTTTCGTCGCGTGCCGGACCAACTTCTTCCTGATTTTTTGAGTCTGGCCTGTTCATCCAGCAATCGTCGATATTCACGTATTGATAGCCATAATCTGCCATGCCTGAGTTGACCATCACATCAGCGGCCATTCGCATTAAAGAGTCGCTTATGCGATTATAATGAATATACCAGCTGTTCCAACCCATCGACGGAGTAAGCGCCAATGTATTGCCAACTACAATTGTGAATTCCCGCTTTGATTTGCCTTTTTTATTTTTAGCGACCAGCACGACCGGATATTTCCCGGCCATTTCAATCTTTCCGGCAATGATCCCCGTTACTCTATCTAACTTTAAACCTTTGGGTAGTTTTTTTGCAGTAAAGGAGATTGGCCGTTCACCTGTTGCAGGAATCCGGTATAAAAATGGAGATCCTGGACAGATACCACAAATTTTCGCTCCGTTTATAGTGGGTTTAGCCCCGGCCAAAGGAGTTTGTACTCCAAATTCCTTCGCTTCAACCGCATTTCTGAGTGCCACTGGCTTATCACCTGTAAAAACGATTTTTGCTTCGGCCCAATTGGCGTAGTTTTCTGAGATATCTTCCCGGATAACAGTAACTAAAAGCCCCAGTTTCTTTACCCCTGTCAAATCGACATTTACAATTTTTGCCTTGTCGCCTCTGTTCATCGGACCGCTCTCCCATAATATTTTTTGATCGCCCATCACATAAAATGCAATGGAAGCTTTTACATAAGCGGCATCATCCAGACCAACCCTGGCTGAAAAAGACTTCCCTTTTCCATCAAGTCCTATAAGCATCCTGCTTGTTGCATGTGTACCAACACCAAGTTGAAACCGCTCCCCGGCTATCGTCATGGAATCTCCTCTTATCGATTTGTTTGTTTTCGGGATACCCATTACGCAGGTCATCTTCGACAAATCGAGATCGGAAAGCATAATCACATTTGTGAGTTGTCCTGTTGTAAAGGAAAATAATGTAAAGGCAATCACGGATAGAATAAAATATTTAAATGTTCGTTTTATTATTGTTCTCATTTTATTTTTTTTATGATCATTGCACATCCTCCGCGTGGAAGAAAGTCGAGGTTCAGGTTTGTTTTGAAGGTAACCTTAATCTTTTCAATTTTTACATGAGTGCGTGTAGGTACCTTTTCATCTCCATCGGTATAAAGAGCTAATTCATAGCTTTTCCCGGGATCAAGAAAATCCAGTTGGAGATCCATCTTTCTTGCTTCGTTATTTGTGATTGCTCCAACAAACCAATCGTTTCCTTTTTTGCGAGCAATAGCAACATATTCACCAATGTTCCCTTTTATCACTTTTGTATCGTCCCATACGGTAGGAACCTGGTCAAAAAAATCAAGTTCAGGTTCTCCCTGAGCATCTTTCGGAGAATCGTACCAGTACAAAAATTGGAAAGGGCTGTAATTGATCACCGAAAGTGCTATTTGATGGCAGCATGTATTTTCTACCATCCGTGCCTTGGGATTTGCTGCAATCCAGGGTTTCAATTCTTTCCTGTGGTAATAACAAATCGTTGCATCAGCAGCACCTGCCACATAACGTGTAAATGGTAAGGTGGTATTATTGTCTCCATCTGGCATTTCTTCGTTTCCCCGAACTCCTTCCTGCGTGAGTAAATTGGGATAGGTTCTGCTAAAACCTGTTGGCCTGTATTCATCATGGATATCGACCATTAATTTATATTTTGCTGCCTTTCGTATTGCTTCATGGAGCCACGAGGTAGATTGCTGGGAACCGACATTCACAAAGCCATATTTAACCCCTTTTACTCCCCATGACTGGTAAAGCGGAAGAATTGTATCCAATTGACGAGACAGTGCATTTTGGTTGACGTAGAGGATGACCCCAACATTTTTACTTTTCCCGTATTCGATTACTTCGTGCAATGCCAGTGGTCCCTTCGAACGGGCAGGATCGATCTTTACAGCCGTTGCATCCGAAGCGCGATCGGTTTCAGCGCCATACCATCCGGCATCAAACTCAATATACTGAAGGTGACGTTTTTCAGCAAAATCGATACACGCCATTGCTCCGCTGGTTGTAAGTGTTGCCTCGCGAATTACTTTCCCTGGTCTGATCCACGATACATCTGCAATCGCACACGGAGCATTTAGATTTAAAATAAAAAAATTATTCTCCAGTAATTTTCCGGGTGAACCGGCGATCATCACATATCGCCAGGGTGTGGAAAATGATGAAGAATAAGTTGGTTTGCCATCGAGTGCCGCCAACAAAAGCAAGGAGTCTTTTTCTGCCCGGTCAAATTTCATGCGTGCGTAGTCTACAAGGGCAGCTTCGCCCAAAGCAATGTAACATTCCGGATTCATCTCTAATACATAAGGGCGTTCGCATCCTTTTCCGGTTTTGCTGACAGAACCCTTTATATATTTATCCTGCGCAAAACGGGCAATCCATGAAGTATAGTCTTTATCAAACTGAAATCCAGTCAGCTCGCGCGAAATGATTACCGGCTGATCTGTCTTAATATTGTATTTAAATGCAATCCCTTCATTATAGGCCCTGAAGGTCAAAGAAAACAACCTTCCCGGGGCATTGGTCTCTTTTAGTTGAATAATAACTTCATTATAATGATCAGTGTATTGACTCTTTTCGCCATAAACCGGTTTCCAGACTAAATTTACACTACGTTGACTTTTTGAAACAATCTGAAGGTTAGTTCTTAATATATTTTGATTTTCGAATTCAAAACCTAGCGGCGATTCTGCAAGAATCACATTTCCCTGATTTTTAACCGAATAAAAAGCAGCATTATCCTTTTGCTTATCAATTTTGAATTCCAATGCATTTTTTCGGTCAGGACTTGTGATGACCACATTCTGAGCATTTGTAATCAAAGCGGAACAACCTATAATAACTAAAAGCGACAATTTAAACAATCGGCTCATTTGTTGTATTTTATCTGTAAATAATTTGGGTATCCGGTTATTTCAAAAACTTCCAGTCCTTGATGTCGTAACGTTTTCCTTTAAAATTGCCTTTACGTTCTATTGACCCCTTCCCATTGGTGACACTTAGCACGATTTTATTAAACGTCCCCTTTTGAAAATTGTAGGTAATTCCGTCATCTTCAAAAAGAGTAAATGGTGCAGGATTATTCCCGAATACTTTGCAGGTAATTTCAAAAACGGATTTGTCATCAACGAAATTTAGCGGCGCAGCGACCGGAACGATGGAACCATCCTTCACAAACAAAGGAAGCTTATCTGTATTAATTTCAATCAGGTATGATTTACCTCCGGTATATTGCCTCAATGTATTATAGTCATACCAGGTACCAGCCGGGAAATAGACTGTTCGGGCCGTACTATCCATTGTTGTAGGAGTTGCCATCAGGTTCTGGCCGATCATAAATTGGTTGGCAATGGAGCGAACTTTTCTGTCGTCTGGATAATCCATTACCAATGGTCGGAACGGAGGTATTCCTTTTTCATGATAATCGGCAAATGCGGCATAAATATATGGAATCAGCGACATACGTTCTTTGAATAACTCGCGAACGAGTATTTCAAGCTGATCGGCATTCTCATATTTGATATCCTTGTTATTCAGCTCCCGGTTTAACTGAAACCAGGGCACATTCTTCAGAAACCACGAATCGACAACAGCCTGTGGTGCAACTAATATTGTCTGCAACCGTCTGATAAAATCAGATTCCGACCTTGTGTCACGCAATTCTGGTGACCAAAGCAACCCACCGAAAGAGGCAGTCGAGATCATACTGATATAGTCGTTATGTCCGTAAATATCGCTGTATAAGACTGCAGGAAGCGATGAATTAAAAACATTCGAACTCCGGTAATCGAAATAGGTACGCTGGTTTTTTTTCTTGTAAATGGCAGCCAGTGTATTGGCGTAAAGCGAACCGAATAACTGATGCATCTGTTCACCGTCAATGCCCGAGGGAAACTGCGTCATATCGGGGAATCCCCAGGTCGCCTTCGCATCCATGATATTTGAGTTATCGCACTCATCGAGTTTGAACGATGAAATTCCTTTATCGACAAGGTTCTTTTCGTGATAGTCGGCAAAAATGGCTGCTGCTTTAGGATTCACAAAATCGGGTACCAAACCTTTCCAGACTAAAAAACTACCGGACATTGGTTCGAGGTCTTTATAAAATGGGGCAGCCGGATTTACATAGGCATGCTCCCATAAGTTGATTCTGAAATCCTTCTCTTTCAATTCGTCAATCATCTCCTGAGGATGCGGGAATTTGTCACTCCAGACATAAGAGCACGAGTAGGAATTTGAATGCCAGCCGGGTTCAAGGCCTAACACATCGCAGGGAATCTGATGATCACGAAAATAGGTAGCCATCTTCGACACCGCATCCTGGTTAAAGTCACCCTTTACGCGGTATTTGATACCCAATCCCCACATTGGAGGCATTGCACCGCCACCAGAGAACAAGTTGTAACGCTGTACGCTTTCCAATAACGATTTACCCTGGAAGAAAATCACCTCAACACCCGCTGCTGTTGGAACATCAATCCACATGCTCATCTTCTTTTGCGTCTGATTGGCATACAGCTCCTGTGTCGAAAATTTGAGTTTATCCTGTTCATTCTGATTGGGATTTTGTTGGGAAAGCTCCTGGTTTGTACCACACAGGAACGTAATATACCGCGAAGAGTTGACCAATACACCGTAACCAGCTGTTGATACATAAAAGGGCTGCGGTGCATGTGTGAACCCTGTATTTGATGGAGTATCATTTGCAACAGGACGCTTTCGTAAACCACGCTGCTCAAATGTCCCAATCTGCATTCCAAATCCATACAATTGCTCCTCATCGTTTAAAGGAATACGAATCTGCACTCCACGGCTGTTGATTCTAACCACAACATCTTTCAAATCGAAAGGGAGAGGCGTGTTGCTAAGTTGGTTCATCTCTTCGACCTTTGGTTTTTCTGAACAAAAAGTATAAGGCGAAAATTTATCGGGGGTGCCCATTGTCAACTTAATAACACCCGGAGCAATGGATTGAATTTTTATTTTTGGTTGGTGGGCGGATATACCATTTGCCAACAAAACCATCAATAACGAAATGCAAATTTTTATTTTCATGTGTTCATAATTGTTTTTTAATTGCCACGTGGAACTCGCCAATAATCATCCCACTGTTTGAGAAGAATTTCTCATGGCTCGTTTCATGGTATTTAATAATTATTCATTTATAGACTGCACTTTTTGCTGATGGACTCTTTAATTAATTTGATATTCAACCTGACCAGCATCAAAGTCGTTCCTTCTAATCTTCATAATAAATCCGGGCAACCCAACCACCTCCTGAGGCCAGCGAAACTGTTATTCGGTCACCTTTTTTCACCTTCCGAATTTCTTTCTTATAATCATTGGCCCTGATATCGGCATTGATTCCATCCCTAAACAACTCTACTGTATATTCTTTATTTTCGTCCAGAAAACTAAAATCCAGATCCAGGTTACGGGGTGTCCAATCGGTGATTGCTGCAACAAACCATTCATTTTTATGGCGACGGGCAAGTGCCACATAATCGCCAACTTTCCCGGCCAGCGGTACTATTTGGTCCCATTCAACCGGAATCTTTGTCAGGAAATGGGCACACTCTTCTTCCCTGTAATATTCCGATGGAGCATCTGACAGCATCTGCATGGGACTTTCGGTTATCACCGCCATAGCCATAGAATGGGAGCGTGTCCCCTGACCCATCGGCATATTACCATTTTTACGGAATGAACTTTTTGTAGAATTAAACATGGTCCCAGGAATGTAATCCATCGGTCCGGCAACGTTTCGAATAAAAGGAAGCGTACAATGATGGTTGGGATTGTCGTAGTCAGTGCCTCCGTTATATTCAAACTCAATCAGAGCTTCTCTGGTCAACACATTCGGGTATGCCCGACGTAAACCATCGGGTTTGTAAGCGCCATGAAAATCGACCACAATCTGATGTTTGGCACATTGCTCGGCAGCGCGCCAGTAAAAGTTCACCATTTCCTGATCGGAACGGTTCATAAAATCAATTTTTACGCCTTTAACTCCCCATTTCTCAAACTGGTTTAGAGCGGCTTCCATTTGCGAATCAAAATTGTAATAAGTCACCCAAAGCATTACATCCACATTTTTCGATTTAGCATATTCTACTACCTCAGGAATATCCAACTCCGGAATGACTTTTGTGAGGTCTTCATTTTGTGTCCAGCCATCGTCCAGTAAAAAGTAACGAACACCGTATTCTGAAGCAAAATCAATCATGTACTTAGCTGTTTGAGTATTGATTCCAGCCTTAAAATCGACACCATAAATTTCTCTTCTGGCCCACCAATCCAAAATTACCCAACCTGGTTTTACCCACGATGGATCTTCAATTTTCAATTCAGGACCCATCAGATAAACCAGCTGGTTTGCAAGCAGATCTTTATCTTCTTTGGCAATAGCAAATATTCGCCACGGAAATTCGCGGCTTCCTTTTGTTTTTGCAATGTAATCCTTCAGTTCCGTAACCCGTTTATATGATTTCGAATCTCCTTTTTCGTAATATTTTGCCGGATATCGCCAAAAATAAGCCTCTAGATTGTTCGCTTTTTTATTGATCCACAAAACAGGATAGTCTTTCACATCTGCCTCCAAAAAAAGCATTTTTATCCCTGAAGGAAGTTCGAGCAATGCAGGCAGGTTGCCTTTGTCGCCCGGCTGCAGTTCAGCAACTGTTTTTTGAATATAAGGAGCTTCATAGTCGCTGTTTTGATCCTGATCAAATTGAAAAGTTAACTGAGAATTTTTATCAAACACAAATTCTGCAAGTTCATCGCTAATGGTCATTTCTCCCGGAAGTGAGGTTATCAAACGGTAAGCAACACCATCGTTATATGCCCTGATGAGTAATTTACAGTTCTCTTTAAATTCGATACTTGTTTCGTTAAAATTTTCAGGAATGGAAGATTGCTTTTCTTTGATCACAGGTGTTACTATCCCGTTAACTGTTCTTGTTCGTATTTTTTTGATATGCGGATTTGATACAGGAATATCGCCGCGATTGGTTTTCAACTGAATATCCCTTATTTCGAATAATTGCTCCCCACTCATTAAAATTTGCAGAGATACTTTATCTGAGATCATTATCCGAACTTCCAATTTTTTATCGGGTGAGTATGTTTCAATATTTTTGGCGTTCACTGTAAGTGAAAGGATCATTAGCAAAAGTAACAGATAGATTAGTCGTTTCATGACAATTTATATTATGCTATTTTTTAGTTAATTTAATTGTAGAAATAATTGGCAGGTGATCGGGCTATTGGACATTAATTGTTTGCGACGACAATAATCTCCAGGCATGTTGCGAAAATCCGAAAAGGAAGAGATGGACCAGACAATACATTTTCGTTGTTACCAATCCCTATGAGCGGGTCAACAAATTGATGAACTGAATTTTGTGCATTAAGTTTAGTGCCACTAATCAGAAAAAGAAACAAAAGATCAAAAAAAAATCTCTTGATCTTAATTAACAACATATGAATCATACCCACAAAATCATTAATCAAATTTAAGCATGTGTAACTTTCTAAAATCGATTTAAAATTATAGATGGAATCAAACGACCCCATCTATAATTATCAATGTTACAAAAATTTAATATTCTGGAAAATAAACACTTAATTCTCCTACCATTGTAAAGTAGTTCGGCGATTCCAATGCCACGAATTTGATATATCGGGCGGTTGGGAAAACCGGAACTGTTGCACAATAATACCTCTGACCTTCATTGATATCCCTATTCATTGGGAATGTTCCGAAATCATTCCAGTCGGTTCCATTTTGGCTATATAATAACTGGATAAGAGATGGCCCGTTAGTAGAATTCAGTCTCCTGAATACTTCAATAACCCCGATGGAAACCTCTTCTCCCATATCGACAATAAACCAATGAGGATGTACTTTCGTTGCGTCATTGTACGGAGTATGCCAGAATGAAGATAAATCATCGTCGATCACATTCTTAACCAGGTAAGGTGGATGCTCCGAATCAAAATCTATGATTTTCCATTTTGTTTTCTTAATTTTTGTCAACGTAACATCTGTTATTTTGCTTACTTTCGGAATGTTTAAAACGACAGTTGCTGTTTTTCCCCCTTCGTTTTCAGCATACAAAATGATTTGTTGCATTCCCTGTTGTCCAGTGATATCGAAAGAGAAATCATAATCGTTCCCGGGATTTCCACTTAGAGAAATACTTTGCCTGGAGCCTTCTGTCCCATCTTTCACAATCGAATATTCGAAACTTGTAATGTTTGTCCAGGAATCGATGTTTCCAATGATTTTATTTGGCAGTTCGGCAAAGAAAGGGTCCAGTTCGGTAATACCAAGATGCATCAAAATCTTGATAAAATCTTCTGTAACAACATTCGATACTGTAAATGTATCTCTGGCTATACCCCCAAATTCATTCTCTGCTTCGAAAATAACATATTCCAATCCATCAGGAACAGGAACATCTACTGAAAAATCAACATTCTTTTTATCACCCAGTCCAATTGCAACAGTATTTCCTTGTTGATTGTTGGCAACTGTAATGTAACTCATTCGTGTAAGCTCGTTCTCACTGCTTACATTTCCTTCGACGTTAAAAGGTGTACCAACCATTACTGTTTTTTGATGTTTAATTCCATTTTTAAACGACAAAAGCGGTGCTTTTTTAACTTCATCAACCATTATTGTTCGAGGTGTTAGGACATTGTCATTATCGATAACAGCAATTACTATGCTTTTTAAATTTGCTACTACCTGGATTGAGAGGACAGTATCAAGCGTTTTTCCATCTGTTACCGGGATTTCAATTTCAGGCCCTACAATGATTTTATAGCTATTGGCTACGCTGGTTACAACTTTATAAAAAGCTCTCTTTACACCTTTTTCCAAAGTAATGCTGAATGGGATTTCGAGGGTTGCATCTTCATTCAGCGACTCATAAACTTCTGGACTGCCTTTCAGGTCAATCGCATTAGTCAAAGCTATGGGGTCTTTTTCGCATCCAGACAGAAACAAACCTATAAGCAGTGAGAGAAAAACCTTCAATACATATTTATTTTTCATGTTTTTTATTTTTTATATTTCAATACCTGATACAAATATCACATTCCGAACTCAATTCCATTTTACTGGTTTTGTTCAATTAATATTTCCGAATTCGCATCGATAATCTGTTGTGGAATTGGCAGCAAGTTGTTCTTCAAAGAACTATTATCTACTGAACTTGCACATACAGTATATCCAAATCTTTTGGTCCTGTCAGAATATAGCTTCAAACGACAAAGTGTAAGTGTACGCAATTCTTCACCATATAATTCTCGTCCACGTTCGTCCAAAATGTAATCAATATTTACATCTCCTGCTGTAATAGGTTTTGCATTTGAACGTGCTCTTACTGTATTGATATCTGTAGCGGCTTTGTCCAAATCTCCATGTTTCATATAAGCTTCCGCCCTTAACAAATAGGTTTCTGCCAGACGTGCGACATAATAATCCATCACAAAAGTGTTACTTGGGTCAGTTGTATAGTGCCAGTCCGAACCCATTTTCATCACTCTTGGGAACCACCTGCTCATCGTATCCTCACGTGTAACCAGCCACTCTTGTCTGATGGTATCACCAGGATGTAGTTGAACCGTAATGGAAGAACCATCTGCCAATGAAATTTCCTGGGGGTCAGCAGGCCAATTTCTGGTAGGATCGGGCAACTCCTGATAAGTGAGATTAGGATTGGGAACTTTCAGCACGCGATTGATGTTCCATTCCGCGTTTCGTGTATCTTCTTTGCCTGATTTATTCCATAAATTGTAGATAAAATAATTGGTTGGTCTAACCCATGCAATACCACGTCCCATCCAATCGTAAGCAACACCTTTAAACCCAAACTTTGTATAGCCCCAAAATGCAGGCCACCAACCTCTTTCCTGATCCGTACGGGTAGTTAAAAAACTAGGGAGGCCGCCTGTTTTAAACTTATCTAGGTGAACTATGAATATAGACTCCTTGTTACCACCCTGATAGCTGAAATTGGTTGTGCCATCCTCCTTGGTCATTTGAAACAAATCCCAAAATGCATCTTTTCCTGCAACATCTGCCCTGTAACCAAATCGGTTGGTCATCAAATGATAGTCACCACCATCAATCACCTGGCTTGCCGCATCTATGGCTTTTTGGTAAAGGGTTTTGTCTGTTCCACCTTGCTCGTCGGCCAAAGCGATATACATTTCGGATAGAAAATGATATCCTGCTGCACTTACTAATTTACCTACGCCACTGGTAGTTTTTGGAAGGTTTTCCGCAGCAAATTTAAAATCTTCCACACATAGTTCATAAATCTTTTCTCGTTTATCACGCTTGTATGCCGAACTCGGTTTGGTTATTGGTTCTGTAATAATTGGCATATCACCCCACAATTCAGCCAAGATACGGTAAGCAAATCCCCTGAAAAAATGAGCTTCTGCCTGAATTTCCAGTTTTTCTGCTTCATTTACCCATTTAACATCCGGATTTTCAGATTGCGCCAATATATTATTAGCAGTGTTAATCATCTCATAATGTCTATAGAACAGATCTCTTAGAAAACCCGCATTGCCATTAAAGTTTGAATAATCTGTCCAAACATTTTGGTCATTATTGCTAAAGTTAAGATCAGCACCTACTCCAAATTGAAAAAAATAGGGATCTCCATCTTTAAAAATATAGTCCAGGCGAAAATCATAGTATAAATAGTTTATCCCTGTTCTGAACTGTGCCGCATTCAGGAAAGCATTGTCAATGGTAAGGAAATCTTCCGGCTTTTCGCGTAAGAATTCATCATCGTTACATCCTCCCAAGGGAAGAAGAAACAATACCGTTATTGTTATAAATAATAAATTTTTCATATATGTGTAATTTAATGTTTTAGATCTCCAATTAGAATGTTACATTGAGGCCAAGCGTCATTATTTTGAAAACCGGCGTTCCACTAGCATAATCGGAACCCGTTTCAGGATCTAATCCTTCCCATTTAGAGAAGGTCAAAAGGTTTTTACCTGATGCAAAAACCTTCATGGCCGAAATAGGTGTCCTCTGCAATAATTGATTTGGTAAATTATACGAAAATGAAACATCCTGTAATCGAACGAATTCTCGGGACTTAGGAAAATTATAGCCGTACGCTGAATTATTATAGTTCGTTCGGGTTACCGTATTCGATGGATGTTCAGGAGTCCAGTATTCTTTATTCAACCAGTTTGCAACTGTTCCGCCGGAAAGAGCATTTGGGTAATAAGCAAAACTATTGTTCCCAATATAATAATTAGCACTTCCTCCTCCTGCAATATAATTGAACAAGAAATAAAGTTCAAAGTTTTTATATGAGAAGGTATTGGAAAACGTCATCGTAAAGTTGGGTTTATCATAACCTACAATTTTTCTATCGAAGTTTGCATCAATTTTTCCATCACTATTCAGATCTTTAAATTTTATGTCTCCGGGTTGTCCACCATAGATTGCCATATATTCAATATCACTCGTTTGGACGATACCTTCCATAACGTAGGTATAGTTAGCACCTAAAGATTTGCCTATAAATCTCCCGGTGGCAATATCATCATCCTCGACCCCATCCTTGTTGGCATCCATTCCGTACAAGGAAACTATTTTATTTCGGTTCAACCAAAAGTTCAAACCTGATTTCCATTTGAAATTATTCAGGCTCAGGTTGTTCGATATCAACTGAATCTCAATACCTTTGTTGTTTACCTTTCCAATGTTGTCCAACACGGATTGAAAACCATTGAAGATTGGAATAGAACGACTAAGAAGAAGATCCGTTGTGTTCGAGTTATAAAGGTCAATTGTTCCACTCAACACATTTTTAAAGATCGAAAAGTCAAGCCCAAAGTTTAGAGCTGTAGTTTTTTCCCAATCCAAACTTTTATTTGCCAAATTAGTAGCTAAAACTCCCCTATCGCTTACTCCACCTACCAAAATACTAACGTTACCGATTCTGGGAAAGGTTGAATAGGCGCCCACAGACGGATTTCCATTTTCGCCTAATGATAGTCTAACCTTCAGATGGTCAATGAACTTAAAATTATCTTTGATAAAAGGCTCTTCACTTACTGTCCAGGCCAATGCTCCTGCACGAAACATTCCGTATTTATGTCCCTCCGCATAACCCGAATAACCATCCCGACGTATGGAACCACTGACATGGTAACGATTTTTATAAACGTAGTTCATACGTGCCATATAGGCCATTTGATAAAGTTCACCCAAACCCGTTTCAATCCCATAATTTGCCGAATTTCCTAATTCCAAAGCATTTACACCCAAAACTGTGGTTCCCGTTGATGAGAAATCTTTTGAACTGATATCCATGTTATAATTTTTCAATCCCTGTCGTTCTGCTAATAAAGTAGCCTCCAGCGAATGATCACCCGATGTTAGTTTGTAGTTTATTAAGTGGTTCATATACCAGTCTGTTCGACCGTGATTTTGTTTCGATCCATTTGCCTCCTTAAGATGTATAGATGGATCAATCAATTCGTTTAATATCATCGTATTAACAAATATATTTTCATCCTGAAAATTTGCATAATGACCCTCCCAACGGTTCAACGAGTAATTGAAGGTGTATGAAAGGCCCTTAATCCATGGCACATCAAAACGTGCAAAAGTTAAACCACGATAATTTTGGTTTCTGTCCTCATTATATTGCTGGGTAAACCATAATGGGTTCTGTGTTGATGATTGTCCCTGGGGATAACGCTCAAGTCTGTTTGGAAAATCTTCAAAGCCGGGGTCAATAGTTCCCCTGTCGTGAACAAACATATAACCATAAGGACTATCAATCGTACCATTTCTGAAATCAGCCACACTCCCATCCGCATTCTTACTCGTAACACTAAGGTTAACACCTATCTTTAACCAATCAGTTATTTGTGATTCTACCTTTCCTAAAACTGAAAATTTGTGAAACTGGTCACCCACTGCAATTCCTTTTTGATCCAGATAATTTCCTGAAACATAATAATTTGAACGATTGCTTGATCCTGAAACGCTTAGTCCATAATTTTTGAATGGGGCAGTGCGTGTTACTTCGTCAAACCAATCTACAGTATGATTCGCATTATAGGCGTCTAAC
>Ga0209585_10000210_pt1 | contig 23468 bp, 23 predicted proteins | sample NGEPerone_FD_185491 | JGI IMG/M metagenome (GOLD analysis project Ga0209585, IMG submission 185491) | Arctic peat soil microbial communities from the Barrow Environmental Observatory site, Barrow, Alaska, USA - NGEE Permafrost154B-one... | ecosystem: Environmental > Terrestrial > Soil >... | reverse complement strand
GTTAATATTAGTTTGATTCAAAATAGGAAAGCCTATAATAAGATTCACTCAATTGTTCATTTTTTTTATGAACGGAAACATTATAATATTAATGGGATTCGAAACTATTTTCTTTACCTGAAAGTTTACTTCTAATAAATTATTATGAGATAATTATTTCAAATTAATTTTACCACAGGTCAAAATAGATTTTCTTCTTTACCAATTTAAAATTTTCCTCCTACCTTAGCGCAACTAAATTTACAGATAAACCTAATGAAGGTTTTAATAAAAAACGCGACTTTACTTTCTCCTTCTTCTCCTTTTCACGGAAAAATTCAGGATATTTTTATTGATAACGGCATTATTTCTAAAATAGGAAATGATTTAAAAACGGATGCTGATACTACAATAGAAATAAATGGCCTACATGTTTCCTGTGGCTGGGTGGATTGCTTTGCCAACTTTTGCGACCCCGGGCAGGAATTTAAAGAAACACTTGAAACAGGCGCAAATGCAGCCGCAGCAGGGGGCTTTACCGAAGTAATGCTGATTCCGAATACTCAACCTGTAGTTTATAATAAAAGCCAGGTAGAATATCTTATTCAAAAAAGCAAATCACTTCCAGTGCAGATTTTTCCTATTGGAACTGTAACAAAAAATGCAGAAGGAAAAGAACTAAGCGAAATGTACGACATGTACAACACCGGAGCTGTTGCCTTTTCTGATGGATTGCTTCCTGTGCAATCCTCAGGCATTCTGCAAAAAGCGCTTGAATATATTCTTGCCATAGATGCCACGATTATTCAATTGCCAGATGACAAAAATATAGGAGCCGGTGGATTGATCAATGAAAGCGAGATTTCTACACAATTGGGATTGCCAGGCAAACCTGCATTATCAGAAGAGTTAATGATAGCAAGGGATATAGAGTTGGTAAGATATACCAATTCCAAAATACATTTCACAGGAATTTCCACAAAAAAATCATTAGAATTAATTGCCGGCGCAAAAAAAGAAAATCTAAATGTGAGTTGTTCCGTTACTCCTTATCATTTATATTTTTGTGACGAAGATCTTATCAATTATGATACTAATTTAAAAGTAAATCCTCCTTTACGTACAAAAAAAGACAGGGATGCTTTGCGCGAAGGAATTAAAAACGGTATGGTTGATTTTATTGCATCGCACCACCAGCCACAGGATTGGGATCATAAAGTTTGTGAATTTGAATACGCAAAAAACGGTATGGAAGGTTTGGAAAGTGTTTTTGGCGCAGCCGTTATTTGCGGAGTTTCACCGGAAATTTTTGTAAAAATGCAAACTGAAAATATCCGTACCATTTTCAATTTACCCATTCCTTCCATTGCGGAAGGAGAAAATGCTAATCTTACTTTTTTCATTCCAGGTGAAGAATATTTATTCGAAGAAAAAGACATTTTTTCAAAATGTAAAAACAATGCCTTTGTCGGAAAAAAACTAAAAGGCAAAGTGATTGGGATTATTAATCAAGACAAGCTATTTTTGAATAAATAAAATTTATTATGGAACAAACTATTACAACCACAACCACCAAAGGAATTGTGATCGCCCTCGTACTCGTCCTTCTTGCTTTGGTAACTTATTTTTTAAATATTAAAGTGAATGGTCCATTGCAATGGATAGGATACGCTGTTTTCCTTGGCGGTATTATTTGGTCTGTTATGTCCTATGGCAAACAAATCAATCACAATTCTACTTTCGGAAATTATTTTGCTCACGGTTTTAAAGTTGCCGCTTTAGTAACTGCAATAATGATCATCTACGTTATTATTTTTTCTTTTCTCTTTCCTGAGTTTAAAGAAAAAGCGATCGTAGAAGCCAGAAAATCCATGCAGGCAAAAAATAATTTAACGGAAGATCAAATAAACGCAGGATTAGAAATTACCAGGAAATTTTTTATGGTATTTTTGGTTGGAGGCACATTAATAGGCTACCTGATTTTTGGAGCTTTAGCTTCATTAATTGGCGCGGCGGTTACCAAAAAAGAACCATCGAATTTTGCAGGAGATATCAATCAAATCGGTCAATAATGGATATTTCGATAATAGTTCCTCTTTATAATGAAGACGAATCTTTGCCCGAACTGGAGGCCTGGATAAAACGGGTAATGGATGAAAATAACTACTCCTATGAGATCATAATGGTTGATGATGGCAGTTCAGATAATTCATGGAATGTGATTCAAAAACTTCACGGAATAAATCCACTCGTTAAAGGAATAAAATTTCAACGTAATTATGGAAAAAGTGCCGCGCTTAATGAAGGTTTTAAAATAGCCAAAGGTGAAGTGGTCATCACCATGGATGCAGATCTTCAGGACAGTCCTGATGAAATACCTGGGTTACGCAAAATGATATTGGCAGACGGTTACGACATTGTAAGCGGATGGAAGAAAAAAAGATATGATAGTAAGCTTACCAAAAATCTTCCCTCTAAATTATTTAATGCCGCCACCAGAAAAGCGAGCGGAATTTACCTGCACGATTTTAATTGTGGCCTTAAAGCCTATAAAAATAAAGTAGTAAAAAGCATAGAAGTTTATGGTGAAATGCACCGCTATATTCCTTTGCTGGCCAAATGGTCTGGCTTTAAAAAATTTGGCGAAAAAGTGGTAGAGCATCGCCCGAGAAAATATGGTGTAACCAAATTTGGATGGAACCGTTTTGTAAATGGTTTTCTCGATTTGGCGTCCATCATGTTTGTAGGAAAGTTTAGAAAAAATCCAATGCATTTTTTTGGATTATGGGGTACTTTATCATTTCTGTTTGGCTTAATTGTTTTCGTTTATCTCACCATCAGTAAATTCTTTTTTGATCAGACGGGAATGACTCAAAGACCTTTATTTTTTATAGCGTTGGTTACCATGATCATTGGATCACAACTTTTTCTGGCTGGTTTTCTGGGAGAATTAATTTCCAGGAACGGACCTGAAAGAAACCATTACCTGGTTGAGGATAAAATTAATTAGCCACCAGGCTAATCTGCCTATTAGCTAATTTCAGACCCCAAATATTTAAGAATATTTTGACAGAAAATCATTCAAATAATATAGTGATTATCGGGCCGGCACATCCTTTGCGCGGAGGGCTTGCTTCTTATGATGAACGCCTGGCAAAAGAATTTATTGATGAAGGGTTTGATACTACCATCTATACTTTTTCTTATCAATATCCATCTTTTTTATTTCCGGGAACTACTCAATATTCATCAGAGCCGGCACCGGAAAATATTCCAATCAAAATAAAAATAAATTCTGTAAATCCTTTTAATTGGATTGCGGTAGGAAATGAATTAAAAAAATTAAAACCAGATTATATTATTGTAAGATATTGGTTACCCTTTATGGGACCATGTCTTGGAACTATTTTAAGAAGAGTAAAAAGAAATCACCACACCAAAGTAATTTGTATTGCAGATAATATTTTCCCGCATGAAAAACGCCCGGGTGATAAAGTCTTCACAAAATATTTTTTAAAACCAATTGATGGTTTTATTACAATGAGCCAAAAAGTGCTGGCTGATTTAAAAATATTTGCAAAAACCAAACCTGCTCAATTTGTACCTCATCCTTTGTACGATAATTTTGGGGAAATAATCAGCAAGGAAGAAGCAAGAACAAAACTCGGCATCGGCCAGGAAGATAGAGTGATCTTATTTTTTGGATTCATTAGAAAATACAAAGGCCTGGATATTTTGCTGGAATCGATGAAAATTATTAATTCAAAATTCAAAATCCAACATTTGAAATTATTGATAGCAGGTGAATTTTATGAAGATGAAAAAAATTACCAGCAATTGCTAAATGATCCATCTATAAAAGACAATCTTATTTTGCATACGCATTTTATTTCTGACAGTGAAGTAAAATATTATTTATGCGCTGCTGATTGTGTTGTACAACCCTATCGTAATGCAACTCAAAGCGGAGTAACTCCCCTCGCCTATCATTTTGAAATTCCGATGATTGTTACCAATGTAGGTGGTTTGCCATCTTTAGTGCCAGATAAAAAAGTAGGATTAATTGCTGAACCTAATGCGGAAAGCATCGCGAAAAAAATTGCCGAATATTTTGAATTGGGAGAAGAGTTTTTTTTATCTCACCTTCGTGAAGAGAAGAAAAAATATAGCTGGAAGATAATGGCAGAAGCAATTTTGGGAATCTAATTTTAAAAGAAATTTACGTTAATGATATACCGTAGTAAAGCTCCTTTGCGTATAGGCCTGGCCGGTGGTGGCACCGATGTAAGCCCATACAGTGACCAGTTTGGCGGAGCTATTTTAAACGCAACAGTATCTCTATTTGCTTATGCCAATATAGAACCTTTGGAAGAAAATAAAATAATCGTTCAGGCATTAGACAGGAATGAACAACAACAATTTGATTGGACTCCCGAACTACCAATAAATGGAACACTTGATTTACTGAAAGGTGTTTATAATAGAATTTACAAAGACTATAAATTACCTTCTACAGGTTTCCGGTTATCAACATTTGTAGATGCCCCGGCAGGTTCAGGATTGGGAACTTCCTCCACTTTGGTGGTGGCCATCATTGGCGCATTTGTAGAATGGCTCAAACTTCCATTAGGCGATTATGATATTGCGCATTATGCTTATCAAATAGAAAGAGAAGACCTGAAACTTACTGGTGGCAAGCAGGATCAGTACGCTGCCATGTTTGGCGGTGTAAACTTTATGGAATTTTATGAGGATGATAAAGTGATTGTAAATCCTTTGCGCATCAAATCGCAATACCTTCATGAACTTGAAAATAACCTGGTACTTTACTTTACCGCTACCAGCCGTGAAAGTGCCGGTATCATTAATGAGCAGGTAAAAAATGTAAACAGTAAGAATGAAAAAAGTATTGAAGCCATGCATCAATTGAAAGAGCAGGCACGAATGATGAAAGAGGCATTATTAAAAGGAAGATTAGATGAATTTGGGGCAATTTTAGATTTTGGTTTTCAGCAAAAGCGCAGGATGGCACACAACATCAGTAACAGCCGTATCGAAGAAATATATGAAGCCGCAAAAAAAGCGGGAGCCACCGGAGGGAAAATAAGTGGTGCTGGTGGTGGAGGTTTTATGATATTTTATTGTCCCGGAAATACACGCCATTCGGTTGTGAAAGAATTAAAAAAATTTGGCGGAGAAGTGAAGAATTATACTTTTACGAAATATGGATTGACAACATGGTGCGCATAGAAACAATTAAACAATTGGATATACCTTTGATGAATTAAAATAAAAAATGGAAAAAATTAAAAACATTATTCAGTCATCAATAGATGTGAAGACACAAATTCTTTCTGACGAAAAAATATTGCAAACTGTAAAGGATTGTGTGAATGTTATAGTGAATGCTTTTGAAAAAGGAAACAAAGTTTTGTTTTGCGGAAATGGCGGAAGCGCTTCAGATGCACAACATCTTGCGGCAGAATTCAGCGGCAGGTTTTATACCGATAGAGATGCGCTTCCTGCAGAAGCTTTGCATTGTAATACTTCTTATATAACCGCTGTGGCAAACGATTACAGCTATGATGTTATTTATTCAAGATTAATAAAAGGAATTGGGAATGAGGGAGATGTACTGGTAGGATTAAGTACCTCCGGCAACAGTAAAAACATTGTAAAAGCTTTTGAAGTTGCCAAAGAAAAAAGAATGACAACGATTGCTTTTACAGGTTCTACCGGAGGGAAATTGAAAAATCTTTCTGATCATTTAATTAATATTCCTTCTGATGATACACCCCGGATACAGGAAAGTCATATTACACTTGGACATATCATTTGCCAACTGGTAGAAGAAATTTATTTTGCAGATACCAATGATTAAAGAAGCCATCATTCTTGCAGGTGGATTGGGCACGCGATTACGCTCTGTAATTGCTGATAAACCTAAATGCATGGCTCCCGTTGCGGGCAAACCATTTCTCTATTACCTGATTAATTTCCTGCAAAAAAACGGAATTGAAAATTTTATTTTCAGTGTGGGTTATATGCATGAAGTGATTGAAGAATATTTAAAAAATAATTTTCCGGAATTAAATTATGTTATTTCATTAGAGAGTGAACCATTAGGGACCGGGGGCGCCATAAAACTCGCCTGCAAAAAAACTTTTCAGGAAGATGTACTTATATGTAATGGTGATACGCTTTACAAAATTGATTGTCATAAATTAAGTGAGTTTCATAAAAAAGTAAATGCAACCTGCACATTGAGTTTAAAACCAATGAATAATTTTAACCGATATGGAGTTGTAGAAATTAATAGTGACCATTCTGTAAAATCATTTAAAGAAAAACAATTTTACCAATCAGGATTAATTAACGGAGGTATTTATGCTTTAAATATTCATGAATTTTTGAAAAACCATTTACCAAAGAAATTTTCATTCGAAGAATATTTTCTCGAAAAAAATGTTGTTTTACCCACTAATAAAAAGCCAAAGCTATATGGATTGGTTCAGGATGAATATTTTATTGACATTGGAATTCCTGAAGATTATGAACGTGCACAGAAAGAATTTGGTCCCTGAATTCACCTTTAGGAGTATTTAAATAACTTAGCCAATAAAGTATTTTTTTCTAACCCTATTAACTCATCTAAACTTTCTAAACCTAAACTAAAAAAGCTTGTTTAACTTAAAAAATATCAATTCCTCATGGACACTTTTCATTGACCGCGATGGCGTCATCAATGATGAAAAATATTTAGATTATATAAATACCTGGGATGAATTTAAATTTTATGAAGGAGTAAAAGATGCTTTTGAAATCTTTAATAAAAAATTCGGCATTATTGTAATGATAACCAACCAACGGGGAGTTTCCAAAGGACTTACTAAATTAGAAGACCTTCATCTTATTCATAAAAATATGGTAGAGGAAATACAAAATGCAGGAGGCAGAATTGATAAAATTTATTTTTGTACAGAAATGGAAAGTCCAAACAGGAAACCAAACCCTGGAATGGGTTTGCAGGCAATAAAAGATTTTCCTGAAATTGACCTTGCAAAAAGTATTATGATTGGAAACACTTTAAGCGATATGAAATTTGGCAGAAATCTTGGAGTAGCCATCAACATTTTTTTACCAACAACACGTAAAGATGTAGATGTAAACGATCCGTCAATTGATATGGTTTTTAACGACCTGCTTTCTGTGGCAAAAGCATTATAGCTTAGTTAAATATTTGCCGGTTAACAATAAATTAAATGAATTAAAGTTTTCTTTGTTCAAATTCTTTTGATGAATAAATTATTCCTTTTTGTTTTAAGTATTTCCCTTTTAGGGAATACCTGTATGGCACAGGCACTTTCAAAACCCAATAGGATAGAACTTCAGAAAAAAGAAGATTCCCTTAAAACATTCGCACTTGAATTAATACAGGGAAGAAATTCAGGAGAACGCTTTAAAGCAGATAGCCAGTTTACAAAAATGTTTGTAAGAGCCTTGAAAATAAAAGGTTCATTCGATTATCCATTCGATTCACTTATCACTATTTCCAAACTTTGCCCTCCCGACAGTACTTTTAAAATATTTACCTGGCAATTGGTTATCAACGAAGATATGGTTCGCCAGCATGGCGCTATACAAATGAAAACAGCAGACGGTTCACTTAAGCTTTTCCCTTTAATCGACAGAACAGATGTAATTAAAAATATCGCTGATACGATTGCCAATAATTTTAGCTGGATAGGTGCCGTTTATTACAAAATCATTGAGAAAAAAGCGTTTGGAAAAGATTATTATACCTTATTAGGTTTCGATGAAAATAATATTAATAGTAATAGAAAAATTATTGAAGTACTTACTTTCAAGGATGGAGACCCCTTATTTGGAGGTTCGTTTTTTAGTTTCCAGGATAACAGTCTCAATAAAAATTCTTTTGCGAGGTATATCATGGAATATAAAAAAAATGCCGGCCCACGATTAACCTACGATCCGGAAATGGATATGATCATTTATGAACATCTTATTTCTGAAACAGGTGAACCTAATAAAAAATATACCTACATTCCGGATGGCGATTATGAAGGATTAAAATGGAGAGATGGGAAATGGGTACATATCGAAAAAGTATTTACTCAAAAAACTCCTGAAGGCAAGGAACCTATTCCACAACCAATTAGAGATGCCCAGGGAAAAATTGATGAAACAAAATTGAGCCAAAGGATGCCAGAAAATACTGATTCAGGGAAAGACCAGGAGGAAGTAAAACCCATACCAAAGGCACCCGTAAAAAAGGTTAAGAAAAAATAAGTTATCAGTAAATAATTATCAAACTCTTTCTACAATTATCAATTCTTAATTGTCAATTAAGAATGTTCCAAGGTCAATTACCTCTCCTTCTGTCATTACAAATTCTTCAATATTTGATAGATCAAGGTTTGACATTACTTTACTTTTGAAAATTTGTTCATTATTTTTATAAACCACAAAATAAAAGTCAGGCTTATCGTCAAGTTTTGCAGGACTTGAAAAATCATCCTGCGAAAAAATAAATTTAGCTACGCCTTCATTATCAAGAGAGCTTTCTCCCAAAAAATCATCATTAAAAATATCTTTATCATAGAGTCGAACGGAATATTCATTCCCCGCTAGAGGCTCATCATTTCCTTTGGCAATCAGGCGCACTTTCACTTCAACATTCATTTCTTTATTCAATGCAATTGATGACATATATTAATTTTTTGAAAAATAAGGTATTTTTTTTACTCATCCAATTTCAATACCGCTAAAAATGCTTCCTGAGGTACTTCCACATTGCCTATCTGCTTCATTCTTTTTTTACCTTCCTTTTGTTTTTCCAATAATTTTCTTTTCCTGCTGATATCGCCACCATAACATTTTGCAGTAACATCTTTGCGCATGGCGCTTATATTTTCACGTGCCACTACTTTGGCACCAATAGCAGCCTGGATGGCAATTTGAAATTGCTGGCGGGGAACAAGGTCTTTTAATTTTTCACAAAGTTTTCTTCCAAAATCCTGCGAACGTATACGGTGAATCAGTGAACTCAAAGCATCTACTTTTTCACCATTAAGTAAAATATCCATTTTCACAATATCACTTTCACGATAACCGATAGGATGATAATCAAAAGATGCATATCCCCTGGTAACACTTTTCAACCTATCATAAAAATCAAAGACAATTTCAGTAAGCGGCATTTCAAAGGTAAGCTCCACACGGGTTGGAGTTAAATAACCCTGGTTAATCAACATTCCCCGTTTTCCAATACAAAGCGTCATTATGTTGCCAATATAATCTGGCTTGGTAATAATTTGCGCTTTAATGTAAGGCTCTTCTATTTTCTCAATCCTGCTGGGATCGGGCATTTGCGTTGGATTGTTTACTATTATTTTTTCGCCTTTTGTAGTGTAAGCAATGAAACTTACGTTGGGAACCGTAGTAATTACTGTTTGGTTAAATTCCCGTTCAAGCCTTTCCTGGATTATTTCCATATGAAGCATTCCGAGAAAACCACAACGAAAGCCAAAACCCAATGCCTGTGAGGTTTCCAACTCAAAAGTAAGAGAGGCATCATTTAACTGAAGCTTCTCCATACAATCTCTGAGTTCTTCAAATTCATCGGTATTTATGGGGAAAATTCCAGCAAAAACCATTGGCTTCACTTCCTCAAAACCTTTGATGGATTCTTTACAGGGATTGTTGGTTAAAGTAACGGTATCGCCCACTTTCACTTCTTTTGCGTTTTTAATCCCGGTAATTACATAACCTACATCTCCGGCCTTCACTTCATCTTTGGCAACCATTCCTATTTTTAAAATACCTACTTCATCAGCACCATATTCTTTGCCGGTGTTGGAAAATTTGATTTTATCATTTTTCTTTAGGATACCATTAAAAATTCTGTAATAAACAATAATTCCCCTGAAACTATTGAAAACACTATCAAAAATCAACGCCTGCAATGGTGCATCATAATTGCCTGTAGGAGCAGGAATTCTTTTGATGATTGATGAAAGTATCTCTTCGATTCCGATCCCGGTTTTAGCGCTTGCATGTAATATATCTTCCTGTTTGCACCCGGTTAATTCTATGATCTGGTCTTCCACTTCGGCGATCATCGCGCCATCCATGTCAATTTTATTGATCACAGGAATAATCTCCAGGTCATTATCAATTGCAAGGTATAAATTGGAAATAGTTTGCGCCTGTATGCCTTGGGTAGCATCTACCAAAAGTAATGCGCCTTCGCATGCAGCCAACGCCCTGCTTACTTCATAGCTAAAATCCACATGGCCGGGTGTATCAATCAAATTGAGTACATATTCCGTTCCTTCGAATTTATAATTGATTTGAATGGCATGGCTTTTTATGGTAATTCCTTTCTCGCGTTCCAGGTCCATATTATCCAATACCTGCGCGTGCATATCTCGATCATTTACCGTATGTGTAAATTCCAGCAAACGGTCGGCCAGCGTACTTTTGCCATGATCAATATGAGCTATTATACAAAAATTTCTTATATTCTTCATAATTCGGTCGGCGAAGATATGAAAAAGGAAGAAGCCTTTATATTCCACACGTTCATAAGGCTATTTTTGTAATTTATTTAATTAAATACTTACAGTTATGTCAATAAAAAATTTAGTTTTTAAAAGAAACCATTAATTTGGAGAAATTAAACGAATAATACTTTTATCATTTTAAGAAATGAAGAATTTTCTGAAAGAAATAATAGCAGATCCAATAACCGGCAAAAGTCTTATTGAAGAAAACAAAGCCGGAAAAAATTTCCTTTCTTCGGGAGATTATTTTTACGAAATTATTGGAGAAGTACCCATATTACTTCCTAACCAGAAAACTAAAAATTCAAATTCTGATCTTCATGCACAATTCAATTCAAATTTTGATTATACAGCTCATTACCAGGACGACGCGCAACAATTTGATTATTTCAAAGAAGAAGAATCTGCCGCTCCTAAAGAAGAAATTAGGCGGCTGCACCAGGTAATTATTAAACATATCCCTGAAAATGCTGAACTAATTCTTGATACAGGTTGCGGCAATGGATGGGCTGCGCAATATTTTTTAGCAAAAGGAAAGAAAATGATCTCGATGGATATTTCGTACAAAAATCCAATTAAGGTTTTAAAAGAAAATCCCCACGAAAATCATGCATCCATTGTTGCTGATGCCTATCATTTGCCTTTCAAAAAAAATAGTATTGACGCAATAATTGCCTCAGAAATTATGGAGCATGTTTATGATCCTAAACTTTTTATTACCAAACTGGTGGAAGTACTAAAACCTGGCGGAAAACTCATTATTACTACACCGTATAATGAGAAGATTGAATATTTTTTATGCGTGCATTGCAACAAACCAACCCCCAAAAATGCCCATCTTCATTCTTTTAATGAAAAAAATATTACCACTTTTATTCCAAAGGAATTGGTGGATTTCAAAACAGAAAATTTTTCAAATAAATATTTAGTTGTATTGCGTTTAAATTTGCTGATGTCATTCCTCCCATATAGTTTATGGAGATTTAAAGACGCTATTGTCAATTCAATCTTCAAAAAACCATTGCGATTTTTAATTGAATTGAATAAGAAATAATTTATTCAGAAATAAAAATATCACACCATCATTAGCCAAAACTATAAATCGATTGCTGCCCGAAAATTTTCCTGGCTGTTTCTAGGTCGGGTATTACCCGTATTGGTACTTTTTTTTATCACCATTATTTATTCCAGAAAATTAAGTTACAACGACTATGGTAATTTTCAAAGCGTATGGATGTACACTAATATTATCAACATTATTATCAGTTTCGGATTATCAGCAGTTATACTTTCCACCAACCTAAATTTCTTTTTTTCTTTCATAAAAAATAATAGAAAAAAATTAAGTATCTTTTATTCCCTCTTATGGATTTCAGCATTAGTTATCTTTTTTTTATTTGCCAAAAGCTTTTCTCTCTCACTAAAGTTTTTATTGACAGGGTTTATCATTATTCAAAATATTACCACCGTATCAGAAACTTTATTGATCAAACGAAAGGGAGAAAAAATTTCATTTGCTATCAATTTCATTTACTCACTTTTCTTTTTTGGATGGCATATTTATATACTTACATCCGGCTATTCATTGTATAATTTAATTGCCGGCGTTACGGTTATTTCAATTTTAAAATTGATTGTTATTTCTATTGTTCCCAAGGGAAATGAAGAAAATGAAAATAATTACGATGAAAAACACTTTTTAAATCATTGGAAATATCTTGGCATAAACGAAGTACTTGGGGTAATTTCGAAATGGATTGATAAAATTTTTCTACTGTACCTTCTTACTGCTGCCGACTTCGCTATTTTTTTTAATGGTTCTTTTGAAATTCCTTTATTTGGTTTATTGATAAGCGTTATGGGAAATTTTTTATCTATCGAAATTTCGGGAAGTATCCTTCAAGCAGATAAAATAAAAAAACTTTTCCGCGAAAGCTTTAATGTACTTTCTGCTATTGTTTTCCCTTTATTTTTTTTCCTGTTCTTTTTTCGTGAAGAGCTTTTTTCTTTTGTTTTTAAAGATAAATACAATGCTTCGTTACCCATTTTTGTAATTAGCATTTTTATTTTGCCATTGCGAATCAATAATTACAGTGTGATCTTACAATGTTTTTCCCAAGGGAAAAAAATACTGTTAGGGTCCGTACTTGATATCTTAGTCGCAATAATTTTAATGTTGGCCCTTTACCCAATAATGGGAACAAGGGGAATTGCACTCGCTATTGTAATCGCCACTTATTGCCAGGTATTATTTTATTTATGGCATTCAGCTAAAATTTTAAATATCAACATTTCCCAAATTTTACCTTTGAAGAAATTAGCCATCAGGCTCTTACTTTTTTTCACTCTTTATTTTGCTTTGTTTTTTATACTTTCCGGAGTTGGATTGAAAATGAAATTGTTGACAGCAACCCTTTTTACCGGATTAATAGTAATGACAGGACTTTTGAAATATTTTAAAACTTTTTTTAAAAGAGAACATGTTTAAAATTCGTAAAATCAACCCCGCTGCCAGGTCGGAGATCAATACCGGATTTGGTGTTAATTCATCTGATTACGGAGGCAGGTTTCTTAATAAAAACGGGAAACCGAACATAGAAAAAAAAGGAATAAGCTATTTTGAAAAAATAAGCTGGTACCATATTTTTCTGGATATGCCGCGATGGAAATTTTTATCAGTAATCCTCCTATTTTATTTTTTTATTAATCTTTTATTTGGCCTGATTTATTTTTTGATTGGCATCGATAAATTAGGTGGAATCCTTACCAAATCTACGATTGAGGAATTTGGAGAAGCCTTTTTCTTCAGTTGCCAAACCTTTACCACCGTAGGTTATGGAAGAATAAGCCCAATAGGTTTCTTAGCGAGTTCCATATCAGCATTAGAGGCATTAACCGGATTATTATCCCTTGCGGTAGTTACAGGTTTATTATATGGAAGATTTTCGAGACCCAAGGCCTATATACGATACAGCGAAAACGCTTTACTGGCGCCATTTCAAAATGGTTTAGCCATCATGTTAAGATTAGCGCCATTTAAAAATACCACGTTGACTGATGCGGAAGCAAAAGTAACATTAGGATTAGTGATTGAAGAAAATGGGAAAATGGTCAATAAATTTTATCAACTTCCTTTAGAATACAGCATGGTGAATTCGCTCACCCTGAGCTGGACCATTGTGCATCCGATTACCGACAATAGCCCGTTTTATAATTTTACTGAAGAAGATTTTAAAAATGCAAGAGGAGAAATTATAGTTTTTGTAAAGGCATTCGACGATATGTTTTCCAATACTGTTGTTTCGCGTACTTCTTATACTTTGAATGAAATTATTTTAGGCGCCAGGTTTAATCCGATGTACCATAAATCTGAAAGTGAAAATAAAACGCTCCTGCATTTAGATAAATTAAATTCTTACAGCCTGGTTGATCTGGAATTAAATGGTGACAAAAAGCAAGGCAATTAAAAAGGTATTCAGTTTTGCAAAAAATAAAAATTAGCAACCTGATAAAACATTGGTAAAAAAACACGCTATCTCAAAATACCCAAATATATACAGGCAAATTATCAGGATATTTGCTTAATATAATATAATAATTATGAAAGAATTTTGGAATGAACGTTATGCTGAAAAAGAATTTATTTATGGCAAAGAACCAAATGAATTTTTTAAAGCCCAATTAGCTGAACTAAAACCAGGTAAATTATTATTACCCTGTGAAGGCGAAGGAAGAAATGCAGTTTATGCTGCAATGCAACAATGGGATGTAGACGCTTTGGATCAAAGCGAAATGGGAAAAGAAAAATGTATTCAATTAGCCGAAGAGAATAAGGTAGTAGTGAATTATCAAATTGCTGATGTGGCAGAAATAGATTTTGGAGAAAATAAATATGATGCAATTGCATTGATATACGCTCATTTCCCACCAAACATCAGAAAGAAGATCCATGAAAAATGCGCAAAAGCATTAAAACCGGGAGGTTCAATTATTCTTGAAGCCTTTAATCCGCTTCAATTAAAAAATTCAAGCGGCGGGCCTAAAGACATGGATTTGCTTTATACAATCCCTATGCTTCAGGATGATTTCATTGATTTAAAAATAAAATACATTGAAAATTTGACAACAAATTTAAAAGAGGGCAATTATCATATCGGAGAAGCCAATATCATCAGATTAATAGCCATAAAATAAAAATTCAATTGAAATATTTCTACAACTTTGTCTGAAAAACTCAAAAGGTTTAGAAACGATTTTAAACACATTAACCGGAAAAAAATTACCTTTTTTATTAAAGCGGGATGGTTTTCCCTTTCAATCTATGAGCACCATTTGTATTTTGAATGACAACTATCATTAATAGTTGAAATTAATAGTCTCAATTTAGCATGGTAAATTTTAAATCAAATGGAAACAAATAACAACATCACAATGCCAAGAATTGGTGATATGGCTCCCGATTTTGAGGCCATCACTACAACAGGTAAAATTAAATTCAGCGATTTCAATAAAGGAAAATGGGTGATCCTGTTTTCTCATCCCGCAGACTTTACGCCGGTATGTACAACAGAACTTTCTGAATTTGCCAGGCAGGAAGATTATTTTACTTCTCAGGATACCAAATTAATTGGTTTAAGTATAGACAGTATTCATTCTCACATGGCTTGGGTACACAATGTAAAAGAGAAATTAGGTATTTTAATGAAGTTTCCCATTATAGCAGATATTGATATGAAAGTTGCAAAGCTATACGGGATGCTTCAACCCGGTGAAAGTGAAACAGCAGCTGTTCGTGCTGTTTTCTTTATCGACCCTACCGGTAAAATCCGTTTGATCATGTACTATCCATTAAATATTGGTAGAAATATGGAGGAAATCAAACGAGTATTACTGGCTTTACAAACCAGCGATGCTAATCAATGTGCTATGCCTTTAAACTGGGAAAAAGGTGATAAAGTAATTGTGCCTCCACCAAAAACTGTACATGATATGGAGGAACGAGAAAAAAGTAATTATGAAATGGTAGATTTCTATCTGGCAAAAAGAGATATTTGAATACACGCAAATGAAATGTTTTTTTTGAATGGTAATTAGGGTGTGTTCAAAAACATATTTTTTTAATCTTCTAAAAATAATATTATGTCAAAGCCGCATATTATAATCCTCGGTTGCAATTTTGCCGGGCTCACAACGGCAAGATACATTCATGCATCTGTAAAAGATAAAGCAACAATTACTATCATTGATCGAAAATCGCTACTCACATTTGTTCCCAATATTCCTATACAGGTTTTGGCAAACATTAACCCCGCAATCGACCTGCAATATAAGTTTATGAGGTACCTCGAGTACGATGGCAGTTCTTTTATCCAGGCAGAAGTTACTTCCATTGACCCGGAAACAAATACCGTTTTTTATCAGCCTAATGAGAGACCGGGACATCCGGTTCGGAAAATCAAATACGACTACCTGGTAGTTGCTTTGGGCAATCGTTTAGCGTATGATAAAATTGATGGTTTTGCTGAAAACGGGCATAGTGTCACCGATACATTTTTGGGAAACAGATTAAGAAAATACCTGCACAACGATTATAAAGGTGGTCCGATTATTCTCACTTCCGATGTTTTTCACCAAGGCAAAAGTGAAAAGCTACCTAAAGGTTTACCTGTTGCTATGACTGCCTGCGAAGGGCCCCCGGTTGAATTAGCTTTTTCATTGGCACACTGGCTCGAAAAAAATCATAAGGGCAATGCCTCTACAGTTTATTTATCTACACCCGCAAAAGTAATTGCAGAAGATGCCGGTGAAACTATTTTACATCAATTATTACCGATGATGCAAAACATGGGTTTTCATTATAAGGCAGATACACTGGGGATTAAAAAAGTTTATGATGGAGGAATAGAATTTAACGATGGAACTACACAGGAATCCGAAGTTTCCATCCTTTTCCCGGATTGGCAAGCGCATTCATTTTTAAGAGAATTGCCTTTCACGGATGACATGGGATTTGTAGTTACCGATTTGTACATGCGTAACCCTGACTACAAGAATATTTTTGCTGTTGGCGATGCAGCTTCATTAACGGTTCCAAAAATCGGTTCATTAGGCCACATGGAAGCAGAGGTTTTAGCAAATACATTAGCAAAAGAATTAGGTGTATTTAATGGTGAAGTAAAGCCCGTGGAGTTTGAAATCCTGTGCATGGGCGATATGGGAGGAATAAAAGGATTTTATATGCGTACCAATGAATGGTGGGGCGGTAAAGAAAGTCATTTAGAAATGGGTATTACCCCTTATGCACTCAAAATGGGCTTCAAACAAATGTATTATACTCTTGGAGGCAAAATACCACACTGGGGATTGGCACTAAGTGAAATTATAGGAGATCATACGGTTTTATAAAATGATCTTACGCAATCTAATTGGTGCAAAACATTATTCAAATCCATTTTGAATAAAAGTAATTGAATAAAATGAGTTATAGAATAAAACGTGATTCATTATAAAAAAAATGGCCGGTAAAATACCGGCCTATTCAAATTATTTAGTAAAAATTCTTATTTCTTTTTATTCGCTTTATACCTCATATCCGGTGTGCCATTTTTTTTCATTGGTCCGGCGGATTTTGCTGTGGTTTTATTTTCTTTATATCTTTTATCAGCCGTACCATCAGCTTTTAAATGGGCAGTTACTACTGTTTTTTCAGTAGTTTTCTTTTCATTCATTTTTACAACTTTCTCCGGCTTCGAACTTTTAGATTCTGCCTTCATAGCTGTTACTTTGGTGGTTGATTTTTTAGATTCCTTTTTTTGCTTTGCCTGTGCATTGGCCAAACCAAAAGAACCTGCGATCAAAAGTGCTGAAATGAGTAATTTTTTCATGTTGATTTTTTTTAAAATTTGAAATACAAATTAAGGGGTTGCATATAATATTGCACAAAAATCAACTGTTAAATAAAAGTCAGTTAAAAAAAAATTACAATTCTATGATCAAAAACTTTCCAATAAGAAGGTAGAGGAAAATATAGATCATTATAGAAAGATAATGTTCGGTGTTGTTCTTCAACCGGGCTAATGTATTTGCACTTTATTTTAAGCTTTTTATTATTTCCGAAAATTCAGATGCGTTTAAAGATGCACCGCCTACAAGGCCGCCATCTACATCAGGCTTACCGAAAATCTCTTTAGCGTTATTGGCTTTTACGCTTCCGCCATACAAAATTGAAATACTTTCTGCTATATCATTTCCATATTTATTGGCAAAAACACTTCTTATATGCGCATGCATTTCCTGTGCCTGTTCTGCACTGGCAGTTTTGCCTGTACCTATTGCCCATATCGGCTCGTAGGCCAATACAAAATTTTGAAGCGCTGAAGATTCCAGGTGAAATAAACCTTCTTTTATTTGTTTTTCTACATAGTCGTTTTGTGTTTCAGCTTCTCTTATTTCTAATGGCTCACCACAACAAAATATGGGTTTCAATCCATTACTTAAACAAACATCAACCTTTTGCGCAAGCATTTTATTTTCTTCAGCAAAATATTCTCTTCTTTCGCTATGGCCGATAATTACATATTCAATTCCGCATGATGCGAGCATTGCAGCGCTCACCTCGCCTGTATAAGCACCCGAAGCCTGGGTATAACAATTTTGCGCAGCAATAAAATATCCCGAAAGGTTTTTTACTTTTTCCTTTGCCAAAAGCAGGTAAGGAAATGGCACTCCAAAAACAGCTTGCTGGTCTGCAGAAAGTATAATTTTTTTGCTGATAATTTCATCTAATAATTCATTGGCCTGTTGAAGATTCAAATTCATTTTCCAGTTGGCTGCGGCAATTTGTTTTCTCATGATTTTTATTTTTTAATAAATGTTTTTTAATGATTGTATTTCGTTTTCGGTTATTTCCCGGTTTTTTAATTTTTTCCAATTATTGATATCTGTAATCGCTTTTTCAAAAATATATTTTTCATTTCCCCAGGAAAAATTATCAATGAATTTTTTGGGAAACGCATTGCCAAAAATATTACAACAAATTCCTACAATAGTCCCGGTATTAAAAGAAGTATTGATAGCACTGCGACTGTAATCTCCCATAAGCAAACCACATTTTTTACCGGAATTGATAAAACTATTTTTTTCTTTGCTCCAAACATTTACAAATGAGGCGGTATTTTTCAAATTGGAATTGCTGGTTCCGGCGCCAAGATTGCACCACTCTCCTATTACCGAATCGCCCAAATACCCATCATGTGCTTTATTGGAAAATGCCATTAGAATTGAATTTTTAATTTCGCCACCGGCAAGGCAATATGGGCCAATGGTAGTAGCGCCATAAATTTTCGCTCCCATTTTTAAAACACTGTTCTCTCCAATTGATATAGGGCCACGGAGCAAACAACCTTCCATGATTTCCGCATTTTTTCCAATAAATATTGGGCCTTTTTCTGCATTTAAAATGGAAAAATTAATTTTGGCGCCCGGCTCAATAAAGATATTTTCAGGGCAAAACGACTGGTTGGTTGAAGAAATATTTTCAGAAATTCTTCCTGCTGTAATCATTTTAAAATCCTGGCTGATGGCCCATTCATTGTATTCAAAAATTTGCCAGGGATGTTCAAGAATTTTACAATCAGGAGTAAAAGGAATTTTTTCCTTTTGAACAGAAATTTGTTTTAAAAAATCATAAGAAGGAATAAAGTTTGCCGGAAATGTTAGTACAGCAGAATCTTCTGAATCATGAATAAATTTTTCGGAAGCAATCAATACTTTGCCGGGAAAATAATATTGCCATTTTTCAAAAATGGTGAGGATGCCGATTCTTACATGCGCTATGGAACGTACTACTCCAAAAGGAAAAAGTGAATTATTAAAAGAAATATCATCGAGCAAAATATTCATTTGCTAATCTACTTATTTAAATACGGGTGATGAAATAAAAATCCCCCATTGAAGGGGGATAAAAAAATCAAAACTAAAAAATCATTATTGCTTTTTTGCGTAGCGTTTCTTGAACTTATCAATACGGCCCGCAGTATCTACCAGCATATTTTTACCGGTATAAAAAGGATGAGATGTATTTGAAATCTCCAGTTTTATCACCGGGTATTCTTTACCATCTTCCCATTGTACTGTTTCTTTTGAAGCTGCGGTAGAGCGGCTTAAAAACATGGTACCATTACTCATATCGCGAAAAACTACAAATCTGTAATTTGATGGATGTATGTCTTTTTTCATATTTTAAGTTTTAAACATGGCTTCCTTTTATAAAGTCTCCATGTAATTTTTGAGTGTGCAAAGCTAAGCAAATAATAAATATCTGCAAAACGAAAAATCTTTAATTTTTCATATTCACATATTGCAGTGCCAGCCCAAGATCCCAGGTTTTAGAGGCCTGAATAACTTCCTGGAGATCATCTATTTTTTTTGCGCTTACTCTTATAATATCATCCATAATAGATGCCTGCACTTTGTATTTACCATCTTTTATCAGTTTCACTATTTTTTTGGCATCTTCCTGGCTGATTCCATTTCTAACTAAAATTTCTTTCTTCACCACTTTACCACTTTGGAAAGGTTCTTTTTTCAGATCATATATTTCGCCTGCTAAACCCTGCTTCATACTTTTGCTGATTAGTACATCAATCATCTGCGACAATTTCATTTCACTATCCGCTTCCAGGTTGAGCTTAAGGTCTTTTTTATTCAAATCTATCACTACATGATTCCCTTTAAAATCAAACCGGTTTTTGATTTCTTTTTCAACGGTGTTAATGGCATTATCCAGCGTCTGGAGGTCCACTTTACTTACGATATCAAATGAAGGCATGTTGAAAATTTTAAGTTTTTAAGAATTGCAAAGATAAAAAATGACGGGGAGAATAGAATTTAGAAATTTCGGGAAATTTTAAAAGGCTTTAACCGATTTAGTATTCGCCTTAAACGTTACTTAGCCACACCAGTATGAAGAAATAATTAATGACATGGCAAAAAGAAGAAAGCCGGTAAAAAGCAATATATTTTTGCTTTCATTACCAGCTTTCATTCATAACCGTCCCATTCTCCCGGATTACCTCCGGACATAAAATAGCTTTAGTTTCCTGATGTCTTTACCCGGCTTTGTTCATCAGATGCACTACCTGTTCTTCTGCGTTGTTGATTTTGCATTGGTTTCCCAAACCGATACGAAAAGGTAAGTGATGCGACTCTACTATCCCTTGTGTTTTTAATATACGCATCAATATCCTGGTAATTTACACTTCCCGAAAAATTCTGGGAGTTGAAAATATCGCGGATGCTTAATTTTAAACTTCCTTTCTTTTTTAATATTTGCTTTTGAACCCCTGCATCAAGCCTCCACAATGGGTTTATTACTATCTGTCCTTCTATTCCTCTTGACCTGTAAAAACCACTGAACTCGGCACTCCATCCGTTGTTAAATTGAAGTTGGTTGTTAATATTAGCAAGGAAAGTAGTGTTTTCTACTTTAAGCATTCCACCGCTGAGTTGCCCGTTATAAGTATCATGACTCACACTGCTGTATAAGTTCGTACTCCAAAATTTAGCGACCGGAAAGTGGGCGCTTACAGCGAGGCCTACATTTGATTTTGAAGCTATATTTTCTTTGGTCTGAAAAGTTTTCCTTTCACTGGTTATTTGTTTTAATACCTCGGTAAATACATGATGAATTTGGCTATAATTAAGTGTAGTAGTTAAAAATCCATTATAAGTATGTGATAATTCAAAATTATCTGAAAACTGCGGCTGAAGCAATGTATTTCCTACCTGGTAAGTATATTCATCAAGAAAATAATAAAATGGATTCAAATCCTGGTAATCAGGCCGATCAATTCTGCGTCCATAATTTACAGAAAAAGTATTTTTCTTATCTGCAGCGAAACTTACATACGCTGTTGGAAAAAGATTGGTATATTCTTTTGTAAAAACAGAATCGGGATGTGAAGAATTACCAGCCTGATGGCCTTTTGAATTGGTATTTTCTACGCGTAAACCTGCCTGGAATCCCCATTTTTTTATTTGTTGACTAAAATTTACATAAACAGCATTTATATTTTCCTTATAAATAAAATGATTTGTTTTTCCTTCATCAGTTACATATCCTGATGGTGTATTATTTTGATATAACGCATCATTATCAGTAGTTACATAACTGCTTTTTAACCCTGTTTCTATTTTGGCTGTGTTTTTTAGAGGAAAAGTAAAATCAGTTTTCGCTGAATATATATTCACTTTTGATGGAAGATTTCCTTTTAATTGATTCGGATCTTTTCTTACAGTATAATCAGGATTTAAAAAATTGTTTACGAGAAACTGATCGGAAGTTTGATAATAATTGAGGTAGTCAATATCAACAGAAAATTCTTTTCCTGTGGAATCAAATACATGGCGAAGATTAAGATTAGTTGCGAAATTATTTGACTTTCCTTTATCAGCATTATTCGCAATTACTATTGAATCAATTTGATTAGAGGAATTATTCAAATCAGTCTGATTGAGATTATTTTCTTTAGAAGGATTCACATAACCTGAAATTACTATTCCGAGAGTAGTTTTTTTATTGGCATAAAAATCCATTCCAGCTTTTAAATTCTGATATTGAGAACTTCTTTTCATAACAGAATTCTGATCAAAAATTGTTTCAATTTCTTTTGTATTGGTATTTCTGAATTTCCTAAGTATGTACAATTCCTGCTTGCTTTGCCAAAATGAATTACTGTAATTTCCGAAAAGATTTATTTTTCCTGTCCGGTAATTAATATTAAAACTGTTGTTGGTTTTTGTATAGATTGACTGAAGAATAGTCGAACTAACACTTCCATTCATACCTTTCAATTTATTTTTCTTCGTCTTAATATTGATCACCCCTGAATTGCCGGCTGCATCATATTTTGCAGAAGGGTTAGTCATAATTTCAATTTGATCTATCGAGGATGAGGGCATATTCTTTAAAAGATTGGCCAATTCCTGACCACTTAAGTAGGAAGGCCTTCCATCCAGCATAATCACTACTCCCTGTTTACCTTTCAGGCTTACATTTCCATCTTTATCAACAGTAACGCCGGGCGCTTTTTCAAGCACTTCCAAAGCTGTGGTTCCGGCATTAGTGATGGAAGCATCTACGTTAATCACAGTACGATCAATTTTTCTTTCAATAAAAGGTTTTTTAAACTCCACCTTTACTTCTTTCAATATTTTAGTATTGTCTTTTAATTTCAAAACCCCTGCTGACACTTCAGTGGCGTCTTCAACTGTAAGAACCGGGCTATAGGTTTTCAGATGCCCGGTAGAAGTGGCTAATAAATAATATTTACCAGGAGGAACCTGGTCAAATACAAAGTGGCCTTCTTTATCGGCAAGGTTTATTTTCACCAATACTGAATCTTTAGCTTTGAAAAGCGATACAGTAGCGGCATCAATAATTTTTTGATCACCACCGTCGGTAATGGACCCCTTTATAGATCCGGCGGGGCCTTGAGCAAAAGAGAATGTGGTGAAAATTAACAAAGAGATGGTTAAGATTGTTGACTTTTTCATTTTTTTATATTACTATGTTTTGAATATTACAAAACAAAACTAAGTACTCTGCTTTGCATAGTACATAGTCATACACGAATGGTAAATAATTCAATTTGATTGGTAAAGATTTTATGTAAACGGGATAGACTAATAAAAAGTTACAGGAAGAATAATAATTCAGTATTTTCTTTAAATTTTATTTCTTGTTTATTGAATTATTTTAAAAATTTCAGCTCATTTGACAATTATAAAAAGGATATTTTTTTGGGAATTATTATCCATAACTGACAGGCTGCAGGGCAATTACTGATAGTTGCAAATCTACATGTCGGCAGAAAGTGTATGCGTAGAAGGCTGGAGCTAAAG
>Ga0209585_10000209_pt1 | contig 23518 bp, 21 predicted proteins | sample NGEPerone_FD_185491 | JGI IMG/M metagenome (GOLD analysis project Ga0209585, IMG submission 185491) | Arctic peat soil microbial communities from the Barrow Environmental Observatory site, Barrow, Alaska, USA - NGEE Permafrost154B-one... | ecosystem: Environmental > Terrestrial > Soil >... | reverse complement strand
ATGCAAGAGCAAAACCTTATCACCTAATTGATATTTCATAGATCAAATATAGTCAGTTTGAATTTTGGAATTTTGAACACTGGAATTACGAACGGTAAATCATTTCAACTCAGGTAGAAAGGTTTGGAAAATTCGTTTGGAAAATTACCAGTTGGGTTTTAAAATTATTATACCAATAAATTTACTTTACAAACAATCAATCTTTCAACTAATTTTCAGTCTTTCCCAGTTTACTATGATGCCTGCTGTAAAGGAAATAAATAACAAGTCCGATTACCAGCCAAATTAAAAACCGCATCCAGTTAGTGTAACCCAATTCTGTCATTAAATAAAAACAACTTGCAAGCCCAAGCACGGGTATTAAAGAAAGTTTCTTTACAAAGGATGCAATTGTTAATCCAATGGAAAGAATTACAAATAAAAAGAAAGGTAATTTATCGCGGAAAATTTCCCAACCAGCAGTAAAGTCAAACAAGCCAAGGAAATTTTTCCAGAAGATAATAACTCCAACAATAAAAAGTACCGGAACAATAAATTGAGAACTGATATAGGGAATTTGAAACTTGGGTTTTTCTTCACCCACTTCTCTTTTAGGCAATAATAGCACACCACCACATACAAGCACAAACGCGAATAAAGTTCCGATACTGGTAAGGTCGGTAACTTCTGTTAAGTTTAAAAAAAGTGCCGGAATGGCTACAAAAAGCCCTGTTACTATTGTGGCAAAAGAAGGAGTTTTATATTTAGGATGAATACGGCTAAAAGCCTTTGGCAATAAACCATCACGACTCATGCTCATCCATATTCTCGGTTGCCCCATTTGAAAAACGAGCAACACACTTGCCGTAGCAATTACAGCACTGAAAGAAATGATATAACTTATTTTATCGAGTCCGACGCGTTTAAAAACAAAAGCCAGAGGATCGCCCACCTGCAATTCTTTGTAAGAAACCATACCCGTTAAAACAAACGCGATTAATATATAAAGTATGGTGCAAATTATCAGGGAATAAATCATACCACGGGGTAAATCCCGTTGTGGATTTTCGCATTCTTCTGCGGTAGTTGATATGGCATCAAAACCAATGTAAGCAAAAAATACTGCTGATACTCCTTTCATCATTCCACCAAAACCATTTGGTAAAAAAGGGCTCCAGTTGGCAGGTGCAACATAAAAACATCCAATAGCAATTACAGCTATCAGGATCACAATCTTTAAACCAACCATCATATTGGTTGCTTTCCGGGTTTCTTTAATGCCGGTATAAACCAACCACGTAATTAAAAAAACAATTGCTAAAGCGGGGATATCCGCAATCAATTTAAAGTTTCCTATATGCGGGGCATTTATCCAGGCATTGTATCCGGACTTAGCTGTTTGTGAAAGATCAGCAACTGAAGTTCCTTTTGCCAATTCTGCAGTTGCTTCTTTATATCCGCGGGAAGCGCTCAAATAATCGGTAGTTAAAAATGAAGGAATGTGAATGTGTAATCCTTCAAGCAGGTTTACAAAATATTGACTCCATGAAATAGCAACTGCAATATTTCCTATTGCATATTCCATAAGCAGATCCCATCCAATTATCCAGGCAATCAATTCTCCGAAAGATGCGTATGCATAGGTATAAGCACTACCGCTTACTGGAATTCGCGAAGCAAATTCCGCGTAACATAAGGCAGAAAAACCACAACATACAGCGGTAAGTATAAATAAAAGTGATACTCCCGGACCGCCCTGGTAAGAAGCATTTCCTATGGTAGAAAATATGCCAGCACCTACTACAGCAGCTATTCCCATAGCAGTAAGGTCGCGTACTTTCAAAACTTTATTTAATCCTGAAGCGGAGTGGGTAGCATCTGAAAGCCCTTCTTTGGCATCAGCCAAAATCGCGGAAATACTTTTTTTACGAAAAAGAGGATGAGGCATATTTAGTGAACTTTTTTAATGCATTAATAATATAAAAATAATGTAGAGGCATTTTTCAAAGAGGGAAAGATAAAGAGGTTAGAAGAAAAAACGCAGATGTAATGAAAAAAATATGTTTATAAAATAAAATGAATGAGAAAAAATTCAGTGCCAGCAAAAAAATATATTTTATATTTTTCCCCTTTTTTGAGGTAAACAATACCCGCTTCAATTGACCTGCAAAACCTTTTGGCACTCCAGGAGATGTCATTTTTACACTATATAAGATTGGCAAGAGTATTGTGTACTTTTTATCGTTATATTTTAAACATTAAGTATAAAGTAAATTATAATAAAAATCTTTTGAACAAGGAATTATTTATTTAAAATTAAAAACAATTAGAAATGGCAACAAAAACAAAATGGATCATAGATCCATCACACACTGAAATAGCTTTTAAAGTAAAGCATCTTATGATTGTTAATGTAAAAGGAATTTTTACAGAATACAATGGCAGTATTTATACAACAGGTGATGATTTTATGACCGCGGAAGTTGATTTTTGGATGAATCCCGATTCATTAGATACTAATGATGAAAAACGTGATGCGCATTTAAGGAGTTCGGATTTTTTCGATTTGGCACATCATAAAGAAATAACTTTCACTTCTAATACCATAGAAAAAGTTGACGATGATGGCAGTTATGAACTTTGGGGTGATTTAACCATAAAAGGGATTACCAAAAAAATAAAATTGGATGTGGAGTTTGGTGGGCTTGTAAAAGATCCATGGGGAGCAGAAAAAGCAGGCTTTAGCATTAATGGAAAAATTAGCCGGAAAGATTGGGAATTAAATTGGAATACTGCATTAGAAAGCGGTGGAGTATTAGTGGGAGATACAGTTAACATCAGTTGTGAAATAGAATTGCTCAAATCGGAAGAAATACCCGCATAATATTTTTTTAAAAAAATCGAGTTTTCTTAAATCATTTTTTAATAACATTAATAATATGAAGAACTTAAAATACTAAATTCAAAATGTGTAATTTTGCCGCATTTTATTATATAAAAGTATTTTTAAAAAGATAACTCGAAAGAATTTTGAACAGAAAAGTAACGAAAATCGGCGTGCTCACCTCAGGGGGCGATGCGCCTGGAATGAATGCTGCAATAAGAGCTGTAGTACGTACAGGAATATATAAAGGCTTAGAAGTTTATGGAATCATGCGTGGGTATATGGGCATGATAGATGGAGACATTTTTAAAATGGAGAGCCAGAGTGTTGCCAACATTATACAACGGGGAGGCACTATCTTAAAAACGGCCAGATGCAAAGAATTTTACACTCCCGAAGGAAGAAAAACTGCCTATGAAAATCTCAAAAAACATGGCATTAATGGCCTTGTGATTATTGGCGGCGACGGCTCTTTTCGTGGGGCCCAAATATTTAGTCACGAATTTGACATCCCCTGCATAGGTTTACCCGGTACCATTGATAAAGATATTGCCGGTACGGATTTTACCATTGGTTTCGATACTGCTGTAAATACCGCAGTTGAAGCAATAGATAAGGTAAGAGATACTGCTGATGCGCATGACCGCCTTTTTATTATTGAAGTTATGGGCCGGGACTCCGGCTATATTGCCCTCCACAGTGGAATTGCTACCGGAGCAGAAAATATTCTTATACCGGAAAGAAAAACGGATATTGAAAATGTCATTAATACGTTGTTGGAAAAGCATGGCCGAAAAAAATTAGTGAATATTATTGTCGTTGCTGAAGGCGAAGAATTTGGCGCTACGGAATTATCAAAAATTATTACTGAAAGGATTCCCGATCAGGAAGTAAGAGTTTGTATACTCGGTCATATTCAGCGTGGAGGTTCCCCTACCTGCTTCGATAGGCTAATAGCCAGCCGGATGGGCTATGCGGCAGTAGAATGTTTACTGGAAAAAAGGTTTAATGTTTTTGTTGGTATCGTAAACAATAAAATGCATTATACACCTCTTGACCAGGCAGTAAAAAAGAAACAAAATATAAATGAAGAGTGGATGAAAATTGTAAGAATTTTATCAAGTTAAAAAATTGTAGTTAAAAAATATTTCATAAAAAATAAATAACAATGCGGTTGGCGATAATGAGAATATAGGCTTTGCCTGAATTTTACAATCGAAAATTTTAAATCCTAAATCATGGCTTCTTGTAATTTTCTTTCTTCATGGAAAGAGTTTGTATAGAGGCATTAAAAACAAATAAATGTCGAAAAATATCAGTAAATACCTTCATAAGGAAATGGATAAGAAGGCCGGTTTTGATCATTCCATCAAAAGAACAAAAATTGTTGCTACCCTTGGGCCTGCATGCGATAATTATGACGCGATGGTAGAATTGGTAAAAGCAGGCGTTAATGTTTTTCGCTTAAATTTTTCTCACGGTAGCCATGAAGATAAAGCAAGGGTTATTAAAATAATAAGAACAATCAATGAAACGCTTCCCTTTAATATCGCTATTCTTGCGGATCTTCAGGGACCCAAATTAAGAGTGGGAGAAATTGAAAACAATGCACTTCAGATAAATCCCGGAGATAAATTAACTTTTACCAATACCAAATGCATTGGCACAAAAGAAGAAATTTATGTAAGCTACCCAAATCTTCATAATGATGTAGTGATAGGCAATACCATTATGATTGATGATGGAAAACTTGAAGTAAAAGTAACTAAGATACTTCCCAATAACAATGTAGAAGTTGAGGTGGTAATGGGAGGAATTCTTTCTTCAAAAAAAGGACTTAACCTTCCGGATACAAAAATTTCTTTGCCTGCACTTACTGAAAAAGATCTTAATGACCTCGATTTTATTATCGATCAAAATGTTGATTGGATTGCGCTTTCATTTGTTCGTGAAGTAAAAGACATCATCGGTTTAAAAAATATTTTAAAGAAAAGAAACAGTAAATCAAAAGTAATTGCCAAAATAGAAAAACCAGAAGCCGTTACTAATATCAGGGATATCATTATTGAAAGCGACGGTATTATGATTGCCCGCGGAGACCTTGGTGTAGAGTTGCCTATAGAAAAGGTGCCCCTCATACAAAAAGAAATTATCCGCAAATGCATGCACCGTGCAAAACCTGTGATTGTTGCTACGCAAATGATGGAAAGTATGATAGACCGCGTAAAACCTAACAGGAGCGAGATTACAGACGTAGCCAACGCGGTGCTTGAAGGAGCAGATGCATTAATGCTGAGCGGGGAAACCGCTACCGGAAATTATCCTACGCTGGTTATAGAAACTATGAGCAAAATAATTTTAGAGATAGAAAAAACAGCCTACGATTATAACCGTGAAGATATTCTTGCTCCTCAGCCACATTCACCTTCATTTTTAAGCGATGCAATTTGTTACAGTGCCTGTAAGCTTGCCCAGGATGTAAAAGCCGATGCCTTAATCGGAATGACCCAAAGTGGTTACACAGGTTTTATGCTAAGCAGCTATCGTCCCAAATCTTTACTCTATATTTTTAGTAAAGAGCACAGCCTTATTAATCAACTAAGTTTAAGTTGGGGCGTTCGGGCTATTTTTTATGATGAGGAAGAAAGTCTTGATGGAATTTTCCAAGACCAGATAGGGATATTAAGAGAACGTGGTTTTCTAAAAAACGGCGACGTAGTTGTAAATACAGGAAGCACACCGGTATCCTTACATCTTCCTACTAATGTGTTGAAAGTTACAAAGGTTGGTGAATAATATTCGTGGCAGAGATAAGGCATTCGCATAACTCTGCCACGAACAATAATACTATTATTATATTTTTTTTACCTCCAGCAAGTAATAATTATCGCTGCTATAATATTTCCTCCAACATTGTAAAGGCCATTAATTAAATGAAGCCCCAAAGGTCTTTTTTCATATAAATATGAAATATGTACTGCAGTTGCTGCAAAACAAACACCTGTAATAATTCCAAGTTTCAATCCAGACATCCATCCTGAAACATTCAGTCTTGTAACAATTAATGCGAGACCAAATGCACAAATGAGCATTAAAATCAAAGAAAGAAACATAATTCCGCCTGCACCTTTTTTTGCATTCGGATCTGCTATAAGAGCGCTGTTATAGCTTTGCCATTTTTTCCCAAATAATGCAGTATACCATAATGCTCCCAAAATAAAATAAGCTAAACCGGCTACCAATACAGCAAGCCAGTTAACATGTTGTAAGATTTCTGTATTCATTTTGTATAAGTTTTGATAAATGATTTCAGAAAAATAGATAATCTTTCCTCAACATACAAGCACATGACACTATTTAAGCCTGGCATTTTTTATCTCATTCACTTTATCCAAATAATAAAATCAATTAATACTAACCCTTCAAATATTTTTTATTTGTACAACTCTTTCTTTAAGTACATTTAAATTCTAAATTTCAAAAAATGAAAAACTTCTTTTCGCTCATTATTTTTATTTCCATTTCTTTTTCATCTTTTAGTCAAAATACTGACTCTGCATGGTTTGTAAATAACTATACCAAACTTGAGCAATATATTCCGATGCGTGATGGGGTAAAATTATTTACCTCCATTTATTTTCCAAAAGATATGACGGAAAAGCATCCCATACTTATTACACGAACTCCTTATTCATGTTCACCTTATGGAAAAAGTAATTTTAAAGATTATTGGAACAGCTATCAAATAGAATATTGTAAAGAGGGTTATATAATGGTAACACAGGATGTACGTGGAAGGTGGATGAGTGAAGGTGAATTTAAAAATGTAAGGCCATTTAACCCAAACAAAAAAGCCCGCCTGAATGACGCAGTCGGGCAGGGCAAAGAAATTGATGAAGCAAGCGATACTTATGATGCCATCGACTGGCTAGTAAAAAATATTCCTGACAACAATGGGAATGTAGGCGTATTTGGAATTTCCTACCCCGGATTTTATTCAACAATGGCTGCAGCAAGTAATCATCCTGCATTAAAAGCGGTAAGTCCGCAGGCTCCTGTTACCAATTGGTTTATTGGTGATGATTTTCATCATAAAGGCGCATTCTTCCAAATGGATGCATTTGATTTTTATTCTGCATTAGGATTTGGTTTTGGTCAGCCACATCCTGCGCCAACATCTATTCCGGCGCGTTCACTTGGTTATCCTGATCATGATAATTATAAATTTTTTCTAGAAGCTGGAAATTTAAAAAATCTTACAAAATATATGGGCGATACCATTGCATTTTGGAAAGACCTGATGTCTCATCCCAATTATGATAGTTGGTGGCAGGCTCGTGATGCACGAAATGCTACAAAGAATTTGAAACCTGCAATGTTGTGGGTTGGCGGCTTATTTGATGCGGAAGATTGCTGGGGTGCCTGGAATGCTTATAAAGCTGCCGAAAAAAATAATCCGGGTAAATCATTTAATAAAATTGTTGAGGGTCCATGGTATCATGGGGAATGGGCAAATCATGATGGAACCCACCATGGCAATATCCAATTTGGCTCCAACACAAGTGAATATTATCAGCAGCATCTTGAAATCCCCTTCTTCAATTATTTCTTAAAAGGCAAAGGCGATATCTCTCAAATTGGGGAAGCAAATGTTTTTATTACCGGCGCAAATGAATGGAAAACTTTTGCTACCTGGCCACCTTCTAATAAACAAGATAAAACTTTATACCTGCAACCAGGCGGGAATTTAGGCTGGTCAAAACCTTCGGCTAAGAATAGTTTTAGCGAATACACAAGTGATCCGGCCAAACCTGTTCCATACGAAGAGTTTGTTCATTTCAACAGAACAAGAACTTATATGTCAGATGATCAACGCTTTGCTGCACGCAGGCCCGACGTGTTGGTTTTTCAAACGGATACTCTAACAGATGCAGTTACACTTACAGGCAATGTTATTGCAGATATTAAGACAAGCATTTCTACAACCGATGCTGATTTTGTGGTGAAAGTAATAGATGTATTTCCCGATTATTTAAGCTATAATAATGTAGATATTTATGCTGAAAAAGATCCTGTTAATCCTTACCCGATGGGAGGTTATCAAATGCTGGTGCGTGCAGAAATTATGAGAGGTAAATTTCGTAACAGCTTTGAAAAACCGGAACCTTTTTTACCCGGTAAGATAACTGAAGTCAAATGGGAACTTCCGGATGTTGCTCATACTTTTTTAAAAGGCCACCGTATTATGATTCAGATTCAAAGCAGCTGGTTTCCATTGGTCGACCGCAACCCTCAGAAATTCATGAACATTTATAAGGCTGATAACAGTGATTTTCAGAAGGCCGATATCCGCATCTATCATGATGCTCAAAATTCAAGTAAAATAATTTTACCAGTTTTAAAGACTCCCTGAATTTACCAGGAAAACCTGGGAATAAGGTAGTCAGTTTTTTATGACGTATTGTTAATTCATCATCCTCAATTCTTAATTCTTAATTCAAACAAATTATCTTTGCCGCTCACCTACTGTTGAAAAAACAGCAAATCAATTTTCATGAGTCAGCAACCTTTCAAAAAATTTATTAACCCCAAAAATAACGCTGCAGTTAAGGAAAAACATAAGCAGGATAAAAAGATTGCAAAAAAGCAAAAAGCAGCAGCTATAGAAAAACACTTTGAAGATAAGCGGGCAGCACGTTTCAAGGGTTTTGAAAATAAGCCTGAACCTGAAAAAAAGAATGATAAGAGACAGAAATATCCCCAAGGCAAAAAAAATACCGGCGAAAAATTAGAAACTACAGCAAAGCCTTCTGAGCAGAAAAAATCTGTTCCAGGAGAAATGCCCTTGAATAAATTTTTAGCACATTGCGGCGTCACCTCAAGAAGAGATGCAGTAACTTTAATAATTGATGGAAAAGTTACCGTAAATAAAAAGTTGATTACTCAACCTGCATTTAAAGTAAACGAAAAAGACGACGTGTTTTACAATGGAAAGAAATTGTACGTTACTAAAAACCTTGTATATATTTTATTGAACAAACCAAAAGATTACATAACTACTACCGACGATCCACAGAATAGAAAAACAGTTTTACAACTCACTAAAAACGCTACGGATCAAAGGATTTATCCCGTTGGCCGATTAGACAGAAATACTTCCGGCGTATTGCTGCTTACCAATGATGGCGATCTTACCCAGGAACTTACTCATCCCAGTTTTAATGTAAAAAAAGTTTACGAAGCCAAATTAGACAAACCATTAACAAAAGCTGATTTCGAAAAAATATTGAGTGGAATTAAATTAGAAGATGGAGAAATTTTTGCCGATGCTCTTGCTTATGCAGATTCAAAAGATAAATCGATAATTGGTATAGAATTGCATAGTGGCCGTAACAGGATTGTCCGCAGAATTTTTGAACATTTAGGCTATGATGTAAAAGGCCTTGACAGGGTGATGTATGCTAATCTTACCAAAAAAAATGTAGAGCGTGGCAAATGGCGATACCTCAGTGAAAAAGAAGTCCGCTTATTAAAATACATGAACAAACAAAAAAACATTAGCGGATCTGGAATTAATAATAAGAAATCAAACCCGGAATTTTAAAAATAAAGTTGTGAAAGGATTATTGATCATTTTTGAAAACGATGATTTTTTAGCGGTAAATAAAGAACCCGGGATGCTTACCATACCGGACAGGCATGATGAAACGCAGTTATCATTATACAAAATATTAACTCAGAAATATGGAAAAATATTTATAGTTCATCGCTTAGACCGCGATACCAGCGGATTAATTCTTTTTGCCAAAAATGAAGCCACACATAAATATCTTTCTCAATTATTTGAGCAAAGAAATATTGAAAAAAATTACCTCGGTATTGTTCGTGGAAGTATGCCTCATAAAAAAGGCTCTATCAATGAGCCAATCGCCGAACACCCCTTTCGCAAAGGAGAAATGGCCATAAGCAAAAAAGGAAAGCCTTCATTAACAGATTACGAAGTGCTGGAAGATTATGGAATCTATTCCCTGGTTCAATTTGATATTCACAGTGGACGCACTCACCAGATAAGAGTACATACAAAAAGTATCGGGCATCCATTGATTTGTGACGATGTTTATGGTGATGGCAAAGCAATTCTTCTTTCTTCTTTCAAAAAAAAATATAAACTTAGCCAGCATGACGAAGAAGAAAGGCCTATTATCAACAGGCTGGGCCTTCATTCGCACAGTCTAAGCTTTACGGATTTGAATCATAAAAAACATACTATTGAAGCTGAACTCCCAAAAGATATGAAAGCGCTTTTACAGCAATTGAAGAAGAACAGAAAAATAAGTGATTAACTCAATAATTTAAGGGAGTGGTAATAAAATAAAAGAGGACACAGCTCATGCTTTTAACATAGCTGTATCCTCATGATTAATTCTTATAACAAATATTAAGGCTGTGGTGTATAACGCAAATAAGATTTAACTTCTCTTACGCCCTTTGGAAATTTTTCCTTAGCATCTTCTGTACTTATAGTATTTGCAATAATTACATCCTCGCCATTATTCCAATCTGCAGGTGTAGATACGCTATATTTTGTAGTAAGTTGTAAGGAATCAAGCACCCTCAATACTTCATTAAAATTTCTTCCGGTTGATGCAGGATATACAATCATCAACTTAATTTTTTTATCAGGCCCTATTATAAATAATGAGCGCACTGTAGTAGTAGCGGAAGCATTTGGATGCATCATTCCATAAAGATTGGCTACAGTTTTATCTTCATCGGCAATAATTGGAAAATCTACATTTACATGCTGGGTTTCATTTATATCATTTCTCCATCCTAAATGCTTATCCAATGGATCGACACTTACTGCAAGCACTTTTGTATTACGTTTTTCAAATTCATTTTTTAAAGCAGCGGTCCTTCCTAATTCTGTTGTACAAACGGGTGTATAATCCGCCGGATGTGAAAAAAGTATTCCCCAACTATCGCCAAGATAATCGTAAAAATTTATTTTGCCTTCTGTAGTATCCGCTGTAAAATCGGGGGCTGTATCGCCTAATTGTAAACTCATGTTTTTATTTTTTTTATTAAAAGATTTTGCAAATATATCATTGTCCTACTAAAATAGTAGGAATTAATTTTATAAATTTGCAGTAGTTTAAAAATTTTACTGTTTTTTTACAAAGTTAATTTACAATGATATGCTTTCAAAAAAAACCCAGTATGCTTTCAGAGCACTTGCTCACCTTGCCTTAAATTACGGTAAAGATCCTGTGAGAATTTCCTCTATTGCCATGCAGGAAAAAATTCCTTTAAAATTTCTTGAAAACATACTTGTTGAGTTAAAAAATGCCGATTTGCTCGAAAGTAAAAAAGGGAAGGGTGGCGGCTATTCTTTAAAAATTTCTCCAAAAAAAATCAATCTCGCCACGGTAATCCGCGTCATTAACGGGCCAATTGCATTACTTCCATGCGTGAGTTTAAATTTTTATGAAAAATGTATTGATTGTGATGAGAAAACCTGCGGTCTAAGAAAGATGATGATAATAGCCAGGGATTCAACGTTAAAAGTTTTGGAAAAGAAGACATTAAATGATATTATTTCGGCTCAAGGCTAAAATTTTATTTTCCCGAAGCTCTGTAAACAGAAGTTCTTCCAAACCTGTTTTTTACATCATCAATTGCTTTGTATAAAACGTTTTTTCTTTCCGTATTATTAAATAAATTTGTTTGAACAGCATCGTTGCTTAAGTCGCTAAGTCGCACTCCAAGCAAGCGAACCGATTTGCCTTTTTTATATAATTTATGAAAAAGATCTTTGGCAATGGGTATTATTTCATCATCTGCTGATGTATATGGAATGCTTACCTGGCGAGAATTGGTTTCAAAATCAGGATACCTGATTTTTATAGTAACGCATCCTGCTACTTTTTCTTCTTTCCTGAGTTCAAAAGAAATTTTTTCCGTCATTACTACTATTTCACTCATCAAATAATCTATATCAGTTACATTTTCTTCAAAAGTATTTTCTTTTGAAATGGATTTTGTATCCCGGTATTCAGTAATTACCGATGTATGTTTTCCCTGTGCTTTATACCAGAGTTCATAACCCCATTTACCCAATAATTTTTCTAAATTTTCCGGCGTTGTATTGTGAATGTCCTTTATCAATTTTATACCATGATAATTTAATACCTGGTTGGTCTGCTCACCCACTCCCGGAATTTTATCAACTTCCAGGCAGGCCATAAATTCTTTTTCTTTTCCTTCCGGAACCTGTAAAAATCCATTTGGTTTAGCCTCGTTGGTGGCCATTTTCGCTACCATTTTATTTTTTGCAATACCGAAAGAAATAGGTAGCCCGGTTTCATTAATAATTTGTTCACGCAATTCAATTGTCCATTTCAACGGATCAAAAAATTTATCCATTCCCTGCATGTCAATATAAAATTCATCGATGGACGCCTTTTCAAAAAGAGGTGCTTTTGAAGCAATAATTTGCGTTACCCATTTGGAATACCGGGAATATTCGGAATAGGTGCCGGAGATTACAATTGCCTGCGGACACAGTCGCATTGCCGTTTTCATTGGCATTGCAGAGTGAACACCAAACTTTCTGGCTTCGTAACTACAGGTAGAAACAATTCCTCTTTCATTTTGCCCTCCTACAATTACAGCTTTCCCTTTCAATGAAGGATCTTTTATCAACTCCACTGAAACAAAAAAAGAATCAAGATCAAAATGAGCAATCATATTTGAGGAAGTTGACATTTTCGAAATTGTAAAATTACAAAATCCCATTCATCAGGCATTTTTATAAATCTCCAATAAACCATCGGGAAGGTTTACATAAAGTTTCCTGTTTTTTTTATCAATTTTTTCTAAAGAATCTTCGTGAATGGGTATCAATGCTTCCTTCCCATCTATTAATATGGAACATAAAACCTGGTGAGGTTGTTCTATTACTTCAAGTACTTCACCCAATTCTACTTCATTGTTTATAATCATAAATCCCAAAAGAGAAATAGGCGCAGCGCCTGCGGCAAATTTTTTAAAATCGATTTCACTTAACCAAACTTCTTTTTTAATAAGAAAATGCGCAGCTTCCTTTGTTTGAATGCCTTCCAGGGAAATATATATTTCCTTATCGTTTTTTATTTTAGTAGCAGTAATAAAATAGGGAAGGAATGTATCCTTTTTTTCTTCAATAAAAATGGTTTCCAATCCTTTCAAAGATGTTTTTTTCCCCAGGCTGTGTTCGAGTACTAATTGTCCCTGCACTCCGAAAGTAGCTGCTAATTTGCCTATTTTAAAATATTGATTCATGCCGGTGGCAAATGTATTGAGAAAAAAATTGATTCCATTTTCAATATTTTTGATGTTGAATTAAGCCGGCAGGTTGATTTTCTTAATAATTTTTTAATCCTGTCCATTCACAATCAAAGGCAATTATAGGGGAAATAAAATCTAACCCTGAATCCAAAAAAAAGTGAATACCGTTGAAGATATCCACTTTCAAACTAAATATATATAATCATGAAAAAAACGAAAAATTTATACACCCATATATTCTTTCAAAAGATTACATCTTGAAACGGTACGTAATTTTGTAAGCGCTTTATCCTTTATCTGCCTTACTCTTTCGCGGGTAAGGTTATATCTTGCTCCAATATCTTCAAGGCTTATTGCTTCGCTAATTCCAATGCCATAAAAATAACAAATCACTTCTTTTTGGCGCGGTGTAAGCACACTTAACGAACGCTGTATTTCCTGGCGCAGAGAATCATTGAACATGATTTGTTTATCAGCACTTTCCGCATTTCCATTTGTCATTACATCCATAAGCGTGTTTTCTTCACCATCACTTAACGGGGAATCCATACTAACATGCCTTGCAGCTACACTCATAGTTGCCGAAACTTCATCAATATCCACATCCAAATAAGTAGCTAATTCATCTGTTGTAGGAGCGCGTTCAAATTCCTGCTCCAAATGCTGATAGGCCCTGCTTATTCTATTGGTTAGTCCTACTTTATTTAATGGTAGCCGCACAATTCTTGATTGTTCAGCAAGCGCCTGCATAATGCTCTGTCGAATCCACCATACACCGTAAGAAATAAATTTAAACCCTCTCGTTTCGTCGAAACGTTGCGCTGCTTTTATCAAACCCAAATTTCCTTCATTGATTAAATCAGGTAAAGTAAGTCCCTGGTTCTGGTATTGTTTCGCTACAGATACCACAAATCGAAGGTTGGCTTTTGTTAGTTTATCAAGGGCTTTCTGATCGCCTTGCTTTATAAGAATCGCTAATTTTACTTCTTCTTCGGGCGTTATAAGATCCACTTTCCCGATTTCCTGCAGATATTTCTCCAAACTCTCACTTTCACGATTGGTAATAGATTTGGAAATTTTGAGTTGACGCATACTCATAAGAGAGGTAATTTAATGTGGGGTTACAAGATGTAAGTTTTAGTTTTAAATGAACCTATTGAAATACTTAACGTAATTTATACCCATTTAAGTATGTTTCCAAAATAAATGTTAAAAGTTTTTCTTATCGCTATGCCTTCATTCACAACAAATAATAATTTTTTTAAAATAAATTACCAAAAAAAAGTATAAATTATGTTGGTTAGTTAATTTATTTTCTATTATTGCACATAATGAATACAGTTTAAATTAAAAGATGAGCAAGAAAATACAATACACAGTTGAGTACCCGGTGAGATGTTCACCAGCTATATTATATGAATTTCTTTCCACCTCTTCAGGCTTGCAGGAATGGTTTGCTGATAAAGTAGAAGATAGTGACGGGGTTTTCAGTTTTTCGTGGTCCGGTTCTGCAGAAGCAGCGGAAGTAATGGAAAAAGAGGAAAATAAATCGATCAAATTTCATTGGGTTGATTCTCCAAAGGAAGAATATTTTGAATTTAGTATTGAAAAATCGGAAGTAACGAACCTCACCATTTTGATAATAAACGACTTTGCCGAAAAAAAGGATATTAAAGATCAAAGCCAACTTTGGGAAGCACAGGTTAAGGAACTATTTCACCGTTTGGGAAACTGATCTTTATAACCCGGATAATTTCTTTAAACGATTGTTCCAAAAAGTCTGGGGCATTATTCCACTCGCTTAATTCAATTTTTTTAGCAACTTTAAAAAAGTCTTTTTTACAGATATTTTTAATTTGCTTCTCATCCATTTCTTTTATATCAATGAAATTAGTTGAATTGAAGCTATGTTCCCATTCATTTTCATTGATACAAACAAAAAAATTGTTCCGTTGAAAAGAAGCAAGCAAATGAGAAACGGGATTGGTATTTTTAAAATTTTCCCCTGAAAGATGCAAGGAAATACTAAAAAAATTACCCCACCAAAACATCGTTCTTATAGCAAAAATATTTTCTTTACTGAAAATAGCAGGGTAATCAAGAATCAGATAGGGAAGCCCTTTATAATTTTCACCTTTAGATATTTTACCACCCAGCCTTTGAAAAATTGCAGGTAGAAACTGCTTTTCATCTTCAACGATTTTTCTATAGCCATGATGCAAATCGCCAAAGAGTAAATACACTTTCCCGATTATTTGTTTTTTTGTAAATATCCACTCCTTATTATTTACGAGTTCCATTTCAAGAGTTGAAAGATGTATTTTTGCCTGGTCGTTCATAATTTGAAATTTACAACAAAAGAGATTAACCGGATTCCAGATTTTTCTAGATGCTCAAAAAACTTGACAAACTTATTCTGAAAGCTTTTGTGTGGCCATTTATCGCTACATTTTTCATTACATTATTTGTATTTATGATGCAGATATTGTGGAAATATATTGATGACCTGGTAGGCAAAGGGCTTGATTTTTTAACTTTAATTGAATTTCTTATTTATGCAAGCGCTACGCTGGTAACTCTTGCTATGCCTATCGCTATTCTGCTTTCTTCAATAATGACATTTGGAAAATTGGGCGAAAATTTTGAACTGGTGGCCATAAAATCCTCAGGAATTTCCTTACTACGGTTTATGCAGCCATTATTTTTTGTTTCCATTCTTCTCTCGGGTATCGCCTTTTTATTTGCCAATTATATTGCCCCGGTAGCTAATTTAAAATTTGCAGTAATCTACCATGATATTTACCAAAAGAGCCCGGCATTTGATTTAAAAGACGGCGTTTTCTATAATGGCTTTCGTGGGTTTTCTATAAAAGTTGGTAAAAAAGAAAAAGATAAAAGCACTTTACATGATGTTTTGATCTATGAACAATCGAATGGAATACAGGATAACACCATCATTTCAGAAAAAGGTAAAATGACCATGAGTGATGATAAAAAGTTTCTTGAATTCAGGTTACAGAATGGAAACAGGTATGAAGAAAAAGGAACATTCAATTCAACAAAAACTGAATTTATCAATTTGGGATTCCAGGAATACAATAAGTTATTTGATCTGAGCCAGCTCAATCTTCAAAAAACTTCAGACAGCCTATTCATGAATAATATCAGAATGAAGACGATGCGGCAATTGAATGTAGACCTTGATTCACTTAAAAAAATTCCTGATTCTATTGCAAAAAATACGCATCGGGATATGACTGTTTATATACCTTATACCAAATACAAGGATTCCGTTACTCCCAAAAAAGAAATGGCAGTAGCTGAGATAATAATTAGTAAAAAAGAGATAAAATCTTTTGATGATCTTATTCCCGATAGTTTAAAAAATACTGTAAATGGGCAGGCATTAAATTCAACAGGAAATACGCGCAATATCCTTCAGGTAATAAGTAGTGATTCTAAAAACCGAAATGACGATATTACTCAACATAAAATAGAATGGCATAAAAAACTTTCGCTTTCTGTAGCATGCCTGGTTTTATTTTTTATAGGTGCCCCGCTTGGCTCCATCATTCGGAAAGGCGGATTGGGCATGCCTTTGGTAATGGCCTTGCTATTCTTCATGATCTTTTACCTGTTGAATATATTTGGTGAAAAATTTACAAAAGATAATTTAGTTTATCCTCTTTTTGGTATGTGGTTGCCGGTAATCATCCTTTCTCCTGTTGGATTTTTTCTAACTTATAAAGCCATGCACGATTCTCAATTATTTAATAAGGAATATTATTTTCGCACTATTAAAAAAATAAGGTTAAGTATTATGCGCGTTTTTGGTATGGTTATTAAGAACTGAATTTTTTAAGAATATCTATTCCTTAAATGGACTCAGCCTTTGTAGTAGAGGCATCATTAAATAAAAAGATACAACTAAAACAAAGGCTGATGAATTGAAAAGCAATCTGGTGCAAATGTATAACATCCTATGAATGATAAACAAATTTCTAATGAGTTCTTTTAAAGAAATTCGTTAATCTTTTTGGTAAATTTTATTTTACTCAAATGTTCTATATTCGTTGAATTACATTTATTAAAAGATATAAGTTTTTATGGAATCATGGAAAGAATACCAGGAAAAAAATAAAGAACGATTTTTAAATGAAATGATGGAATTGCTGCGGATTCCTTCTGTCAGTGCCAAAAGCGAACACATAAAAGATATGACCAAATGTGCCGAAGAAGTTAAGAAAAAATTTCTTTCTTCAGGCGCAGATAAAGCTGAAATCATGCAGACCGAAGGATTTCCGGTTATATATGCAGAAAAAATTATTGATAAAAACAAACCTACCGTTTTAGTATATGGCCATTACGATGTACAGCCTGCAGAACCGCTGGAACTTTGGCACAGTGGACCTTTTGACCCTGTGATAAAAAATGGAAAAGTGTATGCACGTGGCTCAGCAGATGATAAAGGTCAGTTTTATATGCATGTAAAGGCATTGGAAACCATGGTAAATACCAATACCATGAGTACCAATATTAAATTTTTAATTGAAGGAGAAGAAGAAGTAGGCTCGCCAAACCTGGGCAAATTTGTTAGCCAAAATAAAGAACTTTTAAAAGCTGATGTAATTTTAATAAGCGACAGTTCTATGTTAAGTATGGAAAATCCATCCCTTGACATTGGAGTTCGCGGACTATCTTATATTGAGGTTGAAATTACCGGCGCTGACAGGGATTTACACAGCGGAACTTATGGTGGCGCAGTGGCAAATCCTATAACCATTCTTGCAAAAATGATCGCAAGTTGCCATGATGAAAACAATCATATAACTATCCCCGGATTTTACGATGATGTATTAGATGTACCCACTAAAGAAAGAGAATTACTCAACAAAGCACCGTATAATGAAAATGATTATAAAAAAGAAGTTGGAGTAAATGAATTGTGGGGAGAAAAAGGGTATACTACCAACGAGCGTACAGGTATTCGTCCTACGCTGGAAATAAATGGAATATGGGGTGGATACACAGGTGAAGGAGCAAAAACCGTTTTACCTTCAAAAGCAACTGCAAAAATTTCAGCCAGATTGGTTCCTAATCAATCTTCCCCAAAAATGACCAAAATATTGATTGATTATTTTACATCAATAGCGCCGCCTTCTGTTACTATAAAGGCCTTTGAACACCATGGCGGTGAGCCATACATGACACCGATTGATAGCAAAGGATACAGAGCAGCTTCCAAAGCTGTAGAAAAAACATTTGGAAAAATACCTATTCCTGTGCGTGGTGGAGGGAGCATTCCCATCTGCTCAATTCTTGAAAAAGAATTGGGTGTAAAAATAATTTTTATGGGATTTGGACTTGATAGCGATAACCTTCATTCTCCAAATGAAAAATATGGGATTGAAAATTTTTATAAAGGCATAGAGACTATTCCATATTTCCACAAATATTTTGCTGAATCTAATTCATAATGTTTCGAATTTTTTTGGGGGATATCGAATTAAAGATCAGAACATGGAATGAACCTTTTTATTTAAACTATAAATTCAATTCTTTAATGCGCTACTTCTTCTATCACTTTCCCAACGTTTCCACTTGACATTTGGATATTTAGGATCGCTGATAAAGTAGGAGCGATATCAGTCATATAGATTTCACGATTCGTTTTCCCAGGTTTAATATTAGTACCAAACCATATTAATGGAATGTGCGCATCATAAGGATTCCATGCTCCATGAGTAGTTCCTGTAACGCCCATTCCTATATAACCGGGTTTTGGCACAAATTCGATTTGACCGCTTCTTTTAGGGTTATAACCATTAATCAGCATTTTTTTTATCGTAGAAGGAATAGATGCGTTTTCAATATTATTGGTGGCCAATGCGTAATCTATAAAAGGCTGTTCATTGAGGAATTTAATTATTTCTGCCTCTACATCCTCCGGATTTTTATCCGCATTTCTTATTTGAGAATAATCGAGATAAACCTGGTTATTTTGAATTTTTATAAAACCGTTTTTTAAACCAAATACCGTTTCTAATCTTTTGCTTAAATGATCTGATAAAGTTTTTGTGTTATAAATACCGCCAGGAATTTTATGATCTTCCGCAAAGCCAGGAACGTGCGACACGCCATGGTCTGCCGTCAAAAACAGGAGATAATTTCCTTTCCCGATGGTGGCATCCAGGTAATTTAAAAAATCAGCAATATCTTTATCAAGCCGCAAATAAGTATCCTCTGCCTCAATTGAATTGGGGCCAAAAGTGTGACCCATATAATCTGTTGAAGAAATACTTACAGCGAGAAAATCGGTTACATTATTTTTCCCCAATTTTTCATTTTCAATAGCCGACTTTGCCATATCAAAAGTATAAGTTGCAGCAAAGGGTGTGAATTTAAATGCTTCATATTTTGATTTTTTTATTTCCGAAAGCCGATGCGGAAAAGTTACCGTTTTTTCTTCGGGAAACCTGCCTTCATAAATTTCATTATCTGGCGAGCTTTGAGTATATTTTTCTATTGGCAATAGCGTATTCCAATCTATTGCCATAGCAGCATCAGGCAATAACTTTTTGTTCTCCTTAATTACCCATTCCGGCAGTTGATTTTCATAATAAGAACTCGTAATCCATTTTCCATTGGTATCATCAAACCAATAAGCTGCATTAGCACTATGGCCAGCGGGCAATATTGCTGCCCGGTCTTTAATTGCTATCCCAATCACTTTACTTTTGAAATTCGTACTTAAACGTAGTTCGTCGCCAACTGTAGTAGTCCAAAGATTTTGAGGACTCATTTTTCCTTCGTCAGATGAACTTCCTATTGTATTTACGGTAGAATCATCGGTACAATAAACATTTCTTTTGGTAGTTGCATCGTACCAATCATTTCCGGCAATACCATGAATGGACGGTACACTTCCCGTGTAAATACAAGTATGCCCAGGAGCTGTATAGGTAGGAACATAAGGGATTAAAGTATTGTCGCAACTAAATCCATTTTTGATCAAACGTTTAAACCCGTTTTGGCTATATAATTCATTATAGCGATATAAATAATCCCAACGCATTTGATCAATTACAAGCCCTACTATCAATTTTGGTTTTTTAGCCCCTTGTGCAAATAAAAAATTAGATGCAAAAATAAAAGTCAATAGAATCAAACATTTTTTAACCATATCTTTTTTGATAAAGATAAGTGAGATGTAGAATTATGAACAATGAAATTTGAGTTAACAATAATGGAATTAAATACTTCAATATTTATTGAGAGCGATAAAGTTTCAGAAAGATTGTATATAAATTTCTAACCTCTATATTGTACTTTTGCGCACATTGATAATACATAAATAACAATAAATGATAGATCTTTTTGAAAAAATGACGAAAGATGCGGGGCCAATAGGCGCCCACCTGAAAAGAGCACATGGGTATTTTGCTTTTCCAAAACTGGAAGGAGAACTTGGAAGCCGGATGATGTTTAGAGGTAAAGAAAAAATTGTTTGGAGCCTGAATAATTATTTAGGATTGGTCAATCATCCTGAAACGAGAAAAATAGATACAATTGCAGCGGAAAAATGGGGCATGGGCAATCCTATGGGATCCCGAATGATGAGTGGAAATACTACGATGCATGAAGAACTTGAAAAAATTATTGCAGAATTTGTAAGCCGGGAAGATGCTATGTTACTCAATTTTGGTTACCAGGGCATTATGAGTTGTATAGATGCGTTGGTAACTCGCCGCGATGTAATTGTTTATGATGGTGAAGCTCATGCCTGTATAGTAGATGGGGTTAGGTTGCACATGGGATTTAGTTACAAATACAAACATAATGATGTTGATGATTGTGAAAAACAATTAGGGCGTGCACAGAAAATGGCTGAAAAAAATGGTGGCGGAATTCTATTAATTACAGAAGGTGTTTTTGGAATGAGTGGTAACCAGGGTAAGATTAAAGAAATAGTAGCTTTAAAGAAAAAATACAATTTCCGTATATTGATAGATGATGCACATGGATTTGGTTCTATGGGGCCTACTGGTGCAGGTGCCGATGAAGAACAGGGTTGCCAAAAAGATGTTGATCTTTATTTCAGCACATTTGTAAAGAGCATGGGTAGTATAGGCGGTTTCATAAGTGGACCAAAAGAAATAATGACTTACCTGCGTTATAATGTGCGCTCACAAATATTTGCAAAAAGTTTGCCCTTGGTAGTTGTAGAAGGAATGCTAAAGAGAATGGAAATGCTGAAAACAATGCCCGAATTGAGAGAAAAATTATGGCATAATGTAAACAGGTTACAAAAAGGTTTAAGAGAAAAAGGATTTGATATTGGATCTACCAATAGTCCTGTGACACCGATATTTATGAAAGGCGATTTGCCTGAAGCAACAGGTATGGTAATGGACATAAGAGAAAACTATAACATTTTTTGCTCGGTAGTGGTTTTTCCCGTTATACCAAAAGGACAAATTATTTTCAGGATTATTCCTACAGCTGCACATTCAGATGAGGATACCGATATCACTTTAAAAGCATTTGAAGAAACCAAAAAGAAATTAGATTCCGGGGCATACAAGGCCGAAGATATTCCTGATATGGCTGATACAGGATTTGGACAAAAAGGAGATTTATAAAATAACCGGGCAACTGAATAGAAACCCGGAATAATCAAAAAAAATCTTAACCATTAAAACTTAATACTAAGTATCTACATTTAAAGTCGGTAAATTAGCTGAAATAGTTGCGCAATATTTTTTCATTCAGGATTAGAAGAATAAAAAAAAGGGGCCGGATTAAAATCCACCCCTGTTATAATCCAATATCCTATGAAAAACCGAGTTTGAAACTGGTATACAGTTTCCTAATATTTTTTAAAGGCTTTCACCTTTTTTAATTTCTTGTATAGTTTTCAACTTTCCCTTTTCCTCAATTTTCAGCTCATTTAGTTAGATGAGAAGACTACTAATTATATAAAAACGTTGCATCTAAATAAATATTTTTCAAAAAGATAAAAAAAAGGGGCCGAATGGAAATCCACCCCTGTTATAATCCAATATCCTATGAAAAACCGAATTTGAAACTACTTATGCAGTTCCTTATATTTTTTATGGTTTTCACCATGTTGATTTAAAATTTGCCGAAAACTCTTTAAAATTTTGAGTTTTATAATTTCCTTCTCCAAAATACTTAAGAATAGATTCTATGTCTTTTGGTTCCATAAATCCAGGAACAGAGGCCGGTTGTTTTTCCACTTCAGGAAATATAACCGTAGTAGGAAACCCTACATCACCCTGTGTAACATACATTGTGAAATCATTCAATTTCGATTGTGAATTGTACTGATAATCTTTATTATTCCATACAATTGCATCTTTAGTTTCCGCATTTAATTTCAAAGCGTAAAAATGTTCATTTATATATGAAATCACTTTTGGATTATTATATGTTTTCTTATCCATTACTTTGCACCAGTAACACCAATTTGTAAAAAGATCTATTAAAACTGGTTTTGACTCTGTTTTTAATTTTAAGTTTAATTCATTAATACTTAACCAATTTATTTTTTCTTTTGCACTTGGATTAACTTTGGCAAAGCAAAAAATAAACCAACAGGCAATCAATGCAAATACCACTTTTTTTTCCATGTCCTATTAAACGTACGTTATTTGTTTTTATTGGGTTTGAATGCCAAAATATTTTTTATTTTTTAATTTTCAGTCTATGAATAAAATTGTTGTTGCTGTTACAGGAGCCAGTGGCTCTATTTATGCCAAACTTTTGTTAGACAAACTTTTTTTAATAAAATCACAATGGTCAGCACTTTCTATTGTAATCACAGATAATGCCAAACTTGTTTGGCAAACAGAATTAGGACAGAACGATTACAACAAATATGAAGCTAAGTATTATGAAAAAAATGATTTTATGGCCCCATTTGCTTCTGGATCTGGCAATTATAATACAATGATCATTATACCTTGTAGTATGGGCACTATTGGCCGAATAGCTACAGGAATTTCAAATGATCTCATTTCCCGGGCATCGGATGTTATTTTAAAAGAAAATAGAAAATTGATTTGTGTAGTAAGAGAAACACCTTATAATCTCATTCATTTGAAAAATATGGAAACTATTACACAGGCAGGGGGAATTATTTGTCCAGCTACCCCGTCATTTTATAGTAAACCTACAACAATCGAAGAAGTAGTAGCAACTGTCGTTGATAGAGTAATTGATCTTGCAGGATTAAAGATAGAAACCTTTAGATGGGGAAAATAAAAAAGCGCCTCATAATTAAAGCGCTTATTTTATTTATTT
>Ga0209585_10000208_pt1 | contig 23584 bp, 16 predicted proteins | sample NGEPerone_FD_185491 | JGI IMG/M metagenome (GOLD analysis project Ga0209585, IMG submission 185491) | Arctic peat soil microbial communities from the Barrow Environmental Observatory site, Barrow, Alaska, USA - NGEE Permafrost154B-one... | ecosystem: Environmental > Terrestrial > Soil >... | reverse complement strand
CATCCGCCTGCGGATCAGCCAGGCGTACCGAGAAGTGCTGGGACGGGCCCCTGAGCCGGCCGGGCTCGAGCACTGGTACCAGGAGATCCGCGCCCGCCGCGCGACGGTCGACGACGTCGCGCGGCGTTTCCTGTCGAGCGGGGAGTTCAGGGACCGGTCAGGTGGGACCGACAACGGATACGTCGTCCGGATGTATACCTCGGTGCTTGGGCGACAGGCTTCCGCTGCTGAGGTCAGTTACTGGTCGTCGGAGATCGCACGGCAGGGCCGGGATCGGGTCACCGACCTGATCTGGTTCTCAGGCGAGGCAGCGCGGTACCGGGCCGGCACCTACTACGAGACGTTCCTCAAGCGCGCGGCGGAGCCGGCGGGAAGGGAGCTCTGGGCCAACGTCCTGTTGACCCAGGGCGAGGGCGCGGTGCGCATCGGGATCGCCGGTAGCGATGAGTACCGGGTGAAGGCACTCGTGCGATACCCGTGACCGTGGAGCAAGGCTGCCGATCGCGCTGACCGCGGGGGAGCGACGGCGGCTACGAGGTGCCCGGTGAGAATGTCAGGCCGAGGTGGACGAAGCCCGTCTCCCGGCCATCGGCACGGAGCGAGAGGGTCGCGCCCTCGATCAGCCGGTGGATCTCCGCACCGGTGTGGCCGGCAATCGCGCCATGGAGCGTGTACGAACCCTCGCCGATGGTGGCGGCCGGGATGGAGAAGTCGTAGGACGCCCTCCCGCTCAGGGGAGCCAGGGACTCGCCCAGGAGTCTGGTGTTGGTGCCGTAGATGCTCTGCCCGGTCGCGGTCTCGATCCCGAATCCCAGGATCCAGTCCCGCAGTGGTTCATCCGCACGGACGTGCAGCCGGACGGTGACCGGCGAGCCCACCTCGAGGGCCCCTTCGAGCGGTCGGCCCAGACTGAGGAGCTCGATGCGTTCCACCACTGCTCGTGGTCTTTCGGGCTCCGCGGCGACGTCTGCCGTGACGCGCTGACGCTCGATCTCCTCCTGGCGAGTGTGCTCGAACTCGAACCGAAGGGCGCGCAGGGCTTCGCGGGGTGCGCCGTCGGCGATCACGACGCCGCTCTCGAGTGCGATCGCCCGGTCACAGAGCTCGGCGACCTGGTCCAGGGAGTGGGAGACGATGACGATCGTCCTACCCTCATGCTGGAAGCCGCGAATTCGATCCATGCACTTGCGCTGGAAGGGCTCGTCTCCGACGGCCAGCACCTCATCCACCAGCAGGATGTCCGGGTCGACGTGCACCGCGACGGCGAAGGCCAGGCGCACGTACATGCCCGAGGAGTAGAACTTCACCTGGGTGTCGATGAACTGCTCGATCCCGGAGAAGTCGACGATCGCGTCGAAGTACCTGTTGGTCTGCTCACGGGTGATACCGAGGATCGCGGCGTTGAGGTAGACGTTCTCGCGGCCGGTCAGGTCCGGGTGGAAGCCGGCGCCCAGCTCCAGGAGCGCCGCGATGCGGCCTCGCAGGCGGATCGAGCCGTTGGTCGGCTGCATGATGCCGCCGATCATCTTGAGCAGCGTGCTCTTGCCCGACCCGTTGGGACCGATGAGCCCGACGGTCGTGCCACAGCTGATCTCCATGCTCACGTTCCGCAGGGCCCAGAAGTCGTCCTTGTGCAGGTTCGAGCGCCCGAAGTTGACCACGCGTTCCTTGAGCGACTTGTCCTTGCGGATGACGAACCGCTTGGAGACGTCCGCGATCTCGATCACCGTTGTGGGCATCATAGCTCCTGGGCGAAGTTGGCCTGGAGGCGTGAGAACACCCGCTGGGACACCCAGAGCAGCAGGACGGAGGCGCCGAGAGTGATCCAGAGGCTCTGCAGGAGCTGGGAGGGGTACGGCTGGCCGTCACCGGCGACCCAGAAGGTGCGCTGGAAGCCCATCACGACCTGGGTCATCGGGTTGGCGAGGTACACGTCCTGCAGAATCCCGTCGAGGTGCGCGTCGACGAGCGCCCACGAGTAGATGACCGGCGACGCCCAGAAGAAGATCATGATGAGGATCTCGACGAGGTACTGCACGTCGCGCAGGTAGACGTTGACCGCGGCGAGGAGCAGCGCCAGCGCGGTGGAGAAGACGATCATCACGGCGAGCGAGAGCACGAAGTACCACCAGCGCTCGCCGGTGGGGAACTGGCGGCTCGCGATCGTCGCCCCGATCAGGACGGCCAGCTGGATCCCGAAGTTGAACAGCGCCGCGCCGATGACGCTCAGCGGGAAGACCTCACGCGGAAGGTAGACCTTCTTGATCAACCCGCCATTGGCCACGATCGAGCCGGTCCCGCTGACGATGATGTCGCTGAATAGCTGCCAGGCGGTCAGACCGGTGAAGATGAAGACCGCGAACGAGGGGATCCCGCCCGGGTTGCGTGGCGAGCTCTCGGCGCCCAAGAACTTGCCGATCGCGATGTAGTACACCAGGAGCATCGCCAGGGGCTTGGCCAGGCTCCAGAAGAACCCGAACATGCTGTCCTTGTACCGTGCCTTGAGCTCGCGCCGGACGAGCAGGCCGAGCAGCTCACCCTGCCCGACGATGTCCCGCAGGGACTGCACGGTGCCCCGTACGAAACCCTGGCGGGGACCGGCAGCTCGCAGCGGCTCCGTCGCCAGACGCGCGGCGCGAACCTGACTCTCGTTCGTCATCTGCTCCCTGTTCGCGGCGCGCGGGGTGGAACCCGGTCGTGGACCGGCCCACACGATACCCTCTAGGAGTAGGAAGCCGAGGCTGGCCGGGAGGTTGGCGACCGTCATCGGGACGGGTGAATGTCGCCAGCACGCTGGCATGCCTGAGATCCGATGACACCCGACCGTGGTGCAATGGTCAGGCACTGTCGCGTCGAACAAGGGGTACGAAGATGCGCGTCCTGAGCCGCCGTTCGGCGCGGCTGTCGGCCATGCTGGCCATCCTCGTGGTTGCGTTCCCGGCATCTGCCGGCGCAGTGGTCGTTGATCACGGGAATGGCCGAGAGCTGGCTTCGCCACACGTGTCGACCGTCGCCGGCGACGAGATGACGTTCTCCGGGCACGGATGGGGTCACGGCCGCGGGATGGGCCAGTACGGCGCTCTCGGCTACGCGGTCGACCAGGCGTGGACCTACCGGCAGATCCTCGAACACTTCTACGGTGGCACCGTCGTCGGAAACGTCGGAAACGTCGGCGACCCGGAGATGGCTGTCGAGCTGCTCGCGATGAACGGCAAGCCGTTGGTCGTCACCGCACCGCAGATTCGGGTCACCAACGGCGCCGGCGGCGCCGCCGTCGACCTCGGGACTGCGGCGCGCTTCACGCTCCAGGCGAACGGCACGGTCAAGGTCGAGCGGGGTGTCGGCTGCGTTTCGTCATGGCAGGTCGTGGCCGGCACCTTCATGGGCAACGACCTGCGGGTCTCGGCCCCGGGTGCGGGGACTTCGCTCGACAGCCTGCTGCGCATCTGCGAGGCCACCGGAGAGCGTGCCTACCGGGGCTCGCTCTCCGTGGTGAATCACCAGGGACTCCAGATGACGATCAACCACCTGCCCACCGAGGCCTACCTGCGGGGCGTCGTGCCGCGCGAGAGCCCGGCGAGCTGGGGTTCCCTCGGGGACGGCCGCGGCATGCAGGCGCTCAAGGCGCAGGCGGTCGCCGCGAGGTCGTACGCGTTGTCCGGTACCCGGGCGACCGGGGCCAGGACCTGCGACACCACGGCGTGCCAGGTCTACCTCGGCGCCGGCTTCAAGACCTCGTCGTGGACCGCGCTGGAGGCCGCCGCCTCCGACCAGGCCGTCGCGCAGACCGCCGGGGAGGTGCGCTTCGGCTCCGGCACGACGACGGTCGCCCGCACCGAGTTCAGCTCCTCGACCGGCGGGTACACGGCAGGCGGCACCTTCCCGCCCGTCATCGACGCCGGCGACTCCTTCTCCTCCAACCCGAACCACAACTGGTCAACCGTGCTCGCGACGGCGACCGTCGCGTCGAGGCTCGGGGTCACCGGGATCCGATCGATGACGGTGACCGGCCGCAACGGCCTCGGGGCGGATGGCGGCCGCGTCACCCAGGTTGCCCTCGTCGACGGAGCCGGCGCCACGCACACCTTCACGGGGAACCAGGTCCGCAGCGCGCTGGGGCTCAAGAGCGACTGGTTCACGATCTCCTCGTCGTCGTCTGTGCCGGCACAGAACGTGATCCGAGCGCTCTACCAGGACGTCCTGGGGCGAGGGGTCGATGCCTCGGGGATGCAAACCTGGACCGAGTACATCTTGCGGACCGGGGATACGGCGGGGCTCGTCCGCCAGATCGCCACGTCGCGGGAGCGGATGAACAACCTGGTCGCTGCCCAGTACCAGCTTGCGTTGAGGCGGGGGCCCGAGCCGGCCGGTCTCGAACACTGGGTTCGCTACCTCGAGGCAGGCTGGGGCGTGTACGACCTCCAGGTGGCGATCTATGGGTCCCCGGAGTCGCTCCTGCGCCTGGGCGGCGGGAACGTCGAAGCCTGGGTCGGGGCGCTGTACCAGAGGATCCTCGGCCGGACGTCGGCCGCGTCCGAGCGCTCCTACTGGGCGAACGTGGCCAGTGGCCAGGGCCGGGAGGCCGTCGTCGCGGGGATCGCGCGGTCGGACGAGGCAACGATGCGTCGGCTGACGGACTACTACCGCACGTTCCTCCTGCGTGGCGTCGACCCGTCAGGCAGGGCCACGTTCCTGCCGATGATGACCGGACGCGGCGACTTCGACGTACCGGTTCACCTGGGCAGCAGCCCCGAGTACTGGTGGCGTGCTCAGACACGGACCTTCTGACCATCGCGAGCCGACGGGACACCGGAGGCCGGCGCACCGCGCAGCGGCGGTCAGGCTGAGCCGTGGACGAGGAGGCGCCAGGTCTCGCGGGCATAGTCGTCCCAGGAGCGGGCAGGTCGGGAACTGGCCTCACCGGACAGCCGCCCGTGAAGGGTGTCGTCGGTGATGAGCGCCGCCATCGCCTCGGCAAGAGCGTGGTGGTCGCGCGGGTCGACGCACAGTGCGCCGCCATCGGCCGCGAGCTCGGCCATCGACCCGAAGTCGGAGGTCACCACCGGGGTGCCGATCGCCAGAGACTCGGCGACCGGGAGGCCGAACCCCTCGCTGAACGACGGGAAGACGGTGCATCGAGCGAGTCGGTAGAGGGCCCAGAGCTGTGAGTCGGGCATGTTGCTGGCCGTCTCCACCGGACGCCCATCGGCGACGAGCTCGGCAGCCCAGCGACGGAACTGGGAGCTGCCCCAGGAGTTGCCGCCGACGAAGAGCAGCGAGAACTCAAGACCTCGGCGCCACAGGAGCTCGGCCGCGTACAGCACCCCGAGGTGGTTCTTCCGTGGCTCGTGGCTACCCACACACAGGATGAGCGGAAGCGTCGGGATGGTGTAGCGCTCTCGAGCCGCCGCCAGATCCGCTTCGCTCGCAGTGCGCGCTTCGACGGGCAAGGGGATCGTGGCGACCTCAGGTCCGGCGATGCCTGCCGCCGACAACATCATCCGCCACCCGTCGTACTCGATCCGAGTTGCTTCCGAGATCGCAGCCACGCGGTCGAGGTGGCGGATGGCAGCGAGCTGGTGGCTGAAGTCGGAAGGCACGTTGGTCTCGGTCGTCTCGGAGGCGGTGACCGGCACCAAGTCGTAGACGACCCCCGCGGTGGCGCTTCGGCTGTGCATGGCCAGGCTCTGGATGCGCACCGTGCGGTCGAGGTCGAGCGCCACCTCGGGCAACAGGTAGTGCGCGCGCCAGGGCACGACGACGGTGCCGGGAGGGAGGTCCTCGTCCCTCGCCGGTGGCAGGCCCAGAGCGCGTGCCCTCTCGACCGGCTCCGCGGTGCGCAAGGCGTGGAACCCGTCCGTCCACGCCACGAGCAGGATCTTGTGGTCGCGGTCCCAACGCCGCACCGTCTCCTGGGTGACGCGCTGGATCCCGGTGGTGAAGGGCGACCGGAGGAGTTGGTGAACGTCCACAAGCGTCGCGTCCCGAACGACGCGGACGGGTTGTCCGAGAGTCGCGCGCGGGATGCCCGCCTCGATCTCGGCGAGCACGGCTGATGATCCCTCGAGCTCGACTCGACGATGCGCTGCGCGCACCGCGCCGGCCGGCGGGATTTCGGCGTGCAGCACTGCCATCGTGAGCCAGATCCCGTCGACCCCGCAGGAGTCCACGACGGCGCACACGTGCCTGCGGAGCACACTGAGCTTCGTCGAGGGCTCGGGCTGGGTGCCCTCGGCGCGGAGCAGCGCACGCATCCGTGCCACCGTGGTGGCGGTCAGTGCACGGTCCGCCCACCGTGGGCGCAGTGTTCTGCGGGCAGTCATCGGCCACTCGCCCGCTCACCGACGAGCGTCGTCCACAGCTCTGCTGAGTACTCGTCCCAGGTCTTGGTCGGGAAGCCCGCCGCCTCGGCCTTGAGTCGGGCATATGTCGCGTGGTCCGAGAGCATCGTGCGGAGTGCCGCAGCGATGGCATGGTCGTCCCGCGGGTCGATGACGAGGCAACCGCCGTGCGCGGCGATGTCCCCGGTCGATCCGTAGACCGTGGTGATCGCCGGCGTACCACAGGCCAGCGACTCTGCCACGGGTAGTCCGAAGCCTTCGTGCACGGACGGGAACACTGTGCAGGTGGCGCTCCGGTAGGCGCTCCACAGCTCGTCGTCGCTGACGTTGCCCAGGGAGCTGACGCGTCGCCCTCGACGGGCGAGCATCCGCAGCTGTGGGTCGAACTCGGGGGACGCCCAGCCGGGGCCGCCGATGAACACGAGCTCGAAGTCCAGGCCGTCTCGCCAGCAGAGCTCGGCGGCATGCAGCACGGCGAGGTGATTCTTGTGCGGTTCGTGGCTGCCCACGCACAGCACCCGCGGCCGGTCGGCGGTGACGGGAGGCGTGACTCCTGCCGGTTCGGGTCGGGACTCGGCCGCAAGCGTGACCTCGGTGACCTGCGGCCCTCGCAAGCCCTGGGCGCGGACCGCCTCGGAGAAGCCGTGGAACTCGGCCGCCGCTGAGCTGCTGATGGCCGCTACTCGGCGGGAGTGCTTGATGACATTGAGGTACCGCACGTACATGTTGGGCTCGCCGGGTGGCCTGAGGTCCGCGCTCGTGACCGGGATCGCGTCGTACCCGACGGCGACGACCGAGTTGCCGGAGTACTGCGCGAGACATGCCAGCGTCCGCGCCGTCATACCCTGCGCAACTTCGGGCAGCACCACTGTGCACTCCCACGGGACGACGATCGGTGCCGCCGCGGACTGGGCAAGGTCGCTGGGGGTCGAGTTGTAGCCGCCCTGCCAGTCCAGGACACGGGACTGCTCGTGCGCGGTCAGAGCGCGCAGGGCTGTCTGCTCGTCGTTCCAGGCAGCGAGGGTGATCTCGTGTGCCGTCGACCAGCGCGTGCAGACCTCACGGGTCACCCGCTGGATCCCGGTGTGCCGGTTGCGCCGGGCAGCATGGTCCACGTCGATGACCACCGTGCCGACAGCCATCGTCAGACCCCGCTCCGCGTCCCCGGGTGCGCTGCGGGTCTGGGCCGCCCGGTGGAGGAGGTGCGCCGCGACCTCGGCGGAGGAGCGTGCGAGCTCGAGCCGGCCGGTCAGCTCGACCACGTCCGTCGGCTCCGGGAACTGCCCGCACACGGCTACGAACAGCACCCACGCATCACGTGGTGCCCTGGTGCGACATGCGTGGTCGACCAGTCCCTGGAGCAGCTCACCGGTGTCCTCGGGGACATGACCTGTGGCCGCCGGTGGATCCGCCAGGACGGCTTCGGCCACTGCCCGGGCACGGGCGTGGAGCGCCAGCAGGCGAGCCGGGACCTGGGTGGTGTGGGCCGTGCGCGCCGAGCCGGTTGTCGGCGCACTCACGCGTTGCCCGCTCGATGCCGGACGGCCCGGAGGGGTCGAGTGACCCGCCAGGAGAGCGTCGCGCGCATCCGGTCGATCTCCTGACGGAGCGAGTCGCGCTCGCGTTCATCATGGATCGACCACTCCGGGATGTGCCGGGGCGCCCAGTCCGCCCATGCGGTGAGGGCATGACCCCGCCAGTGCGACAGCTCGGTCAGCAGGCGCTCGTTGTCCTGCATGACTTCCATCGCGTGTGCCCTGACGTATGCGTCCCGGCAGCACGCCGGGTAGCTGAGCGCGCTCGCGAGCTCCGGGTGGTCGTCGGCCAGGTAGAAGCGTGAGACGCCGTCGAAGAGGGTCATGCGGTAGCCGGCCCCGGTGAGCACGGTGTCCTGCTCCTCGTGCCGTCGGTGCTCGTCGTCGTCGACCACGACGACCCATGGCCGCCCGGCGACGAGGGCGACGTCGAACAGAGCCCTCGGCGCGGTCTGGCCGGCGCCGAGGACGAGCAGGTGGAGTGGATCAGGTCCGAGATTGCCGACGTCGGCGACTCCGACCACGCGATCCCGTGATCGCCCACGCATGTGCTCGCAGGTGCGCTCCGGCTCGTCCACGACGACGACGCCGTCCCATCCCTGCTCGTACAGCGCCCGCGTCGCCCGCCCAGCGTCGGTGAGCCCCGGCCGCATCTCGAGGTATCGACCGTGCGAGATGCCTCGCAGCGCCCGCCACAGCACTACGTCCTCGCGGTTCTGGGCGTAGGAGACGAAGGAGGGATCGGGCGGCACGTCGCGATCATAGACGGGCCGCGAGGCCTGGGCCCGGTGTCCGAGCGCGCCACCGGCACCCGCCGCGTGCTGCGCCCGGATGTCGGCGGCGACTATCCGACCAGTGCCCGGGGAGATGCCGTCCAGCTGTGGCCTGCGGGAGACCGCCATCGCCGGTTGGTGTGGAGGCCGCAGGCCGGCCGACTCACCGCGAGCGCCAGCCCTGGCGCGCCTGCCCCATGGCGGTGCGCGTCCGGGTGGCCAGCGATCGCCGGGACCGGGCACGGCGCGGCCGGGCCAGTTCCGCGAGGCGCTCCGCCACCCGTCGCCCGGCTGCCTCAGCCGAGTTCAGGGTGCGGATGTCATCGGCGGCCCGCGCTCCGCGCCGTGCGGCCTCCTGCGGGTCTGCCAGGATGCCTCGCATCAGGTGTGCCGCTGCTTCGACGTCCGGGTCGGCCCACGTCCCGCCGACCGGATACGGGTCGGCGCCCGGTGGGATCGTCGTGGGCGCCCACGGGACCAGGAAGCTGTTCTGCTCGGTCATGAACTGCAGGTTCCCGGAGTACCCCGTGGCGATGACCGGCTTCCCCCAAGCCATTGCCTCCGCCATGGTCAGGCCCAGCCCCTCGGAACGGTGCAGTGAGACGTAGCAGTCGCTCAGTGCGACCAGGGAGTCGCGGCGTGCGGCATCGAGGTACTCGTCCATCAGGATGACGTCCGGGAACGACGAGACGCGCAGGCGCAGCCTTTCGGCGTCCGAGGGTCGACGGTCACTGTTGATCGACTTGATCACCAGTACCGGGCCCTCGTCGGGACGGAACGCGCGGCGAAACGCATCGACAAGGCCCAGCGGGTTCTTCCGCTCGACCGTGCTCAGGTAGTCGAACGAGAACAGGAACAGTGGCCGGTCCTCGGGCAGGCCGAGGTCGGACCGGGACGCGACCGGGCTGTCCCCGCGCTGGGGCAGGGGGGGTGTGATGGTGCGGACCGGGACTGGCGAGTGCGGCTCGATCGCTGCGCGCGTGAAGTCGGTGGCGACCCACACCTCGTCCACCTGAGCGAATCCGTCGTGCTGGGCCGTGGGGAAGTCCTCGACCTCCCAGTACCACATGCCGATCCGGTAGCTGGTGCGCATGAGGGTCGGCATGACAGCCGCCACGCGCCCCGCAAGATCGGCGTTGACGCACAAGAGCGTCGTGTCGAACCGCGGCGCGCCACGGCTCGGCGGAGCAGCTGCGCGCGTCCGGCTGAGCAGGTTCTGCTCCACCGGCACGGTTGCATAGGGCACGCCTGCTGCTCCCAGGGCGTCGACGATGAGCCGAGCCGATTCCCCGATGCCGAGCTCGGCTCCGAGGAAGCCGACCACGTTGACGCCGGACTCCGGTTTGAGGGGGCGCTCGGACCAGCCGACGGCGACGGCGCGGGCAACGCCCTCATCGACCAGTTCGGCGGCGTAGTCCGTCTCGTTCCGGGCGTGGGTCCGTGCCCAGTCCAGGAACCCCCCGGTGTCCTCGCCAGGCACCCTGGGATACAGGCACTTCAGATCCGGACGCGAGTGGAGGATGGCCCGCAGGTACCGACCGGGGCCTTCGTCGACTGGCTCGGTCAGCCAATCCCGGAACGCCTCGACCTGGTCGGCGTCGTAGGGGTCCGGTGGTGTGGGTCCTCCTGTTCGCTCCAGGGCATACGCCACCCGGTACAGCGAGCGCAGCACCGCATGGACGGGCATCCCGAGGGCGGTCATCTCGGGATCCCAGGTCCCCTGGAGCGAGTCGGGAGGGGTGGCGGAGAGATCGGCGGTCACCTCCGCGACGAGTGCCGCGAGCGGAGGGTGATCGCTCAACGTGGCCCGAGGGTTCCTCGGGGCGACCGCGTCCAGGAGCCATGGCCTCGAGGGGTCCCACCCGGAGAGGTCGACGGCCGTCACCTCGCGCCCGTCGAGCCGGAGAGCGGTTCCCCCGCCGGAGGTGCTGGTTGCGAGGTGGTGTTCCGGCCGGAGAGTCCACGCCGAGACCAGCGTCGCGGGGTCCCGCACCGTTCCATGTGGGGTCACGCTCGCCGCGACATCGAGCCACCGGGCGTACTCGCCCGGGGCGACGTGCTCCCACAGATCCAGGAAGTCGCGTTGATCGGCGCGTACGGCCAGCAGAGCAGGCGAGTAGCCGCCCTCGCGTGTCTGATCGGCGGCAGCGGGCCAGCGCCCGTCGTCGGCGAGGGGTCGGGCGGTCCGGGCGACAAGGCACACGCCGTGTTCGGCGGCCAGGTCGACGAGACGTGTCGGCTCACCCAGGAACAGCACGCCGGGCCTGACCCCGATGGCGATCGCGGTGAGCTCCGTTGCCCCCAGCACGGCGCGCATCAGCGCCGGCTGCAGCGTCCTGGAGAAGTCCTCGGGCTCGAGCCGGGCCGCGCTGCGGTGCAGATCGATCGGACTGAACCCGATCGAAGCGGGGGAGTGGACGGTCTCCGTGCCGGTTGCTTGGTAGGAGCCGTCCACATCGAGGACGTGGATGGAGGCGGCCGGCATGACGGCAGCGGCGCGGCGCGCCGTGAACGCGGTCCGTGCCGCGGTCCGTCGGGTGCTCACGACCGCGATGTGCACGTCTCCACCCTCCGCGATCTCACCCGACGACTGGCCTTGAGCGTATCGAAGGCAACCGGGCGTGCCGCCGCCTGCCCTCGCCGATCAGGAGCTGAGCGCGATGTCGAGCACTGCGTCCGCGGCCATGGCGAAGCTGTTCGCCTCGGCATGGGCGCGGCCCCGCAACGCGAGGCGCTCCCGGCCCTGGTCGTCGTCGAGAAGGAGCTCTACCACGTCGACCAACTGCTGCACGCCGATGCCAGGCTCGACCAGGTGGGCGCAGTGCTTCAGGGCGGCCAGGGCACCGGTGTTGCTCGTGACGACCGGGACGCTCGCGCCCAGGCAGTCGGCCACGGCGGCGGACGTCTCACCGTTCGAGTGCAGCCGGAGCTGCACGGCGAGCTTCGTGCGTGCCAGCCAGTTGTCGTACTCCTTCGCGGCGACCCTGCCGGTGAGGACGATCTGGTGGGCGAACCCGGAGCCGGCAATCATCTCCTCGAGCTCCTGGCGGGTGTCGGCATCGACGGCACGGCCCACGAGGGCGAACGTCGTCCCAGGATGGCGTGGGGCGAGCTCAAGGAACGCCCTGCAGACCGTCACCGACTCCTTCTGCCAGTGGACGATCCCGAAGGAGGCGACGGTATCTCGGAGCACGGTCGGATCCTGCTTCCGCAGGGTGTGGCCGAAGGGCACCACCTGCACCTTGCGGTGCTGCGCCGCTGGGAGGTTTGCCCGGGCCAGCATCGCAGCGACTTCCGAGTGCACAAGGACCGCGGAGGCCGGGGAGGCCGCCGGTTCGCAGAGCAGTCCGTTGAGCGTGTAGTAGTCACTCGGCGTGATCGAGACATGATCTTGGTGAACGAGCGGCCGCCGTCCTGCGTAGAGGTCCTTGAGGAGTTCACGCGCGCGCGCGTCGACCAGTTCGGGTCGATCGCGCAGTGCTAGGCCAAGGAGCCCGGTGTAGCGCACGTCATGGGACATGACGGTCCCGCCCCGAGCCGTGAGGATGCCGAGAGCCTCGACGTGGAACTCGCTGTTGCCCAGGGCGATGATCCGGGCGTCGTGCATCCCGTAGATCCGTTCGACCGAGGGGAAGTCGTGATACCCGTACCACGTCACTCCTGGCAGTGCGGTGCGGACGGCGTCGCCGTTCGTGAACACGTCGACCTTCGCACGCCTGCACATGTGCTCGAGGATGGCCATCGAGTAGTCGGCGACACCGCTGGCCGCCGGGGGCATGGGTGTCACGAAGGCGACGCGGGGTTTCGACCCCACCTTGGGCGTCTTGACTGCGGTGCGTTCGAAGGCTTCGAGGGTGCGTTCTGCGACCGCACTCCACTTGTGGTCGCCGGCCATGGCGTTGCGGCGCAGCGACTCACGGAGCTCGTCGTCGGTGAGTGCCCTCAGCAGCGCCGCGCAGATAGCGCTGGGGGAGCTGGCATCGAAGTGAGCCCGCGGATCGGGGACGATCTCCGTCAACGACGAGTTCGCGCCGACGATGGCGGGGATCCCGCAGGACAGGGCTTCGACGACGGGCAGGCCGAAGCCCTCGTACAGCGACGGGAAGACGAACAGGTGAGCGGCCTGATAGAGCCACAGCAGAACACTGTTGGGTACGAACCCGGTGAGCAGGAAGTCGGCCTCGATGCCCAGAGCGGCAGCCTCGCGCTCAAGGTCTTCGCGCTCGGACGGCTGGACCCGGCAGACGATGACCAGCTGGTGCTGGGCATGCACGGCGGCCGGCAGAAGGGAGTACGCAACGAGCAGCCCGTCGATGTTCTTCCGGAAGTCGATCCCGCCGGTGTACATCACGTACCCGTCGCGCAGTCCGGGAACGTGGACCCGCGCTGAGGCGAGCGCGTGCTCGGGGGACGTGGCCGGAACGAAGGACTCCGAGACGCCGGTGCCGACGACCGCGAACTTGCGCGCCGGGATACCCAGCAGACGTACCGCGTCCTGAGCCGTCGCCTCGGAGATCGCGAGGATCCTGTCCGAGTGCCGGATGAACTCCAGCCGTGCGGTGTACACCCGCCTGGTCGCCGGGTCTGTGAGGTACTGGTCGCTGTAGATCAAGGGAATGAGATCGTAGAGAGTCGTCACGAGCCGCGTCCGGGTGCTTCTCGCCCAGGTCGGCCACAGTGTGTCGACCGGTTCCTCGAGGGACTCGAAGGGTGAGCTCTGGTACCAGATGTCCGGGGCACGGAGACGGGGGTCATCCTGCATCCGGTAGCGAGCGGCTCTGATCAGGCTCGGGGTGTGAACGGGGACCGGTCGGTCCGAGCGCAGCATCCAGCCGTCGATGGCGCCCGGGTGGTTGTGCTCGATCGCGACGGAGAGTTCGGTGACATAGCGTCCGATGCCCCGTTCGACGGTGACCGGGTTCTGCAGGGCCTGGGCGTCGGCGTAGACGAGCACGTCAGACAGTGGCCTTGGTCGCCTTGATCAGGACGACGTGATCGCCGCGCAGGCCGGCGATCTCATCGACCTGCCGCCACTCGGTGCGACTCACCTTGGTCAGGTAGGTGCGATCCGCGATTTCCCACCCGGCGAGCAGGCGGTCGATGTCCTCCGGCATGTAGGTCCGTTCGAGTTCCGTGGTCGGGGCGTCGCCGTACGGCGTCGTGAGCACGAGCGTCCCGCCCGGGCGGAGGAGTTCCCAGACCGTCTGGATCGCTTGGTGATCGGTTCGGTCGTTCAGCGGCAGATCGTACGACCCGAGACCGAAGTGCTCAACAGCCGAGAGCAGGATGGCAGCGTCGAACGGCTCGTCCGTGTGGTACTCCTCGATCGGGCTGAGGACTACCTCGAGGTTGGCGTGGCTGAGGGGGTAGGGGCGAGGGTCGAGGGCGGTGACCCGGTACCCCATCGATGCAAGACCGATGGCGACGGTGCTCTCGCAGCTGCCGACGTCCAGGATCCGCGAACCCCGGGGGAGACCGCCGAGCGAGGTGTAGACAAACGGTATCTCCGCGACCCGCTCGTTGATGTCGGCGACGGCGACGGTGCCCGGGCTGTGCGCGACCGAGATCGGCGGGTTGAACCACAAGCCCGCCTGGGATGCCCAGCCCTGGTGGCTGTTGGCGTAGTTCGCCACGTGAGCGTGAGCCTCGTCGAGCCGTTCGAGGTTTCCGTGTGCCGCGAGGTCGAGCCAACCGGTCGGAGCCCAGTCCGGCTCCGGGCGTGAAGCGCGCCTGACGTCCGCGCCGCCGGCCGCCTCTGTTCCGGTCCGGTCCAGAATCTCAGCGACGGAGTCCTCCGTCTGGGTGACGCTCCGGCCGAGGAGTGCGGCCACGCCCATCAGCTCCTCGTGCTGGCGGTCGAGCGAACCGCTCACGCGCTCCACGACTCGAAGGCTCACCGCATCGGCGAAGGACGCCGCGGTCTGACCGGCGCCGGCCGCCGTGCCGTCGATCTCCGCCCGGAGAGAACGGATCTCGTTGCTGATCGACTCGAAGCGGAAGTTGAAGTAGTTGCGGAAGAGCGCGGCAAATCGCTTGACCACAGGATGATCCTTCGGACTGGGCGACGGGTGGCCTCATCCTAGCGGGAGTTTCCTGGCTAGTTTGGGTGGCAGTGGTGTTCGTGCTGGTCAGGGCTGCGCGGGTGGTGTTTTGGTGTATGACCTAATTGTGTGGCGCCCAGGTGGTGAGGTTGAAGATCTCGGTCAGGGCGTCTTGGGTGTCGGTGGTCTCGGTGAGCATCCTTCGGGCTTTCGGACGGCCGCCGGTCGAGGGGTAGATCAGGACGGTTTCTTCGATGCCGGCGAGGTGGTCGAGCAGTTCGCGTACTGACAGGTGCAGTCCGGCGTGGTCGGCTTCGCGGCGCATGAGGTGGGCGATCTGCAGGGCGAGGACGCAGGTGAAGGTGTGGACCCGGATGTTGTGCTCGGTCCAGTGGTGCATCGGGGAGAACGAGACGACGTGGGGGTCTTTGAGTTGGCGGAAGCTGAACTCGGCTTCGGACTGGGACCGGTAGGCGGCGACCACGTCAGGGATCGACCAGTCCTCGCGGTTGGTGATCAGGACCCGTTTGCCGAAGACCTCCTCTTCCAGGGCTGCGCGGGCGGCATCGTCCACGACCACGGTGAGGCGGTGCTCGGCGGGGGTGGTACCGGTGAGGGTGGTGTGCAGAACCCGGGCCAGCCAGGGGTCGTGGGTGATCGCGTCGATCTCGGCGGCGACTTTGGCGGCGGGGCGGCGGGTCTTGCCGCGGGCCAGCGTCTCGGCCAGGTCATCCAGCAGGCGGATGGCTTTGGCGAGGCTCTGGTCGAACCCGGCCGCTTGGGCGGCGTGCAGGGTGGGTGAGTGGGTCAGGATCACCCGCCGGTCGGTGCCGTAGACGGTGCGGCGGGTCTCCAGCGCGCTCAGGTGAGCGAACCGGTCGGCGTCAACGACCTGACGGTCGCTGGCGGGTAGGGCGAGCAGGTCGGTGACGTCGGAGGGTGGGACGGACCCGACGAACGCCAGGTGCTGATCGGCCAGGTGGGCGAAGTTCGCCACCGAGTTCTGCCCGGCGTCGAACACCACCGTCACCTGCTCGGGCGTGGGGGCGCCGGTGTGGGTGGCCAGGGCGGTGTGGCGGGCGTTCAGCAGGTCGATCATGGTTTGGAACTGGGTGACGTCGGGCCGGTTGCCGGGGTAGGCATGAGCGACCAGCGGGACGCCACCGTCGCGGGTCACGACCAGGCCGAGGCCGACCAGGCGCAGATCGGTGCGCTTCTGCTTGGCCTTGCCGCGTTGAGCGATCGGCGCCTTGTCGTTGCCGGAGTCGATGTAGGTCGCGAAGTTGGTCATGTCCAACGCCAACGAGCTGATGTCCAGGGCGAACGTCTCGATCATCGCCACCGCGAGCTGGTGCTCGATCTGGGCCAGCTCGGCCAGGGTGATCGCGTGCATCGCATCCCAGAACCGGCGATGATCCAGCGCGCTGGCACTGACCTTCGTGAACCGGTCCGCCGCCGTGGTCTTCCACCAGTCGGCGAACTGGAGCTTCGAGCACGGCGCGACCACCCGGTTCAGCGCCGCCAACGCCAGATACGTTCCGACCGACGCGCCCGCGTCAGCCCGGCGGACCCCGACGACCGAGTCGATCACCCGCGCGACGTCCAACCGGTCGAGCACCCCCCACGTCGCCGCGACCGCGCCGAAGCCCAGGTGCCGGGTCCGCGCCGGCGCCGCCGCGACCTCGCGGGCGTCAAGCAACGCGGCGATGTCAGCGCCTGAGCCCAGGTACCGCTCGGAGATCATCTTCGGTTTGCCGTCCACCCGGCCCATTTCGCGCAGGTACCAGTACGGCTTCCCGCTGATCGTCTTCTTGTACAGACTCGCCATACTTTAGGTCATACACGATCCCGCGCCCGTAGACCACCCGCCACACCGACAAACCCCAGGTCAACCCAGGTGCGCCCACGGAACCACGCCATCAAGACCGAGATAGCCAGGAAGGTCCCGCTAGATGTACTCGGCCGTCACGTTGGTGACAGTCGGGTGATGGGGGCGGCGCCGACGGCGTGGTGGTGACGGCCAGTGTTGTAGTGCTCGAGCCAGGTAGTGAACGCGGCGGTGCGTTCGTCGTTGGACAGATAGGGGCGCCGGTAGGCCCACAGGGTGGCCAGGTGCGGTTGAAGCGTTCGACCTTGCCGTTCTGCCAGGGACAGTGGGGCTGATGAACCAGTGCTCGGTGCCGGCCAGGTCGGACGGACCGCAGGTCGTTGGAGTGGGCGTAAGACACGTGGGTGCCGGTCAAGATCGCCCGGACTTCTGGGCTGCCGGGCGCCCCATGGCCCTGCCGTGGGCATTCCAGCCGCCACCGTCGGGGGATGCGTCCGATCTTCTTGACTTCGATGTGGACCAGGTCACCGGGCTCGTCGTGCTCGTAGCGGACCGCGGTGACCTTCAAGGCGCAGATCTGCTCGCCTGTGACCGGGTCGCACTGCCACAAGTACGGGACCCCTGCCCGGCGCAGGATCCGTGAGAGCGTCCGCGCCGGGACACCGGTGAGCCGGGCGAGCTCGTCCAGCCTGCACCGGTCCTTGGCCCGCGCCGCCAGCACGAGTGCGGCCTTCTGCGGGCTGGTCGCTCGGCAAGCCGACGCGGACGCGAGGACCGATCGCCCAGGCCCGCCGAGCCTTCGGCGTCGAACCCTGGCAACCCACCGGTGCGCGCACTGGACGTGAGACGCCCGGCTCCCGAGCGACATGAGCGACCGGGCGCCCCTGGACCCGAACCCGCTGCACCAGCAGCCACCTGCCATGCGGCGTCAGCCGCGCGTTAGCCTGAGACACGAGGACCGCCGTCAGATCAAGGACCTGTCACCAAAGTCTCGGCCGAGTACACCTAGAGCTTGAGCGCCGCCCCGGTGTCGGCCCAGACGTTGCCGGACTCGGTGATCGGGACGTTGACGCGGGCTGGCCCGTACTGCGCGCTCCGACCGAACCTGTTGTTCGTGATCGAGATGTTGCCGATGTAGTACTGGCCCCAGTTGCCGTCCAGGCAGAACAGCGTGTAGTTGCCGCCGTTCAGCCAGTTGCCGGTGATCGTGATCGGGCCGTCCGTGCTCGGGCCGAGGTCCGGTGCGATGAACAACGCCGCATTGGCCCGCGCCGTGGTGGACAAGTCGATGACGTTGTTGCGCACCACCAGACTGCGCACACCACTTTGCACCTGACCGCCATCGGCGTGCGCGTCGGGCGAAGGAGCCAGGTCGTGGATCCACGAATCCTGCAACGTCACGTTTGAGCCGAGCTTCACCCCGTCACCGGTCGTGCCGTAGATGTCGACCCGGTACGCACTCCAGTTGTCGAAGCCGATCCCGTTCTCGAACCCCGAGATCTCACTGTCATAGATGCTCACACTGCCCGACCGCGCGTACACCCCGTACGACCCCGTCCCCCGGATCCGCGAGTTCTTGATCACCACACCCGACGCCTGAACCGTCACCGACCCCGAGATGTCAAGACCATCGATCACCGTATTCGCCTGCGTGATCGTCAACGAACCCGAAGCCCGCAACACCGTCCCCGCCGGCACACCCGTGTTCAACGCACCCGGCATCACACCCGACGCCGGATCGGGAGTAGGCGTCGGACTCGGAGTCGCCGGCTGGATCGCTGTGGTGCCGACGTTGCGGACGACGTACTCGTCGCTGGCGACGATCCCGCCGATGATCGCCTCGACCCGGTAACCGGCCTGGATGGCGCTGACCCAGCCGCGCGCCCCCGTGGGATCGATCCCTCGGCCGAGGAGATGCTGGTAGTGCGAGTCGACCACCGTGGTCAGGTGCTCGGTGGAGAGCAGGAAGCCCATCGCCACCTCGTAGCGCCCTCCCGAGCCACGGGCCAGGGCCGCACTCCAGGCGGACACCTCCGCGGTGCTCGCCGCACGGCCCAGAACGTGGGCGTACAGGCGCTCGACCCACCGGGCGTTCGAGCCGCCGGCCTTCGCGTAGTACTCGTCCGAGGCCAGGAACCCGGCCTCCATCTGCTGGATCGTGAGGCCGTAGCGCATCGCGTCGATCCAGTTCCGGTGGCCCGTCGGGTCCGGGCCGCGACCCAGGTACGCCTGGTAGGACTCTGAGATCAACCGACCCCGGTACTCGTCGCTGTACGTGATCGCGTTCGCCACGGCCACTCTGGGCGTGCCGGCGCTCAGCATCGTCGTCCAGGCCTGCAGGCCCGCCGGATCCGGGGTACGTCCAAAGAGGTCCCGGTAGACCGCCGTCACGTAGGTGGAGACCGGGCTCGAGGCGACGCTCGCGAGGGAGTTGGCGAGCTCCCGGCTGGCGTCGGTCGGCGCGTCCTGCGCCATCGCGACACCTGGAGCGGCGGCCATTGACGCAATGAGTGCTGATGCAGCGAGCCGTGCGAGCCATCGTGCGGGCGCCCGGAACCGGTATTGCTGCCGGTGGCTCTCGAGCGCTGGCACTGTCGTGGCGGCGCTCGAGAAAGGGCGCCCGGCGGATACGTTCGTGTTCATCGGAACTCCGTGATTCGGCGGCCTGGCTGACCTCTGAAGAGGCCCCATGGCTTTGCGTCCCCGCATTACTAGCGGGTTTGCCTTTGTCGACTACGGCACGTGCGGGTGCACCCGGCTCGCCCTCCAGGCCCCGGTGCGCTCAATGGATCGGCGCGAGTACTCTCACCCAACCCAGGGCGATCTGGACTGCCGACTAGACGATACAGGCGCCCACCGGGTGAACCCTCGGTTTGTGACCAGACTCACAGCGACAATTCTGGCGCGTGGGTAATAATCCGGACATCTGCCGCCCCAGACAATTCTGACACGAGGGTGACAATCCGGACATCTGCTGTCCCACTAACGCCCCCGCGTCGCTGGTGCCTGTGGGTCGTGGCGCACGGTCCAAGGGATCGTCCCATCACCCGCGGCCGACTCTGGACCCTTGGCATGCCCACACCGGACCGCCTTCGGACGCCCCAACGTGCCCTCCAACCACAACACGCGACATCCGGGGGCCGTGAACCGACGTCACTCTCCTGAGTGAATTGCAGCGGCTCCTAATGAAAGGGTGATGCGACATTGTGGGGACAACGCCGACGGCGCCGCACCCGAGGACCGCGGATTCACCCAAGAACGACCGCACGTCAAGGATCGCTCGACAATTCTTGGATTGATCACTCAGGCGGGGCCTTCACCGTTGCAGTGGGGCGCCCGTCGGCCATCCGTGGTCCCCGCCCACGAACGAACGCCTCGAGGGCGCCCGGCTCGTCGAGGGGCACAACGCGCCGTCCAGCCGGGTCGACGGTTCGTCGGGGCGTCGACCCAACCTCGTCGAGCGAGCGCGTCGAGACCGCCGTGAGCTCGTCGAATACTCCGACGTAGGCGCGTGCCTGTGGACGCCAGTCGAGCTCACGCACGACTCGCTCCCTCGCCATCAAGGACAGGCTGACGCGATAGTCCTCATCGTCCAGGAGTCGCTCCACTGCGTCCGCGAAACCGCTGATGTCACCGGAAGTGATGTACAGACCCGTCTCGCCACCCGAAACCCGCGTCTCCACGAGGTCGAAGGAGACGGCCGGCACGGCGTAGGCCATGTACTCCATCGTCTTGTTCATCGTGGACAGGTCGTTGAGCGGGGTCTTCCGGTCAGGCCCGAGACCCACACTGGCCGCGCTCAGGTAGTCGGCGATGAGGTCTGGCCCGACCCGTCCGGTGAACTCCACGTGGTCGTCCAGTCCCATCCGGGTGCACTGCGCCCGCAACTCCTCCAGGCAGTCGCCAAAGCCCAAGAGCGCCGCGCGCACGTCGGTCCGATGCCTGACTTGGACGAGCTCCTGCATCACTTCCAGCACCACGTGCACGTCGTCCTGGGGGCCCATGATCCCTAGGTAGACAAGCAGGTGCTTGCCGGCGGCACGGTCGACCAGAGGCTCAACAGGACGCATCACGGTGGTGTCGGGGCCTGAGCGCACCACGGTGACGTGCTCCGGTGAAAGGCCGCCGCGCTCTATGGCGATCCGGCGGTAGGACGCGTTCGTTGACGTCACCCGGTCCGCGGCACGGAACGTTCGGCGCTCGAGCCAGCGCAGTCCGTTCAGCTGCATTCTCGCAGAGAGGGTTCGCGGCTCCCCGAACCGGGAGAGGAAGAGCTCGGGGTTCAGGTCGTGGTGGTCGAAGATGAACGAGACGCCCCACGGTCGCCAGAACAGCGCCAGGAGCCAGTAGGTGTCCGGCGGGTTGCACGCCTGGATGACGTCGAAGCCGCGCTTGCGGCGCACGACAAACGACAGAGCAGCGGTGCGCAGCCAGGAGTAGACGAACTCGACCACGAAGCCGCCGAGGCCCTTGGCTTCCGGTGCCGGTCGGTAGCGGTAGATCGCGACGCCATCGAGCACCTCGCGCGCCTTGTCTCCTGGACCCTGCGGGCAGATGACGCTGACGCGGTAACCCCGCCCGGCGAGTGCCTGGCACTCGAGCCAGACCCGGCGGTCCAGCGGCACCGGCAGGTTCTGCACGATGATCAGGACGCGCGGCGCTACTCGCTCATCGCTCCGGAACGAGCTTGTCGCGCTCGTCCTAATCATGAGGAACCCCTGCCCCGAGACACAGCCGACCCCCGGCATGCTAGCGGTGGGCCGAGGGCGGTGGGGCACTGTCGATCGAGATTCGACCCAAGGAGCGCTCGCTAGCATTGGACTCGTGACGTGGCTCGTGACCGGTGGCGCGGGGTACATCGGCGCGCACGTGGTGCGCGCGTTGCAGGGGAGTGGACGCACGTGTGTGATCGTCGACGACCTGTCGACGGGTGTCGCCTCCCGGGTTCCAGTTGACGTTCCCTTGGTCCTGGGCGACATCCACGATGGGCCAATGCTGCAGGCGGTCATGCGTGACCACCACGTCGACGGCGTCGTCCATCTTGCGGCCAAGAAGTCACCAACCGAGTCGATGGCGGACCCGCTGCTGTACTACAGGGAAAACGTTGGCGGCCTCGAGTCCGTGCTCTCGTCGATGGTCCGCGCCGGAGTCACCAGGATCGTCCTGTCCTCAAGCAGTTCGGTGTACGGCGTACCTTCGAGCGAACTCGTGGATGAGGACGCACCGCTCGCGGCCATCAACCCGTACGGGATGACGAAGGCCGTGTGCGAGTTGATGGCCCGTGACTGCGCCGCGGCGTACGGCATCGCAGCAACGATCCTGCGCTACTTCAACGTTGCCGGAGCCGGCGGAATCTCCCTCGGTGACGTCGGCGTCTTCAACCTCATCCCTCTCGCCCTGCGCGCCGTGACGAGGGGTGAACGTCCGGCAGTCTTCGGCACCGACTTCCCCACACCCGACGGCTCGGGGGTTCGCGACTACATCCATGTCACCGACCTCGCCGAGGTCCACGCCCTCGCCGCCGCGCGGCTCGAGTCAGTGATCGCAGGCGTCGGGCAGCGGAGCCCCGACGTCTACAACGTTGGCCGAGGTGAAGGAGTCAGCGTCCTCGAGGTGCTCGCCATGGTTCGCTCAGTGACAGGGCACGACCTACCGCCTCTGAGGTCGGCTCGCCGGGCCGGTGATCCGCCATCCGTCGTCGGCGACACGAGCAAGATCACCCGCGAGCTGGGGTGGCAGGCACGCCACGACCTTCGTCAGATGGTCGAGAGCGCTTGGGAGTCCTGGCGGGTGACGCACATGAAGGCGCCGGGAAGTGAGTTGACGCCATCGGATCCGTAGGGCCCCGTGGACCGCACATGTCCAGCGTGGCACTAGGGCGTGTTGCTTAACCCGGATTTGATCCAGATGAGGGCGGCGGCGAAGGTGACGCCGGCGAGGTAGCTGCGGGCTGTCTTGTCGCTGCGGGTAGCGATGCCCCGCCATTGCTTGAGTCGGTTGAAGCAGCGCTCGACGACGTTGCGGCCCTTGTAGGCGTCCCTGTCGAAGGTGCGCGGCCGGCCGCCCTTGGCTCCGCGCCGGGCCCGGTTCTGCTTCTGGTCGGCGCGCTCGGGGATGGTGACCTTGATGCCTCGCCCGGTCAGGTAGTCGCGGTTGGCCTTGGACGTGTAGGCCTTGTCCGCCAGGACCCGCTCCGGTCGGGTGCGGGGCCGACCCCGGGCGCCGGTGGAGACCGTGATGGTCTCCAGCACGGCTTCGAAGAACGACGTGTCGGCGGCGTGCCCCGCGGTCAGGACGAGCCCGAGGGGGCGTCCTCTCCCGTCGGTGGCGAGGTGGATCTTGCAGGTCATCCCGCCCCGGGACTTCCCGATCGCGTGGTCAGCGGGCTCCGCGGTCCCCAACTTCTTGTAACTCGGTGGGTCCCCCTGTGGCCCGGGCCAGGGTCGCGCCGTGCTGGTGGACCCGGGTGATCGTGGAGTCCACGCTCACCGTCCAGTCCAGATCTCCGGTCCGGTGGCTGGCCCCCTGGACCGTGGCCAGCACCCGCGACCAGGTCCCGTCCTTCGACCAGTCGGAGAACCGCCCGTAGATCGAGTTCCAGTTCCCGAACCGTTCGGGGATGTCCCGCCACGGCGCACCCGTGCGGAACCGCCACGCGATCCCCTCCAGCGTGCGGCGCATGTCCAAGATGGGGCGCCCGTTGCCCTTCCACACCGGGAACAGCGGCGCCAGCACCGCCCACGACTCCTCCGAGATCTCCTGCCTGACCGTCATGGGCCCAGCCTCGCCCAAACCACCCCCGATCCGGTTTACCAACACGCCCTAGAGCCCTTGACCCCGTCGGACTGCGCCACGCAGGTGGCTGCCGCGCGGGCGAGCGCCCTGATCGGGGCCGCCACCCTGGAGCACGCCCCGCTGGACGACGTCCTGACCGGCTGCGGCGTCTCCGTTGCCGGGGAGAACCTCAGCCGCGCCACGGTGCCGCCCGAGGATGTCGTGGTCTCCTGGATGGGCTCGGCGGGTCACCGGGCCAACATCCTTGACCCCGCCTTCACCCAGCTGGGAG
>Ga0209585_10000206_pt1 | contig 23620 bp, 34 predicted proteins | sample NGEPerone_FD_185491 | JGI IMG/M metagenome (GOLD analysis project Ga0209585, IMG submission 185491) | Arctic peat soil microbial communities from the Barrow Environmental Observatory site, Barrow, Alaska, USA - NGEE Permafrost154B-one... | ecosystem: Environmental > Terrestrial > Soil >... | reverse complement strand
ATGCAGAGGTTTTGAACGGGGACTTTCTCATGGCCACGGACAAACGGTGGGCCCGTGACTCGCGACGGGCAAATAGCACAGTTGTAACAGGGCTATTTAGCAGGTCGCCTGTTCCGCAAGCCGATCCGCTTGTGACACTCCGGACGACCACTTTCGGTTGGTCGTCAAAGACCCCGAGTCGTCCCTTGCCGGTTCGGCGAATTCAGGCGGTCGTCGCAACGATGGGCTCCTTGGGGTCAAACAGTAGACACTGCATGGCTTGGGCGGGGGTGATCCCGCCCAGTGTCTTACGAGGTCGGGCGTTGAGCTCGGTTGCGACCTCGAGCAGGCGCTCGGGCGTATGCACGGACAGGTCGGTTCCCTTGGGGAAGTACTGGCGCAACAACCCGTGTTCTCGTTCGATCCTCACTGCCACGGTGAGTGGGGGTCACAGGCTTCCTCTCGGCGATCCTGCCCTACAGCAACGCGACCTGGGAGAAGCTATCGACCTTCCTGGACTTCCTCATTCCCAAGCTGCCCGCCCCACGAGAGGACGACCTGACCGCTGGCATCCTCGAGACGATCGACATGGAGTCCTACCGGGTCGAGAGGCGTGAGGCGATGAAGATCGCCCTCGCCGACGAGGACGGGGAGCTGGAGCCGGTGCCGACCGCCGGGAGCGGGTCCAAACCGGACCCCGACCTGGAGCCGCTCTCCGACATCCTGCGGAAGTTCAACGACCAGTTCGGCAACATCGACTGGGACGACGAGGATCGCGTCCGTCAGCGCATCACCGAAGAGATCCCGCAGCACGTCGCAGCCGATGAGGCCTACCAGAACGCCCAGCGAAATTGACGACCCCGCCAATGCACGGATCGAGCTCGACAAGGCCCTCGGGCGGGTCATGATCTCGATGATGCGTGACGAGACTCAGCTGTTCAAACAGTTCAGCGACAACGACAGCTTCAAGAAGTGGCTCGCCGACGCAGTGTTCAGCGCGACGTACGGCAAGAGCGCCTGACGGCCGACTCGCGTTCATTCGCTGTTGGACGTAAGCGACACCTGACGCGCAAGACATAATGCTGTTTCGGACGCTTGAGCGCCCATCTAGAAGGGGGGAGTCGCGGCGGTTCGCCCGGTCGCCATTAAGAGACCACTACACCCCGGGGGGTATAGTGAGATCTCTTTTGTTCGGTCAACCCTCAGGAGGAACGCCCTATGTGTCGACAGGTGACTTGCCGCAGGTGCGGCAACGCGACGTGGGCTGGCTGCGGCCAGCACGTCAATCAGGTGATGGCCGGCGTGTCGAAGTCCAAGCGCTGCCAATGCCCCCCGAAGGCCTCCTTTGTGGAGCGGATCTTCGGCGGTCGCAAGTCATCTGTGTGACCGGTTGACGCAATCAATCACGAGTGAACGTCGTTGACGGGCTGCCTCGCCTTGGTCTCGGTGTTTGACGGTCGACCCTGACAGACGCCACCGAGGCCCGTGGATTCAGTCACGACGTCGACGAAGGTCGAGGTTGCTGATGAACACGATTTGATTCTGTCACAGACAGAAACCTCATTATGACGCTGACTTGGTCCTGGTCAGTGACAGACCAACGGGTGTAACCGTTGTCACATACCCGGGGTGGTATCCCTTTGGGGTCTGCTGCGTCTATGAGATGTAACGAAATTCCACCCGAAGGAGAACATCATGAAGATCAACATCGGTTCTGCTGACCGTAAGCTTCGTGCGTTCGTTGTGGCCCCTGTGCTCGTGCTCGCCGGCCTCCTGGTCGGCCCTGCAGGATGGCTCGCGATCGTGCTCTACGCCCTGGCGGGCGTGATGCTGGCGACTTCCGCTGTCAGCTTCTGCCCCCTGTATGCGTTGTTGGGGCTGCGTACCGTGCCAGAACAGAAGGTCACCACCCCCGCTGCGGAGCGCAGCGTTTCGCAGTAGCGTCGCGGTGTGAGCGACCAGGACGTTCGTAGCCGAATCGCTGACGAGGTTCCCGGCCTGCTCAGGTACGCCCGCACGATCGCGCCGGACGCTCATCAGGCCGAGGACCTCGTGCAAGACACCCTGCTGCGCGCCCTCCAGCGAGCCGAGTCGTTTCAGGGCGCGGCGACTCTTGCCACCTGGCTGCACAGGATCCTTCACAACCTTGCCGTCGACCGGTTCCGTCGAGATCGTGAGGATGCCACCGAAGACGTTGAGCGCGAGGTCGAGCAGCGTTGGCGTGACGACTTCTACACGGTGGATGCGGCTACCGTGGTCGAGCGGGCCGAGACCCGCGAGGAGCTGGAGGATGCGCTGGTGCGGCTGCCCGTCATCTATCGGACGGTCGTTGTCCTGCACGACGCTGAAGGGATGACCGTGGCCGAGATCGCCGATGTCCAGAGCGTAGGCCTGCCGGCCGCCAAGCAGCGGTTACGTCGGGGCCGGATGATGCTGGTGGACGCGCTGGCCCAAGGGCGGGCGCGGCGGGATGCCCTCCGTGGTGTGCCACTGCGTTGCTGGGACGCCCGCAGCAAGGTCTCGGACTACCTCGACGATGGACTCCCGGCCTCCGATCGGGTGCTGGTGGAGCGCCACCTCGAGGCCTGTCCGACCTGCCCGCCGCTGTATGCCGGACTGGTGGGGACGCGGGCTGCCCTGGGTGCCTTACGTGACGCCGACACCGTGATCCCGCTGTCGCTGGCCGACCGCATCCAGGAACTGCTCGCCCATAGGTGACCCGGGCCGGTTGCCCGGCTCCTCGCGGACGTTTCCATCGCCTCGTGCGTGGTTTCCGACAGCGCTCCGGCTATGCGCGACGCAGGAGTTTGCGGACCGCTCTCACGTACTTCAGCTTTGGCTCCACGGAAACCGCCGCACGGGCCGCTCGTCCGTTGGGTTGCAGGTGCATCGCTGCGGCGGGGCGACCCTGGACATGACGGAGTCGACGTGCATGCCGCATCCGCTCCAGGTGGTCTTGCCGCAGCGGCCGCAACGGGCGGGACTACACATGTGGTGCTCCTCTGGTTGGCTCTGAGCTACTGGTTGACTGTGAACTGATTGGGCCTAGCTGGGTATTGCCCAGGTACCTGGACGCGGGTACTTCCGGCCAGCTGATGACCTACGGCGAGTCGGTGGTGCCTTCTGCTGAAGATTGGTTTCCTGCTGGTCTGGTCACGGTTGAGGTACGAGAGCCACGGGTGCCCATACAGCCCCGAAGAGCGACGGACAGGCTCGCGCCCCTGGCCATCAGCCTTGCGGCTTGCTGGTAGCAGCGGGTTTGGGTGAGCGGGAAGCCGGTATCCATTCGAATCCTCCTGGCGGGTTATCTCGTTCGGCGCGGTTGTGCGAGAGTTGGAGAGTGATACCCCTGGGGGTATCAGCAACGGCAATGTGTCGGACTATTCCGGACAGGGTGGCTGTGGAGTTGGGCCGGTGGCCGGCGGGTCCAAATGGGCAGTTCTGGGGAGTCGGCCTTGATGTGCTCAGGCCAGGGAGAGGAAGAGCTTCTCGAGATTCTGAGCGTCTTCGGAGTCGGCGCCGCCAGGCTCGGCAAGGCACTGTTTGAGGCTCGAGGCGATGATCGCGAAACCGGCCCGGTCCAGGGCGTGGTTGACCGCGACCAGCTGGGTAACAATGTCCGTGCAGTCACGGCCCTGCTCGATCATCCGCAGGACGCCGCCAATCTGGCCTTGCGCCTTGCGCAGCCGGTTGGCCACTGCGCCCAGTTCTTCTGGCTTCAACTCCATCATGGTGACTCGATTCCGGTTGCTGGTGTCTAGGACACAGCGGCGGCAGTCTTGGACTCGGCGATCTCGGCCCGGATTTCATCCATGTCCAGCGCGCGGGCGCTGGCGATGACCTGTTCCAGGGCTGAGGCGGGGAGCGCTCCTGGCTGGCTGTAGACGAGGATGCCGGCGCGGAAGATCATCAGGGTGGGGATGGATGTGATCCCGGCGGAGCCCGCCAACGACTGTTCGGCCTCGGTGTCGACCTTGCCGAACACGATGTCGGGGTGGGCGGCGCTGGTCTTCTCGAACGTCGGGCCGAAGGCACGGCACGGTCCACACCAGGCCGCCCACCAGTCGACCAGGACGATGTCGTTGTCGAGCAGGGTCTGCTCGAAGGATGCGGCGGTCAGTGCTTGCGTGGTCATGCGGGCTCCTTCTCGGCTGTTCGGATAATACCTCCGGGGGTATTAACCCACAATGGGCGACAGGCATTCCTGACGAGGCCAACGGCAGCGGTGGGGCACTCGACCGAGTCGATCAGGCCGGAGCTGCCGCGCTTCCCAGTTGGTCGGACATGGGCTAGGTTAGCTCCCAACGGATACCCCCATGGGTATCCATTTCTCTTGACATCCGTCATGACACAAGGAGTCAGCATGCGTGAAGTCCCCCTGGTGGCATTCGCCGCCGCCCACTCCGACGGCGCGATCGTCGTCGACGTCCGCGAGCCCGGCGAGTACGTGGGTGGCCACGTCCCAGGCGCCACTCTCGTCCCGATGGAACAGCTATCGTCGCGCGTGCGCGAGCTCCCCAAGGACATGCCGGTCTATCTCATCTGCGCCAGCGGCAACCGGAGCCAGGCGATGACCAACGTCCTGGTGCGCGCCGGCTACGACGCGTACTCGGTCATCGGTGGCACCGGTGCCTGGACCCGGGCCGGGCACCCCGTCGTGATGGGCAGCCGGCGCAACGCCGCCTGATGGCAGACGGCTACCACGCCTGAGCCCTCGGACACCGGTGGGCGTGCCACTGAGCGGTGTCAGCCGCGCAGCAGGGGGCAGGTCGAACCAGCGATCGCCTTACAAACGCTCATTCTTGGAGCCTTTGCCGCCGGAAGCCGGGACCAAGGTCCTCAACTAGGACTCATCGTCGCCGACGGCGTGCCGGCCGACCGCCTGGACGCGCTGCTGGCCGTTGCCACCCACTGCACCGTGCATAACACGCTGGCCTCTGAGCCCGAAGTTTCGATCACGCTGGCGGATGCCCCTTGGGGCTAACCAGATCGGCAGTTCGCCAGGGGTTGTGACGAGCGATCGGCAAAGTGCTGGGGTTGCGGCCTCTCCGGCCGCGACATCCATAGCCATGCCAGCGGCAGATCCTGGGTCACCTGCCGACCCCAGATGCCCGGTGCACAGACCCGACCAAGTCGGGTCCGCATACGGCTGGTCCCATGCCGTGCTGTTCGTGGCGTAGCCCTTCGGTGGGCCGGAGATGGTGGCGTCGGCGCCCGAAAATCGCGCCGGCTGGAATACCCCGACCATAGGGTGCGTTGGCACCGATCAATACCCCACTGGGTATGTAAACGCCCAACGATCAGAAGCCCCTGGCGATGCAGCTCCCCGCAAGATTTCGTTCTGGCGTCACCGGAACCGAACCGAGAGGACCGCACCATATGGTCACCATTGTCCCGATCGAGACCCCGACCCTGGGGGACCGCAGCTACCTCGCCCACGACGGCGAAGTTGCGCTGGTGGTCGACCCTCAGCGCGATATCGACCGTGTGCTCCAGGTTGCCGAGGCGGCTGGCGTGCGGATCACCCACGTCTTTGAGACCCACATCCACAACGACTATGTGACCGGTGGGCTGGCGCTGGCGAAGGTGACCGGTGCGGCGTACCACGTCAACGCGGCCGATGAGGTCGCCTACGAACGCATCCCGACCCGTGACTGTGATGTCATCGACGTCAGCGGCGTCCTGCGGATCCGGGTCATCGCCACCCCTGGTCACACCTACACACACCTTTCGTACGCCCTGGAGTCGGAGGGCGAGCAGATCGGCGTGTTCTCAGGGGGGTCGCTGTTGTTCGGCTCCACCGGGCGCCCCGACCTGCTCGGACCTGACCACACCCATGCCCTGGTGCACCACCAGTTCGCCTCGGCACACCGACTGGCCGAAGAGCTCCCGGACCAGGCGCAGGTTCTGCCGACCCACGGGTTCGGCAGCTTCTGCTCGGCGACGCAGTCTGAGGCGACCGCGTCCACGATCGGCCAGGAGCGGCGCACCAACCCGGCCCTGACCCAGGCCGAGAACGACTACGTTGACGACCTGCTTGCCGCTTTGGACGCCTGGCCGGCGTACTACGCCCAGATGGGTCCGGCCAACGCCGCGGGTCCGGGCGCGGCCGACCTGAGTGCTCCTGAGCCGGCCGACGCCGCAGCGCTGCGAGGCCGGATCGAGGCCGGTGAATGGGTCGTGGACCTGCGTACCCGGACCGCATTCGCGGCCGGCTTCGTGCCGGGCACGTTCAACTTTGGTATCGATGGCCAGTTCGCGACCTATCTGGGCTGGCTCATCCCGTGGGGCACGCCCGTGACGTTGCTGGGAGAAAGCACCGAGCAGGTAGCCGAGGCCCAGCGTGAGCTGGTACGCATTGGCATCGACCGGCCCGCCGCGGCTGCCACCGGGGCCCCGAAGGCGTGGACCGACCGGCCGCTGGGCAGTTTTGAGCTGGCCACCTTCGCCGACCTGGCCCAGGTACGCCACCACCGCCCGGTGGTCATCCTCGACGTCCGGCGAGTGGGGGAATGGACCGAGTCCCACATTGACGGAGCGATGCACATCCCCATCCACGATCTGCTCAGTCGCGTCGCCGAGGTGCCGAACGCCGAGGTATGGGTGCACTGCGCCGCCGGTTACCGGGCCGCCGCCGCCGCCTCCATCCTTACCGCACGCGGGGTTCACGTGGTCGCAGTGAACGACTCCTACGCCGAGCAGGCACCCGCATCCGGGCTGCCACTGATCACCACCCCGGCTCCCTCGAAGGAGGCGGCGGCATGAGCCTGAGCGACAGTCTGGGTGGCCTGTTTGCCAAACCCTATGAGGAGATCCGCGCCCTGGAGGCCAGGAGCCGCATGGACACCGGCGCCATCCTGGTTGACGTCCGCGAGCCCACGGAGTGGGCGGCCGGCCACGCCGAGGGCGCCCGGCACATTCCCCTGGCCCAGCTGGGCCAGCGGCAGCGCGAGCTGCCCGCGGGTCGGCCGGTCATCACCGTGTGCCGTTCAGGTGCCAGGTCCGCACGTGCCGCCACGCTGCTTGCCGAGCAGGGCGGCGACGCGTCCAACCTCGAAGGTGGCATGCGGGCCTGGGCCGCCGCTGGCCTGCCGGTTGTCAGCGAGGGTGGCCGTCCCGGGGCAGTCATCTGACAGTCCCGATGGGTGACAATTCGCTGGGCCGCGCCCAGGGGCCGCTACCACCCGAGCTTTTCGCCTGACCGAAACGAAAAGAGAAACAGATCCTTGCCCTAGCCCTGCCGATCGGTTTGCTCATCGGTCTCAGCCTCGGCGCACTCGGCGGCGGCGGCTCGATCCTGACCGTGCCCGCACTGGTCTACCTGCTCGGTCAGGACACCCACGCGGCCACGACCGGGTCCCTGCTCATCGTGGGTGTCACCGCCCTGGCGGGAATGGCGGCCCACCATCGCGCCGGCCGGGTGCGCATCGTCCAGGGTCTCGTGTTCGGTGTGCTTGGCATCGCCGGGGCCTACGTCGGGTCACGGCTGTCCGCAACGATCGCGCCAGCTGCCCTGATGGCTGCGTTCTCGGTCCTCATGCTCGTGGTGGCCGCGATGATGGTCGTCCGCCGCCGGGCTCAGCGCCGCGCCGGGGCCGGCGGCGAGGTTGAGGCTGGCTCACTGGATGGTCCGGTCCTGCAGTTGCGGCCGACGCTCGCGTGCAACTGCCCCCGGGTCCTGAAAGTGGTCGTGACGGCCTCGGCTGTGGGGCTGTTGACCGGGTTCTTCGGGGTGGGCGGCGGTTTTGTCGTCGTCCCGGCACTCGTCCTCGCGCTGGGGTTCACGATGCCGGTGGCCGTGGGCACCTCACTGCTGGTGATCGCGATCAACAGCACCTCGGCACTGCTGTCGCGGATGGGGCATGGCGTCCACCTGGACTGGACCCTCATAGGCGTGTTCACCCTCGCCGCGATTGTCGGCAGCCTGTTCGGAGGTCGCCTCGCCACCCGGGTGCGTCCCGAGCGGATCACCGCCGCTTTCACCATGCTTCTGGTGGTGGTGGCGCTGTACACCGCAGCCCGCAGCTTCCCCCAGCTCGTCTGACGCTCCAGCCTGTGGCGCAGTCGGCGTTGCGGCGGTATCCGGTCGGTGACAGCGCGCCCGGCTTTGTGCACCATTTTCTGCAGCGTGCCGAGCGGGCAGAGCCAGCCGCAGAAGAACCCCGCCCGACAAGGGCCAGCACCAGCACCGTGCCGGCCAGCACGAGGCTCGAGGTGTGCACGTGGGCACCGTCCGCCCTGTGGTCAATACCGTCCATGCGCCCTCACTCCCACCCAATGGGCGCCAGACTTCGCCCGGACTCTGCATCACCGCGTCAGGATGGTCGGCGAGTCAGGAGGATCGATGGATCGCAGATGGAGCAGGTATGGAAGCGGAACTCAGGTTGGTCGGCAACCTCCGTAGATCACGTTCTCGAGATGCTTCCAGTAGACGTCGACCCCCTGGAAGCCTGCCGATCGCAGATAGTCCAGCTGTTGGTCAAGGGGGACGACGTAGCGCACGTGGTTCTCGTAGCGAGACTGCTCTTGCGGCGTGCGGTGGAGGCGCTTGCCTGCCGCCTCTGGGTCGTCGCGATCGTTCACTCGCTCCCAGGTGGCCTCGACAGCGGGATCCGGCGAGCTCACCGGGTCATAGTTGACGTACCAACCGCCTGGGGCGAGGCGCTCAAGGATCTCGGCGAACAAACCCTGCTTCCGGTGGTCGGGTAGGTGGTGGATGCACATCGAGGTCACGATCGCGTCGAGCTTGGCCGGAATCGCGGCGGGCCAACTGCTGGTCGACATGTCGAACTCGACGTACTGGAATCGCCCCGCGAACTGCTGCATCTCGCGCTCGCCTTCACCCATCATCTGCGGTGAGAAGTCGGTGAGAATGGCACTACTCCGTGGATACAGATCGAGGAGCCCTCTAGCCGCAGCCCCAGTCCCCGCCCCCAGATCCAGGAAGGTGAAGGCGTCCTGCTCGCCGAAGGGGAGGAGCTCACCCATGAACCGCCACTGTGGCGCGCGCTTTTGCTCACGGTCGGCAGTGTTCGCCGTCCAGGACTGGACGCCCTCCTCGGATTTCCAGATGGCTGCGTTCGTGTCCGTCGACTGGTCCATATCCAGAAGGCTAGCTGCCGTCACTCCTCGCGCCACACTCGTATGACCGCCCTACGTGAAAGCGTGTTCTCGGTCAGTGGGTGCTGGGCAGGCCGTTGTCCTGCCAAGCGGTCATCCCGCCCTCGATGTCGTAGACATGCTTGAACCCGAGAGTGTGCATCAACGATGAAGGACGGGTCCTGGGCGTCGGTGCTCAGCAGCTCGTAGGCCCCTTGCGGAATGAGCGGAATGACGGGGGCGGCGAGCTTGGATGCGTCGTTCGCTACGACGTCGACACCGTGGTTGGTTTTGATGTGCTGCTGGGTGAGCATGCCCGCGGAGAGTTCCACAAGTTTGCCCTGTGCGTCGTAGAACGCGGTGACCGGCAGGCCCTGTCCTCCGAAAGTGGACCACAGCATCGAGCTGGGCGCCGTGCCGTTCGATCTGTTTACGTCGTGCCCGCCGGCGGCTGCACCCTGTGATGTCCCGTTGCGGCGTGGTGGTCGACGCCGGGCTGGGCGGCGGGGTTGACGTGGACGGTGGCGTCATCAAGGCGGGGCACTCGGTGGATCAGTTGGTGATGGGCCTCGTCGGCGATCGCGTGGGCCTGGACGACGCTGAGCGTGTCGTCGACGGTGAGTTCGGTCTCGGCGCGCATGCGGTGCCCGATCCAGCGCAGTTGGACGCTGTCGACGCCCCGGACTCCGGGCACCTCACGCAGGGCGGCTTCGGCGGCGGCGACTAGGTCGGGGTCGACGGCGTCCATCAGTCGGCGGTAGATGTCCCTTGCCGCGCCGCGCAGGACGGCCAGGATCGCGACCGTGATCAGCAGGCCGACGATGGGGTCGGCCAGCGGGAAGCCGGCCATGACTCCGATGGCCCCAAGGACCACGGCCAGGGAGGTGAACCCGTCGGTGCGGGCGTGCAGCCCGTCGGCGACCAGTGCGGCGGAGCCGATCTTGGTGCCGACCCGGATCCGGTAGATGGCCACAAGCTCATTGCCGGCGAAGCCGATCAGACCCGCTGCGACCACAACCCATGCGTGGGAGATCGGCTGGGGGTCGACCAACCGGCGGATCGACTCGTACGCCGCAAGCATCGAGGACAAAGCGATCATGGCGACGATGAAGACGCCAGCTAGGTCTTCGGCCCGCCCGTACCCGTAGGTGTAGCGGCGGTTCGCCGCGCGCCGGCTCAGGACGAACGCGACCCACAGTGGTATCGCGGTCAGCGCGTCGGAGAAGTTGTGGATGGTGTCCGCCAACAGGGCCACCGACCCGGTGATCAGCACCACGATCAGTTGTGCGATCGCGGTGACACCCAGGACGACCAGGCTGATCTTGACCGCCCGGACCCCCTCGGCGCTGGCCTCCAGCGCCGAGTCGACCGAGTCGGCCGCGTCGTGGCTGTGCGGGCGGAAGAGCGATAACACGAAGCCCGTCAGGCCGCTCGGGTGCTGATGGTCGAGGTCGTGGTCGCGCGGCGAGTGTTGGTCACCAGACTCATTCCTGGCGGCATGTGCGTGAATCATGCCGGTCCCGGCCTGGGCACGGACGCCAGCGGCGTCGCGCCTTCGTCCACGTGATGTGGCGGAACCTCGGGGCCTGCGTGCTCGGCGTTGTACACCGCGTCGCGAACCAGCCGGGCCACGTGCTCGTTCTCCAGCCGGTAGAAGACCTGCGTCCCCTTTCGCCGAGTCCCCACCAACCTGGCCATCCGCAGCTTGGCCAGGTGCTGGGACACCGACGGAGCCGGCTTACCCAAACGCTGAGCCAGCTCGTTGACCGCCAGCTCCTGATCGATCAGCTCCCACAACAGGCGCACCCGGGTCGTGTCCGACAGCATCCGGAACACCTCAACGGCGAGCTCAGCCTGCTCGATCGGCAGCCCATCGGTTCCTCCGCTATCTGCATGCATGCGCAGATAATATCGCAGCCGACTTCAGTGCTGAAACTGCGGCAACGAGGGGAGGGCGTTGCCTTCGGGTACGGGAGTCCGGGTCGTGGCTGTAACCGGTGCCGTGCGGGGGATCAGGAGTCCTGCATCGCGATGAACGCCCCGTGCCAGGTGTGGTACCAGACCGCCCCGCCGACGGAGTTGACCGACATCATCCCACTGAGGGTGCCGTTGCGCTGGAGGTCAATCGTGAAGTAGCCCGGGTAAGCATCGATGCTGCCGATGGTCGTGCCTGCCATGTTGGCTGCCAGCCACGCGGTGGCGATGGCGCGTGCCCTCGTGGAGTCCACTGGTTCGGCGCCACCGCCACCTGCGCGCATCATCCCGAAGCGGGTGTTCCACATCATCGCCGGGCCCGGTTCGGTACTCACCGCGCCAGTGCGGGGATCCACGATGACCTCAGTAGCCGGCTTACCCGCGCCGTCCTTGAGTTCGACGTAGAAGCCGTTGTCGAACCAGATCACCTCGCCGGGGTGAAGCCCGGCTGGTTCGGCTGCGGTCGCGGCCCGGGCCCGAGCCGCCGATATGGAGGACACGGCGGCCTCGTCACCGGTCAGCCACTGCGTGCCCATGGAGCCCATCATCGATCCGCCCATCATGACCGCCCACGGGTCTTGGCCGAAACCGCGCGACACTGACGGCCCAGAGGAACGACCACCAAGGCCGCCGACCGTTCCCGCCACTGAAGCGACCAGGGCGATCACGACTGCAACCAACGCACCGAGCAGCACGGTACGTCTCACGGCGGTCACTTCTTGTGGAGCTGGGCGGCCACGAGGGCGCCCCGTTGGGCCTGCCAGGTCTCCAGGTCGATCTCGCCGCTGGCCAGCCGCCGGTCGAGGATCTCCAGCGCCGAGTCACCCGTAGGGCGGCGCGCCCCGTCGCCGCTACCGGGCAGCAACCGCACGACCAGCCAGATGATCAGCCCGAGCGGGGCGAGCCAGAACACGCCCATGGCAAGCATTCCGAACGCAGCCATTCCGCCGCCATACCAACCCATCATGGTGAACTTCTCCATGTCCGGCCCGTTGCTCCGGGGTACCTCCAAGTGTCCGCCCTTCGGGCTGAAAATGTCCCAACAGCACCAGCCTCACTGACGCCCCATCTTGAACGGATGGTGTTGGCCAGCGCAGGGACCTGCGCAAGGTTCCCTGCGATGTCATGAAGTGTGGATGCCGCACTTCGCGTTAGGCACCGAACGGACACTTCACGGCCTGATTCCCACGAAAGTCGCCTGAGCCGCACCGAGACCGAACGACTCGTCATCAGGTTTGGGCGACGACAACGGGCGCACGAGGCCAGGACGGCCATGGGGTTTGCGCTCACGCGACGCTCGACTCGACCGGTAGCCGCGCCCGAAGGTGGTCGGTGCCGCGCATCCGTGCGGCAACAACGAGTCCGGATGCCGCTGTGAGGGCGCCGACGACCCCGACGGCGGCCGGGATGCCGAAGGCGTCCGCGAGAACTCCGGACAGCATCGCGCCGACGGCGAAGCCACCGTCGCGCCACAGGCGGTAGATGCCGACGGACCGGGCGCGCCATTCGGGGTGGGCGACGTCGCCAATGGCCGCCAGCAGCGTCGGGTAGACCATGGCCGTTCCGACCCCGAGCAGGATGGCAGCGGCGAGCCAGACCCCGAAGCTGTGGCCGAACGCGACCATTCCCAGTGCCGCTGCCTGCGTGATCATCCCGCCGACGATCAACCATTTGCGGCCGACTCGGTCGGACAGACCTCCGGTGATGAGCTGACCGGCGCCCCAGACTGCCGGGTAGACGGCGGCCAGGATGCCGATGCGCTCGATGCTCAACCCGGCCGTGGCAAACAGGATCGGGAACAGTCCCCAGGCCAGGCCGTCGTTGAGGTTGTTGACCAGCCCAGCCTGGCTGACCGAAGACAGCGACTTGTCGCGGAAGCTGGTGAGGGTGAACACCTGCCGGTTGCTCAGGGTTGAGACGGCGTGGGCGTGTACGGAGACGTGGTTCGCCGCCTCGACCTTGGCATGGTGGTGCGTTTCCTTCACGAAGAGCATGGACAGTCCCAGCCCGAGGGCGATGAAGGCGGCGCCGAGCAGGAAGGGGCCGGGGCGCAGCCCGTGGTTGGCGGCAATGTAGCCGGTGGCCAGTGCTGTTCCGGCGACGCCGAGGTATCCCGCGGCTTCGTTGAAGCCCATGGCCAGTCCGCGCCGGTTCGGGCCAACGAGGTCCATTTTCATCATTACGGTGGTGGACCAGGTCAGTCCCTGGCTGATGCCGAGGATGACGTTGGCTGCGACGATCCATCCCCAGGACGGTCCGAGGATGAGCAGCAGGGGCACGGGAATGGCGATCAGCCATCCGGCGACCAGGACGGGTTTGCGCCCGTACCGGTCGGAGAGGGTGCCGGCAAAGTAGTTGGTGCCGGCCTTGGCCAGACCGAAGGCCAGGATGTAGGTCAGTGCGCTCGTGTACAGATCCAGATGGAAGACCTGGTCAGCCAGCAGTGGCAGCACGGTGCGCTCCTGGCCGAGGGTGCCGCCGACCAGAGCGTTGACGGCAACGAGCAGCATGAACTGAGCGATGTTCTGTCGCAGGCCCAGCGTGATGGCCGCGCCGGTTCCTTTCATCGCCCGGTCTCCAGGGGGCAACCGGCTGCCTGCACCCATTCGGCGGGGCCACCATCCAGGACCGCGACGTCGGTCCGGCCGGCGCGCTGGAGGATGCTGGCCGCACTCATGGCCCGCTCACCGTGTCCGCACATGACCACGAGCGGACCCGCAGGGAGTTCAGCGAGGTGGTCGGCGAGCTCGCCCAACTCAAGGTTCCGTGCCCCGACCACGTGGCCTGCCGCATACTCTGAGGCCTGGCGAATGTCGACGATGGCGGCGGAGGCTTCCGTGCCGGAGACCAGGCGCCCGGCCTCAATCAGTGACCCCGTAGCCGATTTGGCGGAGTTCTTCCACGCCGGGAAGCCTCCGTCGAGTTCACCGGCGAGGGCGTCGAAGCCGACCTTCGCGGCCGCCCAGACGATTTCTTCGGGGTCCTGGTCGGGACTGCGCACGATGATGACTGGCCGCTCGGTATCGGCCAGCCAGCCGAGCCAGGTGGCGAACACCGGCCGCAACGCAATCGACAGGCAACCGGGTATGTGCCCGGCCGCGAAGTCCACCGGCTGGCGGGCATCGACAATCTGCGCACCGTGTTCCTGGAGTTCCATCACCTGGCCAACGGACAACGGCCTCAGCGTCGGGGTGGTCCCCAGCAGGACCGGCCCCCGCCGGTTGATCTCGCCGAGGTGGTCGAAGTACGGCGGGTAGCTGCCCAGGCTGGCCAGGAGCATGGCGACGAACGCGTCCTCGTCAGGGGCGGCCAGGTAGGGGTTGGTGGCCTTCTCCGCGCCGATGCTGGTCGTGCGTTCGGCGCCGGGTGGGGCCGCGCAGAAGGACCCCGCGCCGTGCGTGGGGTACACCCGTGTGCTGTCGGGCAGCCGTGCCAGGCGCTGCAGGGATCGGTACTGGGCGCGGGTGAGCTCCTCGGTGTGCTCGGCGCCGGCGAGGTCGGTTCGTGCGGCGGCGCCCACCAGCAAGGACCCGCCGGTGAACAGGCCGAGCGAGGTGGCCCCGTCCATGAGTAGGTAGGACAGGTGCTCAGCGGTGTGACCGGGGGTGGTGAGCGCTTTGAGGGTCAGGCCACCGAGGTCGACCTCTTCCTGGTCGGCGAGTCCGCGGTGGGCGAACGAGCGGCCGCCGGCCGCCGACGCGAGTACCTGCGCCCCGTTCGCGGCCAGCTGCACGCTGCCGGACACGAAGTCGGCGTGCAGGTGGGTCTCGGCGCTGTAGACCACCCTCAGGCCGCGGGCCGCGGCGGCGGTCTCGACGCCGCGCAGGTCGCGGCTGGGGTCGACGGCCAGTGCGCGCCCGTCGCCGAGGTCGACCAGGTAGGTGGAGTTGCCGAGGCCGACATCGACCAGGGGAATGACGGGGACGTCGCTCATCGGGTTCTGCACCAGTTTCCGTTGGTTGGGGTGTCGCGAGATCGACAATGCTACATTGTTCCAATGATTACTGGAACATACCGTGGCTGACCGCGCCGCCAAGACCGAGCTGTTCGAGCAGTACGCCCGGGTCGGCAAGGCGCTGTCGGCCCCCAAGCGGCTCGAGCTGCTCGACCTGCTGGCCCAGGGCGAGCGCACCGTCGACGCGCTGGCCCGGACGGCCGGACTCGGGGTGTCCACGGCGTCGATGCATCTGCAGACACTGCGACAGGCCGGGCTGGTGCGCACCCGCAAGGAGGGCACGAGCGTTCACTACCGGCTCGCCGGCGACGACGTGGCGGGCCTGTACGCCGACCTGCGCGATGTGGCCCTGGCTCACCTGGCCGACGCCGACCGGGCCCTGGTCGCCTACCTCGGCGGGGACGATGTCGGCGAGGCCGAGGACGTGCCACGCGAGGAGCTGCTGCGCCGTGCGCGCAGCGGCCAGACCGTCGTGCTCGACGTCCGCCCGCGCCACGAGTACGCCGCCGGCCACATTCCCGGCGCGGTCTCGATACCGGTCGAGGAGCTCGAACAGCGCCTGGCCGAGCTACCCGCCGACGTCCAGGTGGTCGCCTACTGCCGCGGCGCGTACTGCGTGCTCGCATACGACGCGGTGCGGTTGCTGACCCGGCACGGCCGGTCGGCGCAACGCCTGCGTGAGGGCATGCTCGAGTGGCGACTGGCCGGCATGCCGGTCCAGTTCGACGTCGCGTGAGCCCGGGCATGAGCGACCCCGGTCCCGGGCACGACCTGCCGCGATGGCGCTCGGTCCTGGCCGTCGTCGCGCACCCCGACGACGAGTCCTTCGGCCTCGGCGCGGCCCTGGCCGGCTTCGCCGACGCCGGTGCAGCCGTGGCGGTGCTCTGTTACACCCACGGAGAGTCCTCTACCCTGCACGGCATCGAGGGTGACCTCGACAGCGTCCGTGCAGCAGAGCTGGGCGGCGCAGCCCGGGTACTGGGCGTCGACCCGGTGCGACTTCTGGGCTACCCCGACGGCGCACTGGCCGAGGTCGACGTGGACGACCTGTCCGCCCACGTGCTCGACTTCGCCGCCGAGGTCGGGGCCGACGGGCTTCTCGTCTTCGACGCCGACGGTGTCACCGGTCATCTCGACCACGCCAGCGCCACCGTCGCGGCCCTGGCCGCCGCCGACCGCTCGGGGCTCGCGGTCCTGGGCTGGACCGTCCCCCGGAGCGTCGCCGCCGCGCTCAACCAGGAGTACGGCGCTTCGTTCACCGGCCACGATCCTGGGGACATCGACCTGGTCGTGACCCTGGACCGCACCCGTCAGGTGGCCGCCGTCGCCTGCCACCCCAGCCAGGCCGTGCCAGAGAGCCTGCTGTGGCGGCGACTGGACCTGCTCGGCGACCGTGAGTATCTGCGCTGGCTACGACGACCCCACCCCCACCCTCAGAAGGACGGTATGAGCTCGTGAACATTCTGATGATCATCAACGGTGCTGCCTACGGTCAGGACTCGACCTACAACGGGGTACGCCTCGCGGCGTCGATGGCCAAGCGCGACGAGGTGAGCCTTCGGGTCTTCCTCATGGGTGACGGTGTCACGGTGGCCATGGCCGGGCAGAAGACCCCCGACGGTTACTACAACCTCGACAAGATGCTGTCCGTGGTCTCCCGTCACGGCGGGCAGATCGGCTGCTGCGGCACCTGCATGGACGCGCGGGGCGTCACCGAGGTCATGCTCGTCGAGGGTGCCGCGCGGTCCACGATGGACGAGCTCACCGACTGGACCCTGGCCGCCGACAAAGTACTGGTGTTCTGATGGCCACCGGGGCCGGGCAGACCGTTCTGGTGGCCGGTGGCGGAATCGGCGGGGTGGCCACCGCCAACCGCCTGCGTCGCCGCCTGGACCGCCGCCACCGCGTGGTCCTGGTCAACCGGGACCCGGACTTCACCTTCGCCGCTTCCTACCTGTGGGTGATGACCGGGGCTCGCCGACCAGAGCAGATCACCCGCCCCCTCAAGGGCTTGGAGCGACGAGGCATCGAGGTGGTCGTCGGTAACGTGACCGACATCGACCCCGCGAGCCGGACCCTGACCGTTGGCGAACGGACCCTGACCGGTGACCACCTGGTGGTCAGCCTGGGGGCGGACTGGGCCACCGGCCGGGTGCCGGGACTTGGCGACCACGGCCACACGTACGCCACCCTGCCCGGCGCGCAGCGGTTGGCCGGCGAGCTCGCCCGCATCGAGTCCGGCCAGATCGTCGTGGTCACCGCGGCACCGCTGTACAAGTGCCCCGCGGCACCTTATGAGGCGGCACTGCTCATCGACGCCGGGCTACGGGCCCGAGGCGTGCGCGACCGGGTGCAGGTCGTGGTCCGCAGTGCCGAACCGGCACCGATGCCTGTCGCCGGGGCAAACGTCTCCGCTGCGGTGCAGCAGATTCTCGCCGACCGGGGCATCGACTACCAGCCCGGCCGGCAGATCACCGCCGCCGAACCCGGGACGGTCCACTTCGGCGACACCAGCGAGGACGCTGACCTGCTGGTGTACATGCCCCCGATCTGCGCCCCGCCGGTCATCGCGAACTCCGCGCTGGCCGCCGACGACGGCTGGATCCACGCCGACCCGGCTACCTTGGCCACCGGCTTCGAGGGCGTGTACGGCATCGGCGACAACACCCACATCGTGCTCGGCATCGGCAAGCCGCTCCCGCGTGCCGGGGTGTTCGCCCACGCCCAGGCCCACGTCGTGGCCGACACGATCACCGCCGACATCACCGGCAAGCCGGCTCCGGGCGGCTTCGACGGGCACGGTGGCTGCTTCATCGAGACCGGCGCCGGTCGCGCGGCCTACGGCTCCGGCAACTTCTACGGTGACCCGGCACCCTCGGTCGCCCTGCACTCCCCGGCGCGTCGCTGGCACTGGGGCAAGGTCGCGTTCGAGCAGCGCGTGATACGGCGGTGGTTATGAGCAGCGACCGGCCGCTGATCTACCTGGACTACAACGCCACCACCCCGGTCGCCCCCGAGGTCCTCGACGCGATGCTGCCCTACCTGCGCGACCAGTACGGCAACCCCTCCAGCGACCATCCCGCAGGGCGGGCCGCGGCCCGCGCCGTCGCTGCGGCACGCGCCCAGGTCGCCGCGCTGATCGGCGCCGACCCGGCCGAGATCGTGTTCACTTCCGGCGGCACCGAGTCCAACAACCTGGCCATCCGCGGCACCGCCAGCGTCGCCGACCCCACCCGGCGGCGGATCGTGACCACCGTGGTCGAACACCCGGCCACGACCGCGCCGTTGGCTCACCTGCACGCAGCCGGCTGGTCCATCACCGCCCTGCCGGTCACCGGCGCCGGCACCGTCGACGCCTCCTTGGCAGGCTCGGAGCCGGGCCCGGATGTGGCACTAGTGACGATGATGCTCGCCCAGAACGAGACCGGCGCGATCCTGCCCGTTGCCACGGTCGCCGCCGCAGCCCGCGCGGTCGGGGCGGTGATGCACACCGACGCCGCCCAGGCCATCGGCAAGATCGAGGTGAACGTCGACGCCCTCGGCGTGGACCTGCTCTCCATCGCCGGGCACAAGTGCTACGCCCCCAAGGGAGTTGGCGCCCTGTACCGCCGCGCCGGCACCCCGCTCGGCCCGGTGCTGCTCGGCGCCGGACAAGAGGGCGATGTCCGGCCCGGGACGGAGAACGTTCCGAGCATCGTCGGCCTGGGCGCGGCGTGCGAGCTGGCCGGTGGTCGCCTGGCCGCGGAGACCGAGCGACTCGCCTGCCTACGACACACCCTGTGGCAGCTGTTGAACGCCGCGATCCCCGGCATGGTGCGGCACACCCCGGCGGACGCCCTACCCAACACCTTGATGGTCTCCTTCCCCGACGTCCTCGGCCGGGCCGTGCTGGCCGCATCACCGGGGCTGGCCGCCTCCACCGGGTCGGCCTGTCATGCGGGTCAGGACACCCCCGCCGCGACGCTGCTCGCGATGGGATGCACACCGGAAGTGGCGCTCGGCGCAGTCCGGCTTTCCCTGGGCCACGGGACCACCGCCACCGACGTCTCCACCACCGCCACGATCCTGGCCACCGCCCACACCCTGGCCACCGCCCCGTGACCGCCGACCTGCCAATGCCGACCGGTAAGGACTACACCGCTGAGTCGGTGTTCCAGCCCGCCAACCTGCTGCGTGAAGCCCGCCGTCAAAGGAAGCTGCCCGACGAGCCCGTGCCCCGCGTCTGCCTGCTCGATCCCGATGGGGACATCGCAGCCCACCTCGCCGACACCGGCAGGGGACACCGTCACACCGGCTGGGCCTGCTACCACACCGACATGTGGGTCACCGACCTGGCCGGGACAGCTGTTGGAGTGGTCGGCCGCGCCGTCGGAGCCCCCTTCGCCGTCCTAGTCGCCGAGCAACTGTTCGCCAGCGGCGCCGACCTGGTCGTCTCCATCACCTCCGCCGGCCAACTCCAACCGCTGGCCGACCCGCCCTACTTCGTCCTCATCGACCAAGCCCTGCGCGACGAAGGAACGAGCCTGCACTACCTGCCACCCTCACCCTGGAGCGCTCTGCCCGACCACCTCAAAGCCCGTCTCGAACCCGCCCTGCACGATCTGGCCGAGCCAGTCATCACCGCCCGGTCCTGGACCACCGACGCTCCCTACCGCGAAACCAGCGCCGCCATCGCCTCCGCCATCGAGATCGGGGCAACCTGCGTCGAAATGGAAGCCGCCGCTCTCTACGCCCTGGCCGAGGCACGCGGCTACGACATCGTCTGCCTTGCCCATATCACCAACACCATGGCCGTCACCGAGAACGACTTCGAGAAGGGCGAAGCCAACGGCGCCCACGCCGCGCTGGCCCTCACTGCCCACATCGCCCGCACACTCACCGCGATACGGCGGCCGCGTCGATGAGGACTCTCTCATCCGGCTCACCAGTTCAGCTCATACCGCGCTGAGAAAGTCATGGCAGCGGCCCGGGACCGGGGCGCTGAAAAGAAGGGCAACAACATGATGAAGACATCCACCAAGCTGTTCGCGACCGGGGCCGCGAGCCTTCTCGGCGTTGCACTGGTCGCCGGCGGAGCGCACGCGGCCACCGGAGCGCTGAGCGCCGCGGATTCCCCCGGTCAGGTCCTGCAGGTCAGCGGGGTCGTGCCGGCTTCAACGCAGGCCAGCGCCACTGCCTCGGCGCACGCCAACACCAACGCCAAGGGCCTGTTCGGATCCCCGGCGGCACCAGCCCGCGCCAAGGCCGAGGGCGCGTCGACCTTCTCGCCCGCGCCAGCGAGGCACAGCGCCGTGGGCCAGGTCGCCCGACCGGCCGCGCAGACTCTGCCCGCGTATCACGCAGTCGCACCGAGGGTAAGCGCGCCGATGCAGTCAGCCGCTTCCCAGCCGATGCCGCGTACGGGCATGACGTCATCCACCCCGATGAGGTAGGAGCGGGAACAGACAACTACGCCGCCCCCGCGGACTGGATGGTTTCCAGGGTCCGGCAACGTCGTCGTCGAGGGCGTGTCGCACAGCGGCACGCCCTCGGTGGTGCACGAACCTGCGCGGACACCGCAGGGCTGAAGGGCTCAGTTTCGTCGCACCGATACGAGGTCGCTGCGCTCTCTTTTCCGTAGTTACGCGCCCCGCGATCAGCTCCGCGGCCACCGGATCGCACAACCGGATCTCGGCAAAGAGGTCGTGTTTTGTCGACCGTCCCCCGTACCGATCGCCGAACGATGACAGGACGCATCCGAGCAAAGCCTCGGTGTCCGTACGCCGATCCCCAAACGAAGATCCGGCCAGCGCCAGCCCGAGCTGAGGACCTCGGCCAACACGCACCCGTAGACCGTTCGATCGGGACTCACCCTCATGCTCGAAATGAGGGTGTGCTCAGAACGGACTGCCACTTGTGGCATACCGTTCCCTACTTACACCTCGACGCCTTACCGTGAACCGGCAGTGCGACCCTCGCGAAGGTATGCGGGTGGGGGCGGCATACGAAAGGGGACTCATGCGTACTTCCTTCCACGAGGACCTTGACAAGATCTCCGAGCATCTGGTCGAGATGACCAGGCTTGCCGGATCGGCAATGTCCCTGGCGACCACGGCGCTGCTCGACGGGGACCTGCATCTGGCCGAGAGCGTCATCGCCGCCGACGAGCAGATCGACGCTTTGCGCAGGGAGACCGACGAGCGCTCGATCGACCTACTGGCCCGTCAGCAGCCAGTGGCCACCGATCTGCGCATGGTGGTCACCGCGATGCGGATGAGCTCCGACCTCGAGCGCATGGGCGACCTCGCGCGGCACGTGGCCGAGGTGGCCCGGCTGCACTACCCGGACTCCGCCATCCACCCGGTGATGCGCTCCACCGTCCTGGAGATGGGTCAGGTGGCCGAGCGGATCGTGGCCAAGGCCGGATCGGTCATCGCAGCCAAGGACGTCGAGACTGCACTGGCCCTGGAACGTGACGACGACGAGATGGACCGCCTCCACCGGGACGTCTTCACCATGCTGACGGACGGCAAGTGGAAGTACGGCATCGAGGCAGCCGTTGACGCGACGTTGGTGGGTCGCTACTACGAAAGGTTCGCCGACCATGCGGTCTCGGTCGCCCGCAGGCTCGTGTATCTGGTCACGGGCGAGTTCCCCAGCCAAGCCCATCTGGACAACGAGGAAGTGTAAGGCGGCTCTGCGGCCCTGGTTGGCGACGGGCTGGGCCGGCCCGCTCCGATACTTGGGCCGGCGGGGTCGTAGATGCCGGTTAGTGGTCCGGTGAGCAGCTCGAGTTGGATGCCTGCGCCCTGCAAGGTGGCGGCCAGGGTCATGAGCTCGGCCGCGTTGCGGGCCAGGCGTTTCATCTCGTGGACGGTGAGGATGACCGTTTGGTCGGGGGCGGCCTCTTTGATGTCGCGGGCGAGCTGGATCGCGTTCTGAAGCTCGGGTCGGATCTTGATCCGGGTGCTGATTTTTCTCGGAGAAGATCCGTTTGCATTCGGCGTGTTTTAGGGCGTCGACCTGACTGGCGAGTTCTTGGGTGGCGACCGAGCACCGGGCGTAGCCGACCCGGATCGGGCGGCCAGGGTGGTGCGGGTGGTCGGCGGGCTCGACGTGTGGGCCTTGTGTCCACGCCTTGCCGGGACGGCGGTCGGCGGGCACGACGACCTCCAGCTCCTCACGCAGTGCGGGGACCAGGACGAATCGGGCGGTGTGGTACTTCCCCGCGGTCTTGCCCGCCCTGGTTCGGCACGGGCTGCCGGCGGGGGAGTGCACTTGGGGCAGGCATGGCGTCGATGTCGCCCGGGCCCTGATCGGGGGTGAGATCCATCCGGACATCCTCTCAGAACTGTCTCTCAGAAGGATCTGGTTGTGAGAGGACTTCTGCGAGGGACGGCATTGGTGGAACCTGGCTCGGGACGAGCTTCCCGTGGGTCTCTCACAACTGACCATTTGTGAGAGAGTCGATCGCACGTCACTCGAGACGCCGGTTGGCAACCTCGTTCCGTTGGAGCAGCTACCCCAGCGCTTGGACTGCCTGGTCGGTGTCGGGACGATGTGGCAGGAAGGACGCGGGGATGCCGACGTGCAGTACCCCGCGCGCCGAGGCGTTCCGCGAGACGAAGTCGGACCAACTGAGCGTCTCGCTTCGCTTCCCTTTACGGCTGCGCTACCCCAGGTCGATCTCGGTCATCGGTGGAACAGGGCTGACTGCACATACGTTCTAACAAGTGACGCGGGTCCTTCACTGCATGGTTCAACCACGGTGGGGGTCCCGCCAAAGTGATGAGGTCGCGATCTGGCAGGTCGATCTCGCTGGAAACCCATGCGGCGCTTGGGTGCTGCGCTGCGAAGATCCTGGCGCAGCACGGCGGAGGCCTCGTGCATCAGCACGGCCACGAACGCAGCTGGACCGCGGTCGACGCAGAGCGGCCGCTGGCACAGTGTCGGGGCGATCGTCTTGGCCGCGACGATTGGTTGGGCGCGAATGGCGTTTCCTGACGTGATTTGTCTGCTGTGCGCGCTTCCATGGAAGTACCGGCTCAGGGATTGCCTTCATCGCACTGATCAAGAGAGCCGGGAACGACCGGCGAACGGATGAGGAGGTGGTGGACCGTGGATCGGTTACCAGGTCGAGCGGAGGTGGCCGAGGTAGCGGCGTGCACTGTCACGGCGGCGCACGGGCGCGACCATAATCACGCGTTCGGCGTGCAGTGCTGTCATCCGCACGCGGTGCAGGTCGTTTACCTGGGCCACCGCGCGCTGACCGTGTGCCACGACTGCCGGACGGACTCGGGGTTTCTCCCGTGCCGGGAGGCCGAGCGCCTCGCCGAGGGGCACCGGGACCAGACTCGCGGGGCAAGCGTTTCTCTAACGGGCGCCGCAGCGAGCTGAACGGGTCGTCCGGGGGCTGAGAATCACCGTCCAGCCTTGACACGTGTCGTTCGCCTGCGGTCGCCTCGGTGTAAGCAGCGGCAGTTGGCGCCGCCGATCGTCCCGGACGAGGATCGTCACACGGGACGTGTTCTTGGTGTTGTTGCTACTCAACCAGCGCGGTGTGAGGATAACCACGATGACGACGACTCACGGCGAAAACGAGACGCCCGAAGACGTCGTTGTGCTCACCGGTGA
>Ga0209585_10000203_pt1 | contig 23785 bp, 23 predicted proteins | sample NGEPerone_FD_185491 | JGI IMG/M metagenome (GOLD analysis project Ga0209585, IMG submission 185491) | Arctic peat soil microbial communities from the Barrow Environmental Observatory site, Barrow, Alaska, USA - NGEE Permafrost154B-one... | ecosystem: Environmental > Terrestrial > Soil >... | reverse complement strand
GAGACGGTGGACGGCTGCCTGCGCGTGCTCGACTTCCTCGGCGGCGAGGTGGCCGGCCTCGAGAGGGCCGTCGCCCGCCACGCCCTGCACTCCGCGGAGATCCGCCGCCTGGTGACGATCCCCGGCGTCAACCTGATCAGCGCCGCCACCCTGATGGCGGTGATCGGCGACGTCGAGCGCTTCCCCTCGGCGCGCAAGCTGGTCGGCTACCTCGGTCTCGACCCCCAGGTGCGCCAATCGGGCAGCGGGTAGGCGCGCACCGGGCGCATCTCCAAGGAAGGCGCCGCCGCCGCGCGCCACGTGCTCTGCGAAGCCGGCCAAGCGGCCATGCGCACGCCGGGACCGCTGCGCGCCTTTGGGCAGCGGGTAGGCGCCCGACGCGGCCGTCAGGTGGCCGTCGTCGCCGTCGCCCGCAAGCTCGCGAGCCTCGCCTGGCGGCTGCTCACCAGCGGCGAGGACTACGCCTATGCGAGCCCCTCGCGGGTGCGCCTCAAGCTGCGCCGCATCGAACTACTCGCCGGCGAGGCGCCGCAGCGCGGCCGTCAGCTCGGCGCGACGCCGAGCAGCAAGCAGGAACAGGAGCGCGAGCTCGCCCTGGCCGCCGAACGCGCCTACCAGCGCCTGGTCAGTGACTGGCAGACCGGCCGCTCGGCGAAGAAGGGCGCGGGCGCCGCAGCGGGGCGCGCATCTGGCGGGTCCTCGCAGGACCCAGCAGCGCGGCAGACGGGACAGCCCCTTACGCCTGCGCTTTAGCTCGCGGTCGCCCGCACCCGAAGAGCAACGCTCGCACAGGAGGCTGGAGCTGTCGAGAGCACTTGACTTTCATCCGTCGGCAGAATGTCGGCGGTCTACGCGGGCAGGCGGTCGCTGTGTTCGACAGGGGCGGCGGAGCTCGCCGAGGAGGTCGAGAGCTTCCTTGCCCTCCACAATGAGGTACGGCCCCACGAGGCCCTCGCCTTCAAGCCGCCGCTGCACGCGCACCGCTCTGATCAACACCTGTTTGGGGCCTCAACTCTCCGAGAGAGATGACACGGTACGCTCGGTGCAGCGCGAACCCTACTTGCTGGAGTGCTCCGGCCCGCATATCGCCTTCGTCGGCGACCCGGACGGCAACTCGATCGAACTGATCCAGCGCTGAGATAGCGGCCGGCTCAGAACGTCTGCGAGCCCCCGCCGCCCTAGCCGCCTTGCTGCGCCCCCGAGGGCGCGCTCTGAGGCCGCGTGGAGAGCGCCGCGATGACGGCCGTCTCCTGCGCACCGGTGATCGTGCCATCCTTGACCAGCGGATCGAGAGCCTTGGAGTACATCGAGCTCATGTTCGACGGCTGGCCGCCGCCCTGCGGCTGTGCGCCCGCCGACGGCTGCGCGCCGGGCGTGGCGCCGGCACTAGGCCGGACGCCGGTCATCGAGCTCTTGAGCGCCGCCACGATGCTCTTCTGCTGGGCGGCGGTGATCGTCCCCTTCTTGACGAGCGCATCGAGCTGACTGCTCATCATCGTACCGGGGCCGCCCATGGCCCCGGCCCCTTGAGGCATGCCCGACGGGCGTGCCTGGGTCGTGGTGACCGTGGCCGATGAGCCGCAGGCGGCGACCGTGAAGGCGATCGCGAGCGCCGCGACGCCGGTGAGCAATGCGGCGCACAGGGCCGCGATGGATCTGCGCATCCCACTCCTCTCGTCCTGTTGTCAGGGAGCATCGAGAAGTATGGCCTACGCGTCTGGGCGCGGACTGAGACGCTGCTTGGAGACCGCTGAGAGCGGCCGGCGGCCAGCGCGGCGCCAATTCTCGGCGGCCAGATGCGACTCCGTCGAGCGAGCCGCCGTCAGGCGTACCGCGGCAGGCTGTTGCGGCTCCAGCCCATGCGGCCCGCGCTGAAGGCGCGCGGCGCCGCGAGCAAGCAGAGGATGCCGAGCAGGACGTAGCAGGAGAGGTTCAGGTTGTTGGCGGTGCCGGCCGCAGCGATCGCCAGGAAGTAGAACCCGCCGACACGGACACAAGGCACCAAGCGAAGCGATGCGGCTGGGGGCTGAGTACAACGAGGTCAGGCCACATCGGGCACTGTGACAGAAACGACCGCTCGTCGTGCACCGCGCAGATCCACACCCATTTCGCGGCCAAGTGCTCAGCAGGTTGACGCCATACACACCTTGATCGATCTACCCCATGACTTGCGGGTGGACCGATCTCAGGGGGTCCGGTCAGAGCGGCCATCAGGCAGGGGATCTTGACCGCCGCACAGGCGCGCGCCAGACCGGAGCGGGGGGCCGCCTCGAAGACGACGGAGAGCGACTCGCCCTGCGCCTGCAGCCAGGTGAAAAGCTCGGCGGTGCGCGCCAGGGCGCTACAGCTCCTCGCCTCGCCGGTGGGTGCGTCAAGCACCCGGCCGAGACCAATCGTGCATGCACGTGGAGACCGATGAACGTAAGCTCACGCATGCGGTGCCTCCCCGTAACTCCGCCTGGGCCACCACCCAGCGTGGCTGCAACCCGCGTCAACTTACGTGACGGAGCACCGCTCCGCTCCGCTCTATACGGTCTAAACCTGTTTGTCGGCGAGCGGCAAGCGCACAGTGAACCTTGCGCCGTGGCCTTCCGGGGAGCTCACGGCGACGGAGCCCGCGTGCGCCTCGACGATCGCGGCGACGATGGCCAGGCCGAGGCCGGCGCCGCCGGTGTCGCGGGTGCGCGAGGGGTCGGCGCGGTAGAAGGGCTCAAAGACGTTGTCCGCCTCGTCAGGCGGCAGGCCCGGACCCTCGTCGGCCACGTCCAGCACCGCCTGCGCATCCGCTGTTGCGAGGGTCACGTGCACGGGCGTGCCGACCGGCGTGTGCTCGCGCGCGTTGGCGAGCAGGTTGGCGACGACCTGGCGCAGCTGGTGGTCGTCGCCCATCACGGTGGTCGCGTCCGCCCCGTCGAGGCAGATCTCGCGATCCGGGGCGGCGGCGCGCGCGTCGGCGACAGCGTCGGTGACGATGCGCTTGAGATCCACCGGCTCCCGCTCGGGCTCACGGCCCTCGCCGAGCCGGGCGAGCACGAGGAGCTCCTCGACCATCACGCCCATGCGCTTGCTCTCCTCCTCGATGCGGCGCATCGCCGTGGCGAGGTCCTCGGGGTCGTCCTTGGCGCCGCGGCGGAACACCTCGGCGTAGCCACGGATGGACGTGAGCGGCGTGCGCAGCTCGTGTGAGGCGTCGGCCAGGAAGCGCCGCAGCTTCTCTTCTGTGGCGGCGCGTTCCGCGAAGGCCACCTCGATCTGCGCGAGCATCGCGTTGAGGCTGAATCCGAGCCGACCCACTTCCGTGCGCGGCTCGGCCCGCGTCACTCGCTGCGAGAGGTCGCCGGCGGCGATAGCGTCCGCAGTCTCGGCCATGTGCTCGAGCGGCCGCAGGTCGCGCTTGATGAGCCACCATGAGGCGGCCGCGAGCGCCGCCAGCACCAGGATCGAGACAAGGACCTCGATAGCGAGCAGGCGGTCGAGCGTCTGGCTGGTCTCGGTGAGCGGCACGGCCACCACCAGGATCAGCCCCCGCGTTGGGAACCTCTGCACGAGCACGCGGAAGCCGGTGCTCGACGAGCCGCTCGAGCGCGCGTTGAAGACCGTGGTCCCGCTGTCGTCGGCCCCGGCGCTGGGAAGCGGCGAGGGCAGCCTAGGCACAGCCGTGTTCGACTGTCCGTAGGAGAACGTGGTCTTGCTGAGGACGGTCCCCGAGGAGTCGACGAGGGCACCGTACGTGCCGGGCGGCAAGTTGGCGCGCGGGCCGCCCGGCCCCTGCGTCACGCCGGGCAGCTGGCTGTCGCTGGACAGGGAGAGAACCACCGGTTCTCGAGCCTCACGGAGCTGCTGGTCGACGCGGTCGAGCAGGAAGGAGCGCAGCGACGTGAACGTCGCCACCCCAGCCACCAGCAGGCCGAGGGCGACGAGCCCGAGCAGGGCGAGCAGGAGACGCGTGCGCAGGGTCACCGGCCGGCTACTCCTTGGGTAGCCGGATGGTGTATCCCACGCCGCGCACCGTCTGGATGAGCGGCGGACCGAGGCTGTCGACCTTGCGCCGCAGGTAGCTCACGTAGGTCTCGACGATGTTGGCGTTGCCGCCGAAGTCGTAGCTCCATACGTGGTCGAGGATCTGGTCCTTGGAGAGCACGCGTCGAGCATTGAGCAGGAGGTAGCGGAGGAGCTTGAACTCGGTGGCCGTGAGCTCCACCTCCACGCCTGCACGCCAGACCTGGTGCGCGTCCTCGTCGAGCTCGAGGTCGGAGAACGAGAGCCGGACCGGCGCTGCAGCGTCTGGCCGCACGCGGCGTAGGATCGCGCGTATGCGCGCCACGAGCTCCTCGACGCTGAAGGGCTTGGTCATGTAGTCGTCGCCGCCCAGAGTGAGGCCGCGCACCTTGTCCTCCGTCCCGTCGCGGGCGGTGAGGAAGAGGATGGGCAGCACGGAGCTGCCGTTGCGCAGGCGGCGCGCCACCTCGAAGCCGTCGAGGCCGGGCATCATGATGTCGAGGACGACGAGGTCGGGGTCGAATGCGGTGACGGCGTCGAGCGCCTCGCGCCCGTTCTGCGCTGCCTGCACCGTGAACCCCTCGTAGCGCAGCGCCATGGCCACGAGTTCGGTGATGCTGGCCTCGTCGTCGACGACGAGAATGCGCGCCGCGCCTGTCACAGCCTCGTTCATGTGAGGTGCCTCCCCTACCCGCCCGCGTCCCTGCTCTCTGCATCGATCATGAGTCGTCTGTCTGAGAGGACTCTGAGGACACACTGAGGTTCCTCTGTGACCTGCGTTCGCGCCCCAGCTCTCAGTATCTGCACAGGCGGAGTTCAGGGTCATCCAAGGCCGACCCTGTACAAATGGCCTCGGTATCCGATGGCGGCGCCTGGCGCGCCGCACGAAACGGCGGCGCGTACAGCGCCTCGCAAGGAGGGACGATGTTCTTCACCTACATCTACCGGGAGCTGCGCCGCCGCCACCGGCAGGCGTTGTTCACCGCCCTCGGCCTGGCCGTCGGCGTGGGCCTCGTGGTGGCCGTCACGGCCTACGCGGGCGGGGTCAGCGACGCCCAGAACACGGTGCTGCACTCGCTGTACGGCGTGGGCACCGACATCACGGTGTCGCAGACGGCCAAGCTCGGCGAAGGCGGGCCACAGAGCTTCGGGATGCAGCCGTCCGACGACTCGCAGCGCGGCAAGAAGTTCAAGCGCGACGCGATCACCGCCAGCCCCGGCCAGCAGTCACTTGCGGCGTCCAAGGTCGACACCATCACCGGCCTGAAAGGTGTCGACGCGGCCACGGGCAGTCTGAGTCTCAGCTCCATCCACGTGGAGGGTAAGTTCGCCGAGATGAGCGGCGGCTCCGCCGCGCAGCCTGCCGCCGGTGCCACGCCCCAGGCGGCTCCCTCGCAGGCGCCCATCAACGTGTCGTCCTTCTCGATCTCGGGGGTCGACGTGACCGACCTCGAGCTCGGGCCTCTCAGCTCCGGCGAGGTGACCACCGGGCGGTCCTTCACGAGTTCCGAGGCCAACGCCAAGGTCGCCCTCGTGACCAAAGCCTACGCCAAGCAGAACTCCCTGGCGGTCGGCGACGTGAAGAAGATCAGCGGCATCAAGTTCGAGATCGTCGGCATCGTGACCCTGCCCAGCGGGAGCACGTCATCCGACCTGTACATCCCTCTGGCCCGCGCCCAGAAGCTCAGCGACAACAAGAACAAGGTCAACCAGATCTACGTACGCGCCGACAGCGCCGAGAGCATCGCCGCGGTCAAGAAGGAGATCAAGACGACCCTGCCCAAGGCCACGGTGACCACCGCTCAGGACCTGGCCGACCAGGTCAGCGGCTCGCTGGCGAGTGCCTCCAGCCTTGCCGACCGGCTGGGCAAGTGGCTGGCGATCGCAGCGCTCGTCGCGGCCTTCCTCGTGGCCAGCCTGCTCACCGTGTCCGCGGTCTCGCGGCGGGTGCGCGAGTTCGGCACGCTCAAGGCGCTCGGCTGGAAGAGCCGCCGCATCGTCGGGCAGGTGCTCGGTGAGTCGGTCGTGACGGGCCTCGCCGGAGGTGTGATCGGCGTGGTGCTCGGCATCGCCGGCGCGCGGCTCATCACAGCCTTCTCGCCCGACCTCAAAGCCACCATGGGCAACGCCGCCCAGACCGGGCCCGGGGCTTCTCCCGGCGGCGGCATGATGGAGGCCATGGGCAACGCCGCCCAGACGGTGACCGTCCAGCTCTCCGCCCCGATCAGCCTGAACCTGGTGCTGCTCGCCGTGGGGCTCGCCCTGGCGGGCGGCCTGCTGGCCGGCGCGCTCGGCGGCTGGCGCGCCTCGCGGCTGCGGCCCGCCGACGCCCTGAGCCGACTCGACTGAGGGGGAGGACATCATGACCGTGACCACAATGCGCACCCTGGAGGAGGACTCCATGCTCTACGACCTGACCGGCGTCACCAAGCGCTACACGCAGGGGCGCAAGACCATCGACGCCCTGGCCGGCATCGACCTGCGGATCGCCGAGGGCGAATTCCTCGTCATCCAGGGCTCCACAGGCTCCGGCAAGACGACGTTGCTGCAGATGCTCGGCGCTCTCGACCGGCCCACCAGCGGCTCGCTGATCTACGAAGGCCGCGACGTGGCCAAGCTGGGAGAGGGCGACCTGACGGAGCTCAGGAGCCACTCCTATGGTTTCGTCTTCCAGTCGTTCAACCTCATCCCCACGCTGACCGCCCAGGAGAACGTGGAGACGGCGCTGGTGCCGTGGCACGTGGGCGGCGAGGAGCGGCGCCGGCGTGCGCAAGAAGCACTCGCCGGCGTGAGCCTCGCCGACCGCGCGCGGCACATCCCCTCCGAGCTCAGCGGCGGCGAGCAGCAGCGCGTGGCCATCGCCCGGGCGCTGGTGCGCGAGCCCAAGGTGATCCTCGCCGACGAGCCCACCGGCAACCTCGACGAACGCACGCGCGACGACATCATCGGCCTGCTCGAGGAGCTGTGGCGCGAGCGCGGGCAGACGCTGATCGTCGTCTCGCACGACACCTGGGTCGCGGGCCGTGCCTCGCGGCGCATCTGGCTCGACGCCGGCAAGCTCGACGCGCCGCCGGCCGACGATCGGCCCGTGGAGGAAGCGGACACCGAGACGGTGCGCGACGCCGCGCTTCAGGTCTGACAGGAGAGCGACGGGGCTCTCGCATCCCCCGGCGCCTTCCGGAGAGCGTGCTGAGACCCCTCTTACTCGGCACGGGCGCGCGTGCGGCTTATCGTCGCAGGCTGCACGCGCGCCGACTCTGTTTAGGCTCGGGTCGGTGGCGACAAGCGCCGCGCGACAGATGGCCCAACCGTTGCCGAGCCCCGCATCCAGGGCGAAGAGGCGCAAACGCAGCAGTGCATCGCAATCGGTCATGGCAGCGCCCCCTCCTCGTGTCTCTGATCGGGCAGGGCGAAGGCTGCGCCGCCGCGGGCTTCTCGGGCAAGGAACGCCGAGCTGTCGCCAGGACTCGGAAATTGCACAGTTGAGGCTGCCAGGGGCGCTGCAGCTCACAGTAGCATCCTAAGGCTTCCCCAGCCAAAGCTCAGCCCGGAGCGGTAGAAGTCATGACAGAGGAAAGCGACGAGCGCTGACCCGTCGGCAGGAGGTGCGCAATGAGGAAGCTGTGGTCGAAAACGGGGGCTTTCATGACGGGCACGCTCGCAACGGTGCTCATCGTGGTGGTGCTCATGACCACGGGCGTGCTCCCGGTGAAGACCGAGCGAACAGTCGTCGTGGCAACGGGGGCGGCAGCCGCAGGCGCCTCCGCTTCAGGCACCTCGTCCGCATCTACCGCCGACGTTGCTGCGAGGACCGACGCGCTGACCCCGGCCGAGATTTACGAGCGGTCCGCAGCCGGCGTGGTCGAGGTCCTCGCCAGCTTCTCCGCGACCGGGGGCACGACCCCCTATGGTCCTGCCTCCGGCACGGCGCAGGCGCTCGGCTCCGGCTTCGTCGTGTCCAAGGAAGGCCACATCCTCACGAACGCCCACGTCGTGAACGACAACGGGCAGCAGGCGACCGCGGTGAGCGTGGTCTTCAAGATCAAGCAGGGCGGCGACACCGAGACCACCGAGTTGCCGGCGACCATCGTCGGCAGCGACGACACCAGCGACGTGGCGCTGCTCGAGGTCGACCCGGCCAAGGCTCCGGCCCTGCAGCCGCTGGAGCTCGGCGATTCGAGCGCCGTGCAGGTGGGCGAGCAGGTGGTCGCCATCGGCAACCCCCTGGGCTACGACTTCTCGGTCACGTCCGGCATTGTCTCGGCCATCAACCGCAACCTGCAGTCGCCCAACGGCTCCGTGATCGCCGACGGCATCCAGACCGACGCCGCTATCAACGAGGGCAGCTCCGGCGGTCCGCTGATCGATGCCTCCGGCAAGGTGATCGGCATCAACGAGCAGATCGCCTCCCAGTCGGGCGGCAACCAGGGGCTCGCGTTTGCGGTGCCCATCAACACGGCGCGCGCCGTGATGCATCAGCTGGAGGAGAGCGGGTCTGTGACCTACGCCTACCTCGGCATCCAGGGCCAGACGCTGACCGAGGACGTAGCCGCGGCGCTCGGGCTGAGCGCCACGCAAGGCGTGCTGGTCGCCGAGGTGGCCGCCGGCAGCCCGGCTGCCAAGGCCGGCATCCGCGGCGGCGATTCGCAGATCGCTCTGCAGGACCAGATGTACGTGGTGGGCGGCGACGTGATCGAGAAACTCGATGGCAAGACGCTTGACAGCATGGAAGATCTCGCGGCCGCGATCAACGGCCGCAAGCCGGGCGATCAGGTCGTCCTGACCGTCCTGCGTGGCGGCAAGACGCTCGAACTCACAGCGACCCTCACCGAGAGCACGAGCGCGTCATGAGCGGATGGGACAGCCAGCGACCGCTACAAGGAGAGCGCAGCCGTTTCAGAGCCCCTTCACTAGCCGGAGAACTCAGCCCTCAGAGACGGTCTGGTCGGTTTGCCGTCCGAGCTGGAGTGAACGTTGCAGAGACGCTGACGAGGAACGCCAGCTCGGATTGCTTGACGTCTCGTTGTCGTGTCCGCGAGCCGAAAGCGCATAGTTCGCGGGTCTTCTGCAGCAGTTGCCGGCGAGAACCAGGCGACCGGGACCACTGAGAGCTGCTGGAGGTTCTCGTGTTATGGCGACGGGTCGAAACCGGCCAACGTGCAGGGACTCTGCAGACGGCGCCGACGGGGTGCCGACGCCGGAGTCGAAGAGAGTCTGCTGGAGGTTATGGAGTCGTGTCGGGCCTACAGAACATGCCCTCTACCAGGCACTCCCCAGGGGCTGCCGACGCCAAGCCGACGGGTGACCCGAGCCCACCGCCCACTTGCCTCGAGTCTCAGCCGACAAACACCGACGCGCACGTCGTATGGCCACGGCGCTCTCGTAGGTGCCCGCCGCTGTAGCGGAGAACCGTCCGCAGAAGCGGGCAACTCCAACTCAAGAACGCCGCCGTCGACCGTCGGTGCCTCCTGCCCCCAGAGTCGAAGCTGGCGAACCCCCACAACGGTGGTCGCTAGCCGCCGACATAGATGATTCTCCAGGGGAAGTCTTCACGGTATTGCATGAGCTCCTCTTGATCGAAGACCTCCGAATACTGATACCACTTGGCATCCTGGTATTCATCGCGGTCCGCAATCAGGGCGCCGAGATAGTCCTCGGACGGAAGCACCAGGCATGCGACACCGGGGTCGAAACACAACTCCGCGCAGTGAACGCGACATTCGCGCTCCCAGGTGAAATCGACTGCCGGCGGCTCATAGCAGACATGACGCCACTTCAGTTCATCGGGCAGCAAGTCATACTCGGCGCCCGGTTGGTAGATCACCGGGCGACCGCCCTGGTCGAAGATCCACTGCTTCTGAAAGAGAACCCCCCGAACGGCCAGTACTTCGAGTTTGATCTCGCTGCCGTCGGTGGTGCTGCCGCGGCGCCAGTGGGCGGGCCGTCCGCAGCCCTCAAGCCCCAGACGACTCGGAGGCAAACGCGCGGATGGCCTCGGACCTCGTCGCGTACAGCGTCATGACCCTGTCGAGACCGAGGATGCCGAAGATGCGCCCGAGATCGCCGTCGCCGCAGACCACGGCGAAGGCGCACCCTCGCCCATGCTTGAGCGCTGCCACCAGCACGCCGAGGCCGGTGGAGTCGATGAAGTCCGAGCCGCTCATGTCGACGATCAGACGACGCGGACCGAGGTCCAAGCAGTGGAAGAGTGCCTCCTTGAAGGTCGGCGCCGCGTAGATGTCGACGTCGCCGTGAACGTTGAGGACGATGAGCCCTTCTTCGGGCAGCTCGTAGGTCGTGTTCATCGACTCCCTCCTCCTGCGCCGCTGGTGCCCTCCTCGGCGGCCTTCCTCGCGCTGCGGCGCGACGTGACGGCAGGCGTCGAGAACGACGATCACTCTGAGCCCCGGGCAGCTCGTCTCGTGGTTGACCAGGACCCTGCCGGCAGTCTGGCACCCCCGGCTTGGCGAGGCATTAGGACCTCCTGAGAGGCTGCTGGGTCTTGACGTGGCGCGTCGTCGGTCGCCACAGAGCGCCGTGGCCGCTGTGAGGCCGTGCCGGCCGCCGCAAAACTGCGACGGCAAGTCCGCGCGGACGCAACCCGTGTTCACAGGCTGCGCCCAGTAGATGACCAGCCGGCGCTCAGGGCGCCCGGCTAAGGTGGGCATGGCCGGCGGCGTGGCAGCACTGCCGCGGCGCGCCGCCGGCCGCCATCGACCACACCGACGAGAGGGATCCCATGAAGCGCATCGCAGCCATCGTCATCGCCGCCCTGGCGCTCTTGGGGATCCTCGCTTCAGGCCTCATCGCCGGCGGGTGCGGCGGCGTCCCAAGCGACGCCGTGGCCACCGTCGGCGGCACGAGCATCACGAAGGCGCAGTTTCAGGGACTGATGGCCCAGGCCAAGGCGCAGGTCGAGAGCCAGGGCACAACGTTCCCCACCGAGGGTTCAGCGACCTACAAGAGCTATACGGCCATGATCGTGGACTACCTGGTTCAGGCGGAGGTGGTGGCGCAGAGCGCGAGCAAATTCGGCGTCTCCGTCAGCGACAAGCAGGTCGCCGACCAGGTCGCTCAGATCGAGAAGACGTACGGCGGCGAGAAGAAGGTGCTCTCCCTCCTCAAACAGCAGGGGATGACGATGGCCCTGCTCAAGCAGTCGATCAAGAGCCAGACGCTCAGCCAGCTGGTGTCGGCGAGGGTGGTCGCCAAGGCTACCGTGAGCGCCGCCCAGATCAAGGCCTACTGGCAGGCCCACGCCACCACACTGCGCAAGAGCAAGAAGACGGCGACCTTCGCCAAGGCCAAGGCGACCATTCACCAGACCCTCCTCTCGCAAGCCAAGTCGAAGCTGTGGTCGGCATGGCTGGCCCAGCGGACAGGCGAACTGGGCGTGAAGTACGCCGCGGGCTACGACCCCGCCGCGCTGACTACCTCGCCGACGCCGTCGGCGTCGGGATCGGCGAGCGCGGGCGGCTGAGGGCGCCAACGCGGGCAGCCGGCGGCGTCGGAGCGGGCGGCTGAGGCGATCGCGCCGGGGCGGAGACGATCAGCATCCGCACGCCGATCGCCAAGAAGGCCACCGGCCACTTGCCCATTGGAACATTCCCTTCAAGAGGATCGAGGGCCATGTAGCAAGGCGAAGACAGAGCCTCACGCAGCCGCGCACGTCACGGTGACTCCGTCAGCCCATGGCACCCCTTGTCTGGCCCCACGCGGCGGCCTGAACCCCTGAGATCGGTCCACTTGAGGTTAGGGTTTTCGGGCCGAAAAGGAGACATCAGGCCACGGCCCAGAAGCGTTCCCGATCTCAGCAAGATCATCTCCGAGGTTCCGTGAGGGGGAACTCCTCCTCGGCCAGGGCAAGAACGCACTCGAGGTCGTCATGGCGATCGGCAGCAGCGAAGTGACCTACTATCGCTGGCGCAGGGAGTGTGGGGGACTGACCGCCTCGCAGGCGAAGTGCCTCGAAGACTCAGAGCGCAAGGCCGCCCGCCGGCGCAGCACGATCTCCCGCTGACGCTCGACAGACTCATCCTCAAGGACGGCGGCTGGCGCAGCAGTAGCTGGCACGCCTCTCCTTTGACCCGACCGACCGGCGTGTGCTGCGAGAGCTCAGTGGCTGACCGGCTGGCACGATTCTGCCAGCGCCAGCATGAGATGGTTGGAGAGCAGGTCGTCGAGCGTGTTGATCACCCAGTAGGTGGTGCCGTGCTCCCTCCAGGCGACCATGTGCAGCCCCGTGCCTTGATAGAACAGCAGGTACGTGCGTCCGGCGATGGTGCGCGTTGCGTTGGGGTGGGCGATGGCGGGCGGATCGGTCCAGGCGAGGGCTTGCACGCCCCAGTACTCAGTCGTGTCCCACGGGCCGCCGGTCACCGTGCCGACAGCGATCGCCGCCTTCACATGCCGCTTGTCTGGCGTCTCCACCGAGTAGGCGCGGAAGGGCACGCGGGAAGTGTCGTAGTCCAGGCCCGGCGCCCAGATCGTCGGCGCCTCGAGCTTGAGGGGCGTCTTCCTGTCCAGCGCTCGCCAGGCCGACCAATCGTGGTAGGTGTGCCGCGCACCTGCTGAACTGTGCTTGGCACTGTTCCCCTCGGCGGTGCCGACGAGGTGGAAGCGCGTGCCGAGACGGACCTCGACCACGCCGTCAGCCGAGGCCGAGCTCTTGGCGAGGGCGACTCTCGCCGGCGCCAGAAGCCGGGCCAGCGAGCGGGCCGCAGGGGCAAGAGACCGCGGCGCACGGATCAACGTGCTCGAGCGCGACTCGTCGTCGCTGCCTGGGAGCGCGACGGCGATGTAACCGTGGCCTTGCAGACGAGCGGCGGCACTTGCTGCCAGGAGTGAGAAGCCCCGCGAATCGTAGACCCTCACCAGTAAGGACCTCTTCGCCCCGGAGGACCCGTGCGTGTGCGTCCTGGGATGCCTGAACCGGCCCACAGCCTGGGCGATCTCGTGTCTGGTCGCGACCACGTAGGAGACGCCGCCGATCGTCGACGTGCTGCCCTCGACGTGCACCTGGTAGATGTGCGAGGTATCGAGCGTGAGCGCCATGTTCACGATCGGCAGAAGCTGGTGCAGGGAGTCGAGATCGGTCGTCGACTGCCGCGTGATCGCCTTGACCATGGCGACGACCTTGCGCCAGTCGCCGCTCCAGCGCACGGCCTGGCGCTGCACCTCGCGCAGGAACAGCTGTTGACGCACCATGCGCGTGAAGTCGCCCTGCTGGTCGTGGCGGAAGCGCACGAAGCCGAGCGCCTGCTTTGCCTTGGTGAGCTGGTAGCCGGGCTGCAGATCGATCGACTTCGAGCCAGAGTGCGGCGGGTCGGCGTAGCGGTGGTCGATGGGCAGGTAGACACCGTGGAGCAGGTCGACGACCTGCCAGAAACCGCTGAAGTCGATGCGGATGAAGTGGTTGACAGGCAGGCCGGTGACGTCCGCGAAGGTCTTCACCGCCAGCTTGACGCCGCCGTAGGTGTAGGCGGCGTTCATCTTGTTGTAGCCCACGCCGGGGATGTCCCAGCGCAGGTCGCGCGGCAGGGAGAGCATGGAGATCGTCTTGGCCTGCGGGTCGAGGCGCACGAGGATCTGCGAGTCAGAGCGCCCGGGGTCACCCGGCCCAGCATGGTCGATGCCGAGCAGGAGGATGTCGACCGGCTTGTTCGGCAGGGGGTGCTGGAGGACGGTCTTGGTACTGGCAACCGTCCTCTGCCGCTCCGCGTTCCCCTGCCGGCCCATCTGCCCCAGGGTGCCGTTGGCGTAGCCGAGGACGAAGCCAGGTGTTGCCAAAGCCGCCGCCGCCACAGCCAGACACACGATCTTGACGGCTAGGTGGCAGCTGAACGCCATGGAGTAGGTGATCAGGGCGAAGACGGCGAGCACCACGACGAGGACACCGTAAAGCGGCCACTGCGGCAGCGTGTGCAGGTGACCGGCGACGCCCACCAGACTCGAGGTGGCGCCGAGAGCTTCACGCCCGAACAGCCACGTGAGCGCCGCCGCGGCAGCGACGACCGCGATGATGAGCGCCGGCTTGCCGTAGCGCACCAAGCCGCGCGTACGCGTATCAGCATCACGGGTGAGGGGTTGCGCGGGCGCCGCTCTGTCATGAGAGCGTCTTACGGGGCGTCTCCTGGCCGTTGCGTGCTCGTTTCCGGCGCGACGCGCACGAAGCCCTGAGCAAGTGCGGCGCTTTCACAGGTCGGGCAGACGATCAGCGTCTCGCGGCCGCAGGCGAAGCTCGCCGGGCGCTCTCCGGGCAGCAGGCGGCGGCCGCAGAGCCCGCAAGTAGGGGGACCGTCCGAGGCACACGCACCCGCTGTCCTGCCGATCTCGCGCACGACGTCGTCGTGCGGCTCGAAGCAGTTGCTTTGAAGCACGCGTCGCGCTTGTTCTCCGTGTGGTGAGCTGTGCGCCGCATTGCCTGGATGAGAGAGGCGCAACCAGTACCTCATGCTTGCCACCTGCCGGCAGCAGCAGCGGTCGCACTGGTCTGGAGCGGCAGCCTGACCCGCCGCCTGGAGCGGCGCCGGCTAGTGCCGGCGAGGTCACATCGCGAGACGACAACTCGCAGGCGCCGCGGCTCGCTGAACTCATGCGCGATCGCACGCCTCCCTCCGGCCACGTGTGCGACGACCCGTTGGGCACCTGCCCTGCCTGCCACCGCCTTGCGTTCCCTTCTCGCGCACCGGGCCTGCGGGCTTTCGGGCGGGCGCTGGTCCTGCTCTACCAGCAACGTTCTACGACACCAGCTTGGGAATCGACTGAGGGCAGCCTGAGAGTTAGCTCGGAACGCCGATGTGGTCTCCCGAGCCGCAGTCCTCTCCCGCGTACCTCCGCACCGGGCGATCTCAGGCCACAGTTCCGCGCGACGCTGGCTCGCACCCGACGAGCAGACACCCTCGCCAAGCAGATCTCACGGCAACGACGGGGTAGCTCACGAGCGAGCCGCGGCGATCTTATGCACCGCCGCCACAGCGATCGCCTCCTTCTGGGCGATGCCGCCAGCCTCCGTGGGCTGGTCGTTGGAGAGAACGGCCACCAGGAGCACGTGCCCGGCGTGAGGGATCACGCCGATGCTGTTGACGACGAGGAGCTGCGGGTCGGGAAGCAACCCAGTGTTGACCGCGGGTGAGGTCCCCGGCGTCGCAGCCGCGCTAGCGCCCCATGCCTGAGCGGACTCCACATGCCGCATCAGGCGCAGCTCGTAGGAACGGGAGGCTGCGGTGAGCGGGGAACTGCTGGTGATGAGATCGGAGAGCAGCCTCAACTGATCGCTAGCGGTGGTGCTGGTAAGGCCCCAGCAGGGGCCCTCGGCTAGCTTGGTTTGACGCAAGCCCAGCCGAACGTTCGCCGTGGCAACGCCGTGCGCCTCGCCGACGGCGTCTCAGAGCCTAGTTGTTCTTCCGCGCTGAGCGGCGTGCCGGCGGCCTGATGTTGCAGCAGCAAGGTGGCCAGGATGTCGACTTTGACGATGCTGGCCGTGCGGAAGCGGTGCCCGCGATCATAGACGGCGCGGACAGCGGTGGTGCGATCGATGACGCCCACGGCGAGGCGGCCCGTGCGCCGCTTCAAGAGCGGCGCGAGGGCATCGGTGAGTTCCCGATCCGCGACCCTGGCAGTGAGGGCCCGGCGGCTGGCCGTGGTTGACTAGCCGTGTCGGGGCGCACTACGGCACGGTACGACGCGCCCCGCACGCTGCCCGTGGCTCGCTGTGAGCCTCTCATTGCCACAACGAGGCCCGCGGCGGCGATCAGCGCCAGGATCGGCACGAGGATGACCAGCCACGCGAGGCCCGTCTTGCGGCGCGGCCCCGGGGCCGCCGGTCTACACGGCCTCGGGTCGTCTCGAGCTGCTGGCGGTAGAGCGGCACAGTCTCAGCGTAGTGGCACAGACGCTGAGCTTCTAGCGACTTCACCCATCTTCACAGCCTCTACTCAGCCGGTCCTCATGCGATACTCACCCGGGCGGGCCATGATGAGCCTGGCTCCAATGCCCCAGTGCGATCCGGCCCCCACCTGCCCGCACGCATCTCAAGCGGCCCCCTAGCCGCTGAGATCGTCCCGCAAGGGCCTGCCGCCTGTGATGTGACCTCCGGCGGCAGACCCTTCGCACGTCCTCGAGACGGAAACGTAAAGGGCACCGTTCCGGCCCGACGACCCCCCGGAGGACGAGCGCCTCGAGCACCTCCTCGACCTCGACCGGCGGCGCGGCGTCGGCCTGTGCATCACCGCGAAGGGCCTCGGCGACGAGCCAACCTGCCGGCTCGCGGGCGGCGCCCGCCCGGTGTCCGCCGTCAGGACCGAGCACGTGCACCGGTGGCGTTACCTCATCAAGCACGCCGTCGACATCCTCGTGGCGCTCGTTCGCTGCGTCGTTCTCTTTCCGCTGTTCCTCTTCGTGAGTCTGCTGATCAGACTCAGTTTCCGCGGCCGGCCATCTACGTGAGCTGGCGCGTCGGCGTAGGAAGCCGTTTGTTCCCGTGGCACGAGTTCCGCCCCATGTACGCAGACGCGGAGGGGCGTCAGGCCGAGCTGGAATGGAGAAACGAGTTGGCGCTGTTTGCGCAGTGCCTGACGAGTCCGTCGGCGTTGGAGATGTAAGGAATCCGAGTGGGATTACTCGAGGGTCCCTGCGAGGTGCGCCAGGCATTCTGACTGTCCCAGCTGTAGACGGTGTTCTCGCCGCCGATCGACGACTGGATGAGCTGGTCGGGGCCCTCGTAGGTGAGACCGGTGGTCGACGTGGACCTGGCCCGCCAAGGCGCCCCTGATGCCGGCATCACTCACAGGCGGCTCGCAGAATCCGCTCAGCCACCTCCAAGCCGAGCACGACAGAATGATGACGTCCCGCCCCACTGCTTCGGGAGGCGCAGATGCGCAAGCTCACGTCCTCACTACTCACGTGCGCGACCGGCGCGGCGGTCGCCGTGCTCGTGGTCGCCCTGCTCACGCTGAGCGGCATCTTGCCGGTCAAGACCACCGTGGTCAAGCAGACGGCGTCGTCCGCGGCCACGACGACGCAGGCGGCCCTCACCACGGGAGTGCTGACGGCCGAGCAGATCTACCAGCAGGACTCGGCCGGAGTCGTCGAGGTGCTGTCGACGTTCACGCAGTCGTCGGCCTCGCCGTACGGCCCATCGACCTCTACCGCTCAGGCCCTCGGTTCCGGCTTCGTCGTCTCGAGCCAGGGCTATATCCTCACCAACGCGCACGTGGTCTCGGACAACGGCCAGAAGGCGAGCTCCGTGACCGTCGTCTTCAAGGGCAGTGGCTCCGCCACCACGCAAGTCAAGGCGCGGATCGCCGGCATCGACGAAACCAGCGACGTCGCGCTCCTCAAGGTCGACGCCACGCAGTCGCCCAAGCTCGTCGTCCTCGCGCTCGGCAACTCGTCCAAGGTCCAGGCCGGCGAGGCCGTCGTCGCTATCGGCAACCCCCTGGGCTACGACTTCTCCGTGACCTCGGGCATCGTTTCCGCCACCAACCGCAACTTGGAGTCGCCTAACGGCTCGGTGATCCCCAACGGCATCCAGACGGACGCCGCGATCAACGAGGGCAACTCCGGCGGCCCGCTCATCGACTCCTCGGGCAAGGTGATCGGCATCAACGAGCAGATCGCCTCGCAGTCCGGCGGCAATCAGGGCCTCGGCTTTGCAGTGCCGATCGATACGGCCGCCAAGGTCATGGCGCAGCTCAAGACGAGCGGCACCGTGAGCTACGCCTACCTCGGCGTGTCCGGCCAGACGCTGAGCGCCGACATCTCCAAGGCGCTCGGCGCGAACGTGAGCCAGGGCGTGCTCGTGGCCGACGTGGCGAGCGGCAGCCCGGCGGCCAAGGCCGGCTCAAGGGCGGCAGCCAGCAGACCGTGATCCAGGGTCAGACGTACGTGACCGGCGGCGACGTGATCGAAGCGATCGACGGCAAGGCCGTCACCAGCGCCGAGGACCTCGCCGCCGTCATGCAACACAAGCCCGGCGACACAGTCACCGTGACCGTGCTGCGGGACGGCTCCACGCAACAGCTCAAAGCTACGCTCACGCAGCGCCCCAGCGGAACGTAGACCTCGGGCGGGCGGCGCCCGTCTCAGCCCCGCGAAGACCTGCCCTCCCCGCGGGTGCCGCCTCCGCTTGATCCCCGCCCAAACGGGCAGCGGCGCCAGGGATGATCGCGACAGCGTCGGGCTGGTCCGGCATCTCAGCGAGCGAGTTCGCCACGTTGATTGCCACCCGTGGTTCCTTCTGAAGACGGGGGACCTGACCCCATTCGCTGGGTCCACCTCTCACGACGGGGTAAGAACCCGTTCTCGCGAGAATGTCGGCAAGGCGAAGGCGACGATGACATGACCCAGTTACGCCGTCGGCGTGGCCCGCGGGCTCGGAGTCAGCAGTCCTCAGAATGATGAACTTGAGACGGTGGCGCATCCACCGTCCCCGCAAGCGCATCGTGCTTGTGGAGCAACGCCCATGAAGGCTGGCGTTCGTCGGGATGGGATCACACGACTGGGTAGTCCAAAGCAAGCCGTGTAGCGACTGAGCGCGCTGGAGGTTATGGAATGCTATCCGCGAGCAGAAAGCCGGTGAGGTGCAGGCGCTCTGGCGAGCTGGTCGACGCCATGCCGACACCGGTGGCGGAGTGTCTGCGCCAAGCGTCGCACCCTGGAGGGCGTCTCCAAGATGGAGATTATTCGCTGTGTGAAGCGCCACCTGGCGCGCGAGGCGTACCGAACGCTGCGTGCTGACCTGGAGGATCTGCACGGTGCTTGACGGTCTGTTGGAGCATCCCCCTACACTCCGTCAGACCCGCGGCACATCGGTCCCACCGGCAGACGGCGTCTTCGAGAAGGATGGAACCCTGTTCTTGGCCCCCGGCTCTCTCCATTCGACACCCATCTGGAGCTCCACATGCCCAGGGAAGTTGACACGGTGCACGCCCTCAGCGAAAGCACTCCGGCGCCGACTTCACCGCCTTCTGCAGGATCAGGCGCGCATTCTCCTTCGTGATGTGCGCGCCGTCATAGAACCAGCGCGACTTGCCGCCGAACGAACCGATGTCGGTGTAGTCGAGCACGCGGAAGTCGTAGCGGCCATGGAGCTTCGACAGGTAATCTTTGAGGCCGGTGAGCTTCTTCTCCCAGCCGACCACGCGGAAGGCACTCAGCGCTTCAGGGTGATACGGCATGATGACGATCACGGGCGTCACGCCGTGGCCATTGTAGAGCCGCAGCAGCTTGCGGAAGTAGAACTTCGACAGACTCTCGCCGGCTGACGAGCTCGCGGCGGCGCGCGGCACCATCCGCGTGAGATACGTCTGCAGCGACGCGGCCAACGTGATGCCCTGGGCCAGCCGCCTGTCGTAGCCGTTGGACAGTATGCAGCCGCGGCCGCTGTACGTCGATCCAGCGCTCGAGGGCACGCGTCGGGCGATGACCGCACCCTCCGCCTTCTTTCGGCTCGCGAGCAGGTCCTTCGGGAACCACTGCGAGAGCCGCTTGTCGTAGAGGAGAGCCTGGTCCATCGGCGCGTCGACCAGCGTCGTGGCCTGGATCGCGAAGAGGCAGTGGAGCTTCGTGGCCGGCGCGCGTGCGAAGAGGTACTTCGAGATGGCGTAGGCGTCCGCGGGCCGAATGTTCTGGACGGCGAAGTTGAAGGCGCTTTGACCGGTGAGACGTGTGATGACGGACGGCTCGAAGCGCTGCGCCCGCGAGCCGCCTAGCACGACCAGGTCCGGCGCGGAGGTGAGCTTCTCGACGAGGTCGCACTTGTAGCTGCGGTCGTAGCCGATGCGCGCCCAGCGCTTGCGCTGCGCCGCGGAGGCCCGGATGAGGGCGGCCGAGGTGGCGGCGGCCGACGGCGTGGCCGTCACCGTCGTCGTGGCCGCGGGGCTCGGTGAGGCGCCGGACCTGACGGTGCGCGTCGCCAAGACGGCCAGCGCCAGCGCCGCACCCAGGATGGCGGCCGAGACGGCGACGGCGACCCGCAGGCGGCGCCGTCTTTTCGCTCCCACTTCGCTGATAGCTCGTCCCTCCATGTCCGTCGGCGTGCCCCGAGGGAAACGGAGCCCGCCGGCGGACCGAGTATCATGAACCGAGATGGGAGAGAGCTGAGCCTGCCCTGAGGCTCGCCTGTGTCTCTTGACCTGACGTCATTCGTTGGTCCACTCGGTGAGATGGAGAGCCGATCGCGGGGTGAGTGTCTGTGGGCTCTGCTCGGCGAGCGAGAATGCCGGCCTGGGGATCGGCGGCGAGATGGGCCTGACGCCACAGGTTCAGGTGTGCCGTCGGCGATTGGAAAGCCGACGAGGTGCAGGTACATTGGCGAGTGGGCCGACGCGATGCCGGCGCCGCTCATGGAGTGCCCATACTCAGCACTTAGTCGAGACGGGCCCATCGAAGATGAAGCGGCCTCGTCGGCCTACGCGCTCATCGGCATGCGAGGTGTGCGATCCGCAGCGAGCTGACCTGAGGATCGGGCGCGATTCCCAGCGATCAGTCGTGCAGCGGCAGCCCTGGGTGCTCTCGACGCTCACGTACCCCCACGTGCATCTCAACCGGCGTCCGTTCCAGCACTCGCTCGACGAGCGTCGCGAGAAAACTACCCGTGCTGAGGTCCGGCGGCACGGCGTCCTGTCGCAGGCGCACGCCGCCGAACGAGTCATCGCTCCACTCTGCGAGGACGACGCTGGTCGCGTCGTAGACGTCGGGCTCGTCGCTCAGCTTGCGCAGCATGTCGACCGCGCGCTCGAACGTACCTGGCTCGTCCAGAACCGTCGACCGCAGCACAAAGAGGAAGCCCATCGCCGCCAACGGGTAACGTCCTTTGAGATTCTTGGCGTCTCCATACGACTCCTCGAACCTGTTGGGCAGGTTGTTGCGGAACGAGGACACCATGCTCTTTGTGGATACCAGCAGCTCGGGACCACGCGACCATTGCGCCACGAGGACGTCGACTTGCTTGACGTACGCGCGGCCCAACACGCGCGCATCGGACGGCGCGACCGTCTTGTTGCGGAGCAACTGCTCACGGGCCGCTTCCTGCAGGCTCTTCGGGAGGCCATCGATGAACAACCCGACCTCGCTCGGCAGCACGCGCGGCTTCTGCAGACGGGGCCACACCTCGTCAGGCGGAAAGCCGCAGCGCCGAAGCTCGTGGGCGACCTAGGCATCGATTGCCTTCGCGAGTCGACCGGTGCCAGAGGCCTGGCCCTCGCCAACTGGAATCGCGATCAGATCTTCGAGGAGTCCGTGATCCGGGAGGTACTGAGGAGTGCTTTCGTCAGCATTCGGACGCCAAGGATTAGTGTCGGCGCGGCCGGCGAGCACCTGCTCGAGGGAATCGAAGACGTCTGCCTTGTCAACCACGCTGCACCGTCCCGAAATTCGCACTGCAGAGTCGGAAGCATCCTATCAGCGCACAACCTTTCCGCGCGCCACGCGCCGGGCCCGTAGCTCCCCGTGGGCCGACTGGAGAGCGCTCACCTCATGGGGGCTCAGTCCGAGCTGTCCCTCCAAGAGAGCCTCATCCACGAGCTGCACGGCGTCCTGAAGTCGCCGGTCTCGCAGGGCGGACACGAGTGACTGGCGATGCGCGGTCAGTGCGTCTTCTACGGCCGTCAGACTGTCCGCGGACGGCACTGGCAGAAGGTCTGCCTCGCGGGGCTCAAGCTTGAGCATGCCACCACCGTAGGCACGCCCCACGGTCTCCGCACCGAGCAGCGTGATCGAGTTCAGGGCGCCCAGCGGCAAAAGCTGCATGCCAGTCTCGCGGAGGTCGGGACGAAGGAAGAGCCCGTGCACGGAGTTGAGATGATGCACCCCAGCCTCGTTGGCGCACAGGCGCGGCGTGTCAGCATTCATGTAGGTCACCAGCAGATCGGCGGGCCTGACCAACGGCACGCGCCACCACGGCGTGCGCACGCGGCACTTGTAGGCCTTCTGCACTCCGAGCGCCTCCCCAGCCTCGATGTAGCGAGCGGCGGCGGGAGACGGGTCGGCGGCGGGGCGGAAGAGCAGAGTCGCCTCGCCGGCGCGGGCTAGCTCCTCCCAGCCATCTGCACCAAGCGCCAGCCCACGCAGGTGGCGCGAGCCGGGAGGCGAAAGCGAAATCACGTCACTCTCCTGCAGTCCCAACTCAGCAGCCCGCTGCCGGCTGAGGGCGAAGTAGCGGTTGTTGCCGGTGACCATGCCGAGCGTCGTCTCGCCCCAGTCATGTAGGCGAGAGAAGGCAGGGCTGCGCGTCACCTCAACGTAGGTCTCGAGTGCCGCGCCGGGAACCAGGCTCGGAGTCCACTTGCCTTCCGGGCGCTCGGGCTTCCAGCTGCGCACAACAGGCTCAGGCGCACTGAGTCCGGCGATGTCCGGAACCTGGTAGAGCTCACAGCGGTCCGTGGGGCCGGCGCCCTCCGCGAGAAGCAGCAAGACCTCCTCTTGCACACCCGGGAAGACGCGCTCCGTGAAGAGTACGAGGCGCACGCGCGCGAAGCGCGCCATGAGGAAGCGCCGCACGTCGGCCGCGTAGTTGACCGTGAGCAGCTCGGCGGGAAGCACGAGGCCGAGGCGCCCTTCGGGCTTGAGAAAGAGCGCAGCGTGGACCGTGAACGCGGCCCACGACGAGGCAAGCCTGGTAAGCCGCACGCCGGCGCGCAGAGCGGCGGCACGACTGCGCGCCCGCGCCTCGCCGGCGAAGTCCTGGTAGCGCACGTAGGGCGGATTGCCGACGACGGCATCGAAGATCGGCTCGGGATCCCGATCGAAGAAGTCCGCCACCTCAATCTCCGCCACCAGCCCCCTGGATGTCAGAAGCTGCCCAGCCACACGAGCGCTGTCGGCGTGAAGCTCAACGCCATGCAGCTGTCCATGGCAGTCGGGGTGCCCGCAGCCCATGGCGCGCAGCCTTGCGCCACTGGACAGCAAGAAAGCAGCCTCGCCGCAGGAGGGCTCGAGCACGCGATCATCGGGGCCGTGCACCGCCCACTCTACGACGTAATCGCACAGTTCGGCCGGAGTGAAAAAAGCCCCGCGCGCCTTGCGCATCGTCGCGGGCTCCCGCGCAAGGCCGAAGAGGTTCATCTCTGGAGAGTCAACATCTACGCCCATCCGCGCAGAGAGACTCTGATCAATGGATTGCGCTGAGGACGTGTCCCGAATCGGCATGACCCCAGCATACGAGATGGGCGTGACGGAAGCCACGGCTCGGTGCCCGCCGGCCGCCTCTCGCCCTGCGCATATGGATGCAATAGGAGGGCGAGCACAGGTGTGCACGTTCTGCGTTGGCTGCATCACACGCCCACGTGCAGCGACTTCCCTCAGCGTGCCGACGCACCGCCGACAACATTAGCGGTGTGGAGGTGAGATGAGCGGCCACAACGACGGCTCGCTGCATGGAGCGCAGTCGCTCGGACAACGTCACAAGGCCCACTCAACCCCAGTTGGCGACAGAGCTGTGCGGGTTTGGCCGACGCCCCCGAAGTCACCCTCCGCATTCTTGCCGGCAGCCTCGATGAGGAAGAGCACGATCTGCCGGCGCAGGTCCTGATCGATTTCAGGCTTGTCACAGCTGTCGGTGTGTCGCTTCGAGAAGCGCCTGAAGATGCCCATGGTCGCCTCATGTTTTGCCCGGGAGCAGCCTACGACCGGGTGCAGACTGCAGGAATTGCCGCGGAATCTGACAGGTTCCCGCTCCATTCCATGGGCCGGAATCGCACGCCACGACGAAACCTCGCTGCACGTCTGCGAAGCCCTCGCGGAATCCGTAGTAGTGTCGCCAGTCCGACTGTGGACGCTCCGGACG
>Ga0209585_10000202_pt1 | contig 23817 bp, 24 predicted proteins | sample NGEPerone_FD_185491 | JGI IMG/M metagenome (GOLD analysis project Ga0209585, IMG submission 185491) | Arctic peat soil microbial communities from the Barrow Environmental Observatory site, Barrow, Alaska, USA - NGEE Permafrost154B-one... | ecosystem: Environmental > Terrestrial > Soil >... | reverse complement strand
AATGAAGTTTCAACAGACTGATTACTTCAAAGAAAAAGCAAAACACAGGTATAAGATTGAAGCAAAAAATAGCGAATTAAAAAATGTGCATGGATACGCAAGAGCCAGTTCGTACGGAATTGCCAGTATGCAAATGCAGGGTGCAATGGCTATTTTTACTGTAAACCTGAAAAGAATCCTCAAGTTAATGAACTAATTGTGGCGCCGAACCCAAATACCTTAAAATACCCCAAAAACATCCCATATTAAGCACCCAAAAGTACTTTTGATATAAAAATTTGCACTTCGCACTGATAGAAAAAAAACTGGCAGATGAAAGATAGGTCTTCATCTGCCAGCTAATTTTCAGTGGACTTTTTTAATGAGGGATACTTTTTCAGTGCCCTCCGAATAGGCCGGGGATTTTTTGTTGATTGGAAAGTTCAGATTTCTTACCTAATTTTGGTCCCATAGAAAAGTTCTTTCGCTTTTTTGGTGTGTTGCAATTCTAAATAGAGCTCACTTTTAACTGTTCTTTTTTTATTTTGGTGCCGATTGTTATGATAGAAGCTACATGAAAAATTGCATTAAACGTTCCCTGTGATGTTCCCTCTTATCTTGTATCTATCTGTACCACTGTCGTATAGGTCTACTTATTCTAAACCTATCAGGGTTGCATTCGATTATAACTCTGATATCAATTGGCTCGTCTGTGGACAGCCATCATGGTCTAAGATTAAAGTAATCAAATCGTTCTATGTGAAGTATGAACGCAAATTGCGTGAGGTTGTTGATGACTTCTGTAAGTACTATCGCTTCCATCATTCAAAAGAAGTGGTTTATTACTATGACAACACTGCCCTGGGCAGTAACTATGCAGTAAGTGATGAGGACTTTGCATCAGTGATATGCTCACAATTCGAGAAGAACAAATGGACAGTGAACAGGCAGCACATAGGCAATCCATTACGGCATGATCAAAAGTACCTGATCTTTGACCAGGCATTGAAAGGACAGAAGTACCAAATGCCTCAGATCAATCAGCCTAACAATGAAGCCTTGGTACTAGGTCTGCAACATGCAGGTGTCCGCATTGGATCACACGGCTTTCAGAAGGATAAGTCTGAGGAGAAGAACAAGGAGACAGAAGAAAGCCTGCTAGAACATCGCACTGATGGTACTGATGCCTTTGATACCCTAATGATAGGCATGATGCTGTATCCTGTTAAGGGCAGTGTTGGTGGTGGGTTGGGTAGTTCATGGATATAGATGATCACCGATAGTAATTACTTCCACCTTTTTCTTACTTTTGCCATACGACATAACAAAATAATTTAGAGTAGATCATATAGTATGCCTTACTGGGCTGTGAGCATGGGTGTAAGTCCCTCGCTACTATATTGCTACTCGCAATTTTGTTGTGTCGTACCACACAGCCCTTTTTTTATACGACACAACATGAGTAAGTTCCAACTGATCTATGAAATTGAAGCTGATGACATCAAGCAAATCATTGCCATCGCTCTCCAGTCCTATGAACTCACAGGAATCGAACCCACCCGAATCATAACAGAAACGGAATCTATTGTCTGGGTTAGACAGGAGATGATCAAGGCCATCACTAAGTAATCACCATTTATCTATCGGCATTGCATACGTCATGTAATTACATGCGTGCGCACCATCTCCTGTACGGCGCGTCCTGTTTAGAATCGTTCTAAACACTCGGGCATATACCGTAAAATTATGTAAAAAATAATGACATTTCCACGCAGGGCGGGGCGGGGTCTTCTGACAGAAAAGGGGAAAACCTTCCCCTTTTTAACCTCTTTTTAAATCTGAATATCTGAATATTAGATTTTAATTCATTGAAATACTTTGATACTGACTTAAAATATTTTTTTCGGTCAAAAAACAATGCTATCAGAAAGCCACATTTGAATTATTTTGATGCCGGTAATCATTTTTTCACAAAAATAAATTTTGCTTTATCCTACGAAATCACACCGCTAAACTATTATATAAAATCATACAACTACCTGATTAACTGTTTTATAGTTCATAAATATATTTGCACAAGTCGTTTAATAGTAGTACTTTTAAGAAGATTTAAGAGGGTAACCACTTACATCTAAAGACAAATTTTACTCACATTAAATTTTAAACGATGTCAACAAAAAAAGAGACTACCTTGGTAAAGGTAGAAGGGGGCAAGAATGCCCAGGAATTTACTCAGGCAACCATTGCCGAGATGGTGAACCCAACCGCCCAGGAGAAACCCGAAAGCGTAGAAGAACTAAAAACGCAGGTTCTTGAATTGAAAAAACGGCTTTTAGCCATTCCCCAAAATCTTGATGATCGAATCAAGTACTTTAACGAGAAAAAAGATCTTATCCGACGCCTGGCAATATTAAACGCCAATACTGAAGCATTGGAAGTACACACCCAAAAATTACATGAGATTGCAGTAATTAACGATTTTGAAACGGAAGATTATTCTTTAACGGTAGAGGGTGGAACAGGCTCATACAGGAAAGCAAACATTTTTCTATTGAAAAACCCTGTTATTATTGGTGAGGTTATAGCCTTTATGATGGGAAGGATTGACGTTAAGCGGTTAGAACTGGCCGCACAAATAGAAGCATAAAAAAAAGGGGGTTGCACTCCTGCAGCCCCCTAAGACAAATTTTACCACTCAATAAATTAAGCGATGAACAAAGATAGTAAAAAGGAACAATACAAGGCAAACCGCACCGCCTTGATTCAGATTTCAGCAGGTTTAAGGGTATTAGTTAAAGAGGGAGCACTCGACAGCGTGAACGAAGGATTAAAAGAAATTTACGAAAAGTCAGATTCCAACATTGAAGAGTTTAGAACTTTTTGGCAATGGAAGGATGAAGGTTACACAATCAATAAAGGCTCAAAAGCTTTTCTGATCTGGGGACAACCGCGCAAAGGCTCACAAATAGCCGAGGGAAGCGACGAGCCGGAAGATTATAAATATTGGCCCCTTTGTTACCTCTTCGCAAATACGCAAGTATTCAGACCGGAAAAGGAGAAACAACCCGAGCAGGAGCAACCACGCCACCAACGGACAACCGCCCCGATTTTTGACGAATCAATGATTTAACTATTAACTTTTTAAATATCACATTATGAAACTTTTAAAAGATTTTCAAATTGCAGAGGTGAAAATGAGTTATAACCCTAAAATAGATATTAAGACAGCGCCCTTAATTTCAGGAAGTAATTTTGCTGCCCGATGTTTAGCGGAAAGTTGGGAGGACCTTGAATATATTGAACGATTCAAAATCATGCTATTAAACAGGGCAAACAGAGTAAAAGGAATTATTAATATTTCAATTGGAGGTACTGCCGGCTGTGTTGTTGATGTTAAAATAGTTTTGCAGGCTGCAATACTTTCAAACTCAAGCAGTATTATTATCGCCCATAACCACCCATCCGGAAACCTAAACCCGAGCGACGCAGATATTAAAATCACCCGATCAATAAAAGAAGCGTGTAAATTTCAGGATATTGGCCTGTTAGATCATATGATTATTACAGCAGACGGATTTTATTCTTTTGCCGATGAAGGTTTATTATAAAGTTTGATTTTATAGAAACGCTGTGCGGATGGCTTGTGCCTGATCCGCCGCGCCTGGAAGCGGAATTCCGCGACGCTCCGTCCATTTCTGGCCGGATTTTTTGTGTGCAAAAAAACTGTACTTCGTTCAGGTCGCTCTATCGTATTTGCTTATTTTATTTTTGCCAGCTTTCCAATCTTTACAAAAAGCCGCTTCATTTCATTTCACTTTTTACAAAGGAATTTTTCTGTTAAGTTTGTAGGATTAACTTAAAACCAAATTTATCATGAAAAGACTATTGTTCATTTTGCTTTTTTGGTATCCATCGATTTTATATTCACAAGATTTTAAGACTTTTTACTGGGGTGATTCATCCGCGAAAATAAAAAGTATGGAGAAATCCAAACTTATATTAGATGGTGGTGATAAACTATTGACTTATGAATCTGAAATTTCAAATCTTAAGCCCACCCTATCCTACTATTTCAAGAATAATAAATTGTCCTCGGTATTGTATACATTCACCGAAGAACATTCAAATAAAAACTTATATATTGAGGATTATGAAAAAACCAAAGCACTGCTAACTGAAAAATATGGTGAGCCATCAAAAGTTAAAGAAGAATGGAGAAGTGATTTATTTAAGGGAGATAAACAATATTACGGTTTGGCAATTAGTAAGGGAGATTTGGAACTCAATGCTATTTGGAAACTTGATAGGACTTACATCGTTTGTCGTATATTCGGTGATAATGGCAATATTGACCATGGCATATTTTATTCTGATAAAACAAATAGTAGCGATAAAAGCGATAATAAAGAAGATCTTAACAACCTTTAAACTCTTTAATTCAAAACAAAAACCTCGTCATTCGCCGGGGTTTTTTTATGCCCTGTTTGTCCTTTAATACACCCTCACTCCCGCTTATCTTGCAATAAAAAAAGATAAGCTATGCTGCACATTTCACAATTACACAAGGTAGTAGAACTCGGCGAATTCTCAATCAAATTCGTTGAGAAGAGCGGCGCCATCATCCATGGTCCGCGCTGCATCTGCACTTCGTTTCACTCTGCAGGCCGGACAATGAACCTGAAGTTTTGCGACAGTGAGGAGATCCGCAAAGTGCGCCGGCTTTCGGTCATCGAATTCAATGGAGAGGAGGTTACGCTATGAGTGATAATTTTATAGAGATTGGTGGTTTTACCTACCTCCCTGAAGCGAAGGCTATCATAGCGATGGAATCGAGCCGTGAAATGTTTTCAGAAGCAACAGACCTGAAGCCAGTATCGGTTGATGGCTATACAATTTCTCCCTGGGGATCAACCAACGATATGCCACAGCTCATTATTGAGAAAGCCAAAAAGAGCGAAATCGTACAATCGAACCTGCTGTTTAATATCCAATCTGGTTATGGACAAGGCATCAAACCCATGCGCAGGATTATTGAGGGGAATAAACTGGTAGGTTATGAGGAGATCTATGAAGGCGAAGTGGTTGATTTCTTTGCACAAAACGATATCAACGGTTTCTTCCTGGAACAACTCTCCGACATGCATCACTTTTACAATGTATTTCCGGAGATCATCCTGAGCGGTGATAAGCGTAAAATCGTTTCACTCCGGAGTAAGGAGGCAGCATTCTCCAGGTGGGGTGTAATGGATCCTAAAAAAGGTTGTATCACAAAGCACTACTATTCTGCAAAGTGGAACGATGGAGCGAATAAAGCGACGATTGCTGAGTCAGATGTTCTCAATAATTATAACCCATACCAGGATCTTGTATCAAGGATAAGTACCGGCAGTTACTCCCAGCTGCGTTTTATTGTTCCGGTCAACTTCCCTACTCCCGGGAAAACCTATTATCAGGATCCGTACTGGTGGAGTATATTTCTAAGCGGATGGTACGACTTCCTGATGATGATCCCCGAATTTAAGAAGGCGCTGCTGAAGAATCAGCTGGCATTAAAGTATATCATCTATTTGTCTGATAAGTATTTTACAGAAATCTTTAAAGATGAAGGTATCGACACTTCCAATGTTGAAGCGATGAAAGCAAGAAAAGCCCTGGAGTATGGCCGCTTTCGTGACTTCCTTGCTGGAGAGAAGAATGCCGGGAAAGGAATTGTAGCCTTGAAAAAATTGATTGCTTCGGGTACCTCGTCCACTGAAGAAAAGTACATCGAGATCGTTCCACTCAAAACAGAGATCGCCGGTGGTGAATACCTCGAAGATTCGGAAGAAGTCAGTAACATCATCAGCTACGCGATGGGTGTTCATCCTTCATTGATCGGATCTGTTCCAGGGAAAAATTCCGGGAGCCAGTCAGGTACCGATAAACGGGAACTCTTCCAGATCAAACAAGCCCTGATGAAGCCCTTCCGTGACCGGCTGTTGAAACCGCTCGAACTGATAAAGCTCTATAACAAATGGGATAAGGACATTGTATTTGCAATTCCTGAACCTGTTTTCACAACACTCGATAAAAATAAAACCGGGCAGGAAACTGCTGTAAATAAATAGGCTATGGTAATCATTGGCAGTATTGATGTTTTAAAGCAGTATATTCCGACAATCTTTTCAGCTGATTTTGCAAAGTATGAAAAATACATTGCCGATGCTGAATCCTGGTTAATAAAGGAGATTACCGGCAAAGAACTTTTTCTAATCATCAGCGAGGAGGACGAAGCGTTGTTGAACTATGCCAGGGCAATTGTCGCCTATAAAGCATATGGTGATGGGATCCCATTTTTCGACCTGGTAGAAAATGAATCAGGTTTTGCTGTGGTGAGCAATCCAAATCTTGCACCGGCATCACAGGCACGTGTTGCAGCGCTGCAATCTGCAACCTACCGGAAACTTGATGAAGCGGTAGAGTCGTTACTCGAGTACCTGGAAGAAACGGTCGATTATCACGATGAGTGGAAAGGAAGTCCCGCCTATACCCTGCTTTCAAATCTCTATCTCACAACCGTAAAAGAATTCCGGCGTTATGTGGTTTACCCCGGCAGCCGTCGCGAATTTATGGCGCTGAAGCCCGAAATGCTAAATGCCATTAACCTGAAGATAGCCCCTGTGATCAGCCAGGAATTATCTGATCAGGTAGTAGAGCAGCTGCGCGATGGAGATCTTACTGCAGATAATAAAACGATTCTCGAGAACCTTCGGTTTGCATTCGCCAATTTCACAATGAAGCAGGAAGAAACTGCACAGTCCTATCTCTCGCGGGTCCGTAGGTTGCTTTATACTTCACCTGATAAATATCCCTTGTTCCGCGACAGTGAAATTTATACGAATTGGACTGCCGCACAAAAGATTCCGATCATCAACAATGCTGATTCACCTTTATTTTTCGCTGGATTATGAGAGAAATACATTTACATGCCCCGTCCGGATGGCATGATATTACACCGGAACAACTCCTGTTTGTGGCCCTGTTATTTGAAGAACAACTATCAGAAGCTGAATTCCTGACAAAATGTATGATCAGCTTCACTGGTATTGAACCTGTAAAACATGGTTTAGAAACTGGTGATGGTGAATTGCTTTTTGAATTTCTGGATCCTGCCGGCGAAGTCTTTTCATTGTCAGCTGAAGAGATGAAAAGCCTGCTGGATGAATTGCGCTGGCTGATCGATAGTGTTGGTCTCTGTCGCCTGCCGGAAAAACTCGGAGGACTATCCCCAGTTGATTCCAGGTTGTTTGGTGTCACACTCGAAGAATACCTGTTGGCTGATCAGCTTTATGCCAACTATTCAGCGAGTAAAAAAGTAGATGATCTGAATCAATTGATAGCAGTATTCTATCGGAAGCCTGGTGAAAAATGGAATGAACGCAAATACAAAATGTATGTCAATATCCTGCGCTCGGTTCCCAATCACGCGAAAACAGCCGTTTATATCTGGTTTTCCGGATTAAAGAAATGGATTATCGATAAATACCCCTATGTGTTTGGTGATGGTACCACCGGCGAAACTTCGGCACCATCACCAGATGAGCACATCCTACGGTTATTCACCTCGCTGAACAATGGCGATGTAACCCGAAATAAAGAGATTCTCCACACGCATGTGCATGAGGTGTTCTACGAACTGAATCAGAAACTTGAAAATCAGCAAAGCCATGTTTGACGCACTCGAATTCGCAAAAAGCCGTGCAGCACAAATGCCCGAAATCAAGGCAATATACGCCTGCTCCGGACTGGCTGAAATGGAAGGGATGTTGCAAAACCTTCGCAGCCCGGCAACGCCGGTGCTCGTGGTGGAGGATAGCGCCGATGGTTATCTTGACCTGGAGAATGGAAACTTTGCAAACGAATACAATACTGTTTACTTTTTCGACAAGGTAAAACTGAACGATAGCGCCGATCGGAGACGTGCCCAGGAAGTAACCTTTTCCCTGGGAAAGAAATTCTTCAGTCAACTTATAAAAGATGCAGGTGAGTTCGGTGACATCGCTTTTGGATTCGACCGGAGCAGGATCGACTTCGCTAAACTCGGACCCATTGGGAATGGGTATTATGGCTATTCATTTTCGTTCATAATGAAAAATGAAAACTTTGAAATCTAACAGATGGCCGATAATACGAACCTTTCACTTACTGTTGAAGCTTGGGCAAAGATCGTAGTTGAACGCTGGGAAAATAAGATTACCATGCTTCGTATCCACCAAACCGGCAACCTTGCCAACAGCTTTGCGGTGCATGTATTCACTCAGGCAAACGGCGACCCTGATAAGATTGAATTTGCATTCAATTATTACGGTAAGTTCGTAGATATGGGTGTAGGCAATGGCGTTAAAATGGACCAGGTGGATAGCAGCAACCGTAAAGCAAAACCATGGTATTCGCGTACATTCTTCTCTCAAATAAAGCGCATTGGTGAAATACTTCGTGATAAATATGCCCACAAAGCTCAAATATTAATGATTACCAATATAACCACAGATGGCACAAAATGAAACCGCAAGGGCAACAGTATACCTGGATGGAAAACAGGCAGAAGCTGCATTGGAGGCTTTGGACAGAAAATCTAAAGAACTTAAAAAAGATCTGACGAGTGCCCTGCAGGCGGGCGACAATGTTAAGTTTGACAAGCTGAAAAAGGAACTTTCAACCATCGAGGCAACACAACGCAGTTTGAAAAGAGAAACCTTTGACGTTGAACGCGTACTGAAAGATATCAATAAAGTAAGCTGGCGTGATCTGCAGAAAGCTCAGAGCACCATAACCAATCAGCTAAAGGGAATGACACGCGGTACTGAAGAGTACCTAAAAAAATCAGCGGAATTAAAAAAAGTGAAAACTGCCCTGGCAGATATCAATGCAGAAACAAAAGCAACAAGTAAATCATGGTCACTTAGTGGAATTGCTGACGGTTTCAATAGGTATCTGGGAATAGCAATGGCTGTTATTGCCTCATTCACCGGTATTGCGCTTGGATTTAAACAGGTGGTGCAAAGTTTCAACGACTTCCAGGAGCGTGTTTCAAACCTGTCTGCACTAACTGGATTGAAAGGTGGCGCGCTTGACTGGCTGACACAAAAGGCCAAAGAACTTAGTACAGCAACCCTCGAAGGAGGAATAAAAATCACCAAAGGCGCCCAGGACATTGTAGATGGTTTCACAAAGATGGGATCCGCGCGACCCGAATTATTAAAGAATAAAGAAGCCCTTGCTCAGGTAACTGAGAAAGCGCTGATACTTGCAGAAGCATCAAAAATAGAGATGGTTCCTGCTATTGACGCCGTAGCAGCTGCAATGAATCAGTTTAACCTGGATGCATCGCAATCGGATCGGATCATCAATGCAATTGCTGCCGGTTCACTGGAGGGAAGCGCTGAAGTCGCTGACCTTACTGAATCATTAAAGAATGTTGGTACCGTTGCTGCAGATTCAAACATGAGTCTTGAACAAACGGTTGCAGCATTGGAGGTTCTTGGAGAAAAGCAATTAAAAGGAGCTGAAGCCGGCACAAAACTTCGTGGTGCTCTGCTTAAAATGAAAGATGCAGGAGTTGGTTATGCCAGCGGACAATTCAATATTAGGGATGCCCTGATAGAAGTTAATGCTCAGTTAGAGAAAAAGACATTGGCCTCAGAAAAGGATGCACTCAAGCAAAAAGTGTTCGGAATTGAGAATATTACTGTTGGATCTGTTTTGCTTCAAAATGTTGAGAAATACGACAAACTAACAACTGCTGTTACCGGGACCAATGTAGCAATGATACAGGCTGCTACCAATACAGACAATAATAATGCAAGACTTGCCCAGGCAAAAAATAGGATTACTATTATCTCTATAGAACTGGGAGAGAAACTGGCGCCTGCAATGGCTACTATTACAGGATGGTATGGTAAGATGTTATCAGTTACAATCGTGCTGATAAATTTCTTTACAAAATACGGATTTGCAATCGTATCGGTATCGGCAACCATTGCCGGTTATGTGGCCGTTGTGAAAATTGCAGCCTACTGGGATAACATCCAATATGGCTACCTGGTAGCAAAAACCGCAATCACAAAAGCATATCAATACACTGTTGGTGTACTCACTGGCCGAATCACCCTGGCAACCGTCGCTCAAAATGCCTGGAACCTTGCACAGAAGTTAAATCCAATCGGTATTATAGTTGGACTATTGATTGCTGCAGGAGCTGCATTGTACTTGTATACCCGTAAAATGACTGAAGCAGAGATAGCTCAAAAGGCATTAAATGATATCAATATCAAAGCAAAGCAAAGTATCATTGATGAAAAAGTTGAACTGGAACAACTATTAAGGGTTGCAAAAAACGAAGTATTATCAAAAGAAACCAGGCAAGCAGCAATTGAAAAACTCAATAAGTTATCTCCTGAATATCTTTCCGGGTTAAACCTCGAAACGATTAATACAAAAGCTGCAACTATTGCGACAGATCAATATATTGCAAGCCTGGAGAAGAAAGCGAGAATAGAGGCAGCAACCGAAAATCTAAAGGATGCCAACAAAGAAATTGGACTTTTAAAATCGGGTGTTGGTGAAGAAGCTGGATTTTTTCAAACAATGGGAAAAGCATTTACATCGGGTAAAAAAACACCTGGATATAAGACATTACAAGAACAAGGAACACTGGAAAATCAAAAGAAGAAAATTAAGGAGCTGGAAATACGTAAGGCTAAATTTCAGGAAATCTTAGATCAGGAGGTAACTTCAACAACTACATCACCTACATCGACTAATACATCAGGAGGAACGAATACTATTACCGGAGATGGTACAGGCACTGATATTGGTACTGGAGATGGGAAGAAGACTAAAAAAACGGATGCCGAAAAACTTCGCGAATTCTTTGAGCTCGATAATACTGAACAGCAAGATGCTCTAAGATCTGAGTTGCATAAATTAGGTAAGGATGGAGTAGCTGCCATGCAAAAAGGAATAGAAGATGAGTTAATAGCAGCGAAGGCGGATGCCAGTCTACTTACTGATTTAATGACCCCTGAAAAGGAGAAGGTAGATACAGCCTATGATTATGCGCTGAAAAAGTATTACGAAACAACCGAAGGGCAGCAAACACTGGCAATGGCCCAGCATGAAGCCGGATTAATATCAGAACAGGAGTTCCAGGATAAAATTGTTGAAATACAAAAAAAAGCAGCTGAAGATAAAAGCAAGGGTGATCTTGAAAGCTGGGAGAAATATCAGAAAATAACTTCTGCAGCTGCCAACTTTGTAAGCGTACTAATGGAGGCAGAGCTTGCTGAAGCTGGAGACAACGAGGAGAAGAAAAAAAAGATCCGGAAAAAATATGCTGACGCACAGATGGTCGTTACTATTGGTCAAATCATTACCTCTACTGCCTTGGGGATTATGCAGTCTTTTGCACAGTTGGGACCAATTGGCGGAGCAATTGCAGCTGTTTTTATTGGTGCAACCGGTGCTGTTCAATTGGCTATGGCAGTGTCAGAAAGAAATAAAATGAAATCACTTGCAGTTGGTGGCTATACTGGTGATGGAGGCAAATATGAACCAGCAGGGGTAGTTCATAAAGGTGAATATGTCATTCCACAAGAGGGTGTAAATAATCCGCAACTCAGACCAATGATAAACATGTTCGAGCAAGCCAGACGTAATAATAGTTTAGCCAGGCTTAATTTAAGTTCGATGAGCCAGTCTGGTGGTTTTTCCAAGGGTGGTTATGCATCTGTAGATACATCTGGGCAAATGAATACAAACCCTGCAGGGGGAACCGATCCGGAACTAAAGGCTGCAATCCTCGAATTAAACAAACAACTCAGAAACGGGATCCCTGCATATATTCCAATGTTTGGAAATAATTCGCTGTCTGATGGAATCGATAGTGTGAATAAATTTAACTCAAAAGTCACCAAGAAATCATGAAGCTAAACATCGCAGGAAAACCAGTTGCACTAAAGTTGGATGCGAGAATCAGCATCACGCGTTCATCACCGGCATTAAATGAAGATACCGGATCTTTCTCTTTTCCGTTCCCAGTACCTACCTATCCAAACCAACAAGATTTAGGATGGCCCGGACGTCTGCAGCGTGCAGGGGATATCGCTGATCAATCGTTTATCTTGGAAGATCAGGGACTTCAGGTGATGCGTGGAGTTGTAGATTACAGTCAGGTAACAAAGGATGAAATTGGCATAATACTGAAATCTGGTATTACCGAATTCAGGAATCACATGTCTGGAAAGAAATTGGCAGATATCGGCTATGGTTCAGAAAGTTGGTTTCCGGCACAATTTACAACACAACAAGTGACAGCAAAGCTTTTGGAGTGGGATGCTGCGAATACAACCAGTAACGGAAAATATTTTGTTCCGCCAACTTCAATTAATTCTGCAGTAAGTTATCTAACAGAATATGTGAATAAGGTCGATAAATTAACTGGAAAACTAACATACAATACAGGTGGTACAAGACAAAATACAAACCTGTATATGTTACAGTTCAGAATTGATTTTTTACTAGAGAAGATCTTTGAAAGCGCTGGTTATACAATTCTGGTGGACGAATTGAAAACAAGTGAATTCAGTGGTTCTGTTATGTATTCACGGATAATTAATGTCCGGTATGCTTCGGTTCACTTTGGAATCCCCGGACTTGAACAAACTGGCAATCTCTATTATTCATATTTAATGCCTGATGTTTATGTTTTACAATTCGTTGATACTATGGCAAAAATGTTTTGTGTCATGTTCGATATTGATGAGCGAAAAAAGACTGTAAGGATACTGTTTAAGAAGAATATTTTTAAAGCGGATAATATTGACTCATTGAAGATTGTAGAGTTAACAGGATGGCAACACAACGAAGAAAGTCAGCCGGGAGGGTTTACTATTAAATACGCTGCACAGGATGATAGCCTTGATACTAAATCAGACTATATACCTGACAGGGAAGTAAGCTTTTTGCCAACACCAACCATTGAGGATGAGATTGTAAAAGTAACAATGCTTCAAAGTGATTATATCACTGTACTAAATGGAGAAGTATTAGAGTGGAATCAAATCGGACGTCTTAAAGAATATTCTGAGGGAACGGGATCCGAAAAGGTTGAACTTGAAGTTAAAATTCCAAAAATGGTTGCGCATGAAGATGGATATCCAGTACCAAAAGCTGAAATAAAACCTTTAAATCGATCTTATGCATTTGATGCCTTAACTGATATGATTATTGCGATCTATCATGGAAGGAAGGAAGTGAACGGAGTAATGATTCCATATTCTTCAGGTGATCGGTGGGGTATCGCTGATGGATGGTCTATTGGTTTGACAACCTACCTGGCCCCCGAATATTTGTATTTGCAATTGTATAAAGATTTCCTTGAATGGAAAGCCTACCGTGCCCGCGCCTTCACAAAATACATTCAGCTCACATTGGTCGAAGTACTATCACTTCGATTCGACAAAAAGTATGTAGTCGACGGTAATGAAGTTATAATGGATAAAATATACTTTGAACTTCCTCATAAAGGCATCGTGAAAATTGAGGGGTTTACAGCGTAGTGCGTGTCCTTTAACACGCACTCTATCTCAGTTATATTGCAGAAAAATAGAATAAATGAGTGTAATCAGCCAGCAACCAGATGCGTTATCCTTTTCGGGCAACCTGAAACCTTTCCGGGTTACATCATTGGTGGAAGTTGTTTTTGAATTAAAGAAAGGTGCAACGCTGATACTAAGCGAAAAGTATAATCCCGATGCATCCGGAATTGTTTCTGTCGATGTAAAGACCATCATTGAGCGATTGCTTGATATCTCCATCCCTGCCAATCAAAATATTATCAACGAACAAACGTTGACTGTTGCATCTTTCACTGCTACAATCGATGGTGTAAACGTTGCATTTAAAGTGATAAAAGGTGGGGTATCGGAATTACAGGAAACCGCTACTACATGGCTGGCCACTCATTTCTTAACCTGGCAACCACAGGAAAAATCAATCCTTCAAACAGCTCCAGAATGGCTTGGAATCTATCCGATTTCAGCCGGAACAGTCAGATTAAAGGCATATTATTCAAACGGTACCACTTACACAGGAAATTACGCGACTCCTGCCCAGGATAAACTATACAGCATCAATACAAGCTGGGGAGTTATTTCGGCATGGCTGGTGGCAGCCGGACAAAATAGTCAGGCAGTTGCGTGGGATGTTTGGTTTGAAGTTGGCGGAGTACAAAAAACACCAGTTCATCGCTATAAACTTCGAAATGCCAGCGAGGATGAATACGCATTTGTATGGTGGAATTCGCTGGGAGCAATCGATTCGATGTCGTTCACAGGTGCACAGGAAGAAGATCAGAAACTCACGCATCAAATGGCTGAGTATGGCGATGAATCAGTTGCTGAATATGATGTTGATAAAGATAGGGATGTCAAACAATCAACCGGATTCCTCGATGTGGATGAGAACGCCTGGATAAAAGATTTTTTTGTTTCCCGAAAAAAATACGCAATCCGGATAGATGGATCACTCAAACAGATTGCAGTTATTTCTTCAAAAGTGGTGGGTACCACTCAGGATGATGTATTTGATTATGAGTTTGTATTCAGATACGGAGAAGATTCAAAACTTCTCAATATCGATCGCATTTTAAATCTACAGGCGCCGGAGGGGCTTGCTGATTTTTTTTTAGCTGAGCTGCTGGCGGGACTGCCTTCAGCTCTTTATCAGAACAACCTTCTCCTGGCTGTTCAGAGTCCGTTTGCATTAGGGTGGCGTAAACTGTCAATGGCAGAACTTTGGTCCGGAGCATTACCTGAACTGGTTGACGATCGAACGATCACCGTAAAGGATGGCAAATTGATGGCCCTTGGAATTGGTGGTATTGACGATTTCACCTGGCAGGCCATCAAGGATTTTATTGCGCTCAATACCGACACTACGATACCAGATACCCGGACTGTACTGATCAGTGGCGCGGTGATCTGGGAAACCGGATTAACTTACCAAAGCACAAAGCTCGTTTACAAAATCTTAGGTGAAGATTATCAGATTAGTCCGCAAAGTGTCACGCTCGAACCTCCAGATCCTAACCTATCACGCATTGATGTATTTTACGTTGATGCCTCATCCGAAATTGGCGTATTAAAAGGAATTCCGGGAGCCATCCCGATGAAGCCGGCAGTCGAAAACAATCAGATTGAAGTCGCTTATGCTATTATTGCTGCAGGGGCAACTGAACCCTCATTGACGGTCGATGCTGTTTACGATGAAACAGGAGAATGGCCAGCATCAGAAACGCACGATACGGATATTTCAATTGATTTTGCAGATACAACGGAACCGGTAAGCGGAACAAAAAATATTGAATTACAAATAAGTATACCCGATACAACGGTTGCGACACCTACTCATTTCGTCGGAGAAAAATACCAGGGTGGGATTATCTATTATCTGAATAGAGGTGCAAAGTCCGGATATATTGTGGCAGAATCACCATCATCCCCAGGTGTCAGATATGGAGAATCACATTCGTCAGGACCTACCGATACTTCGGTTGGTGCCGGTGCTGCAAATACAATCATATTGATGGCAAATGCTGCGAATGCCACATGTGCCGCTTTCTATGCTGCAAATTTTGAGAAAGACGGCTTTTCAGATTGGTTTTTGGGTTCTAAAATGGACATGGAGCAACTTGTTTTCCGTAAAAGTTTATTTCCAAACTTCAAAGGTGCATTCTGGACAAGTAATCAAGTCACCGGTTCGGATGACTGGAAGAAAGCCTATTGTGTTTCATTCGATAATGGAGCAACATATGTTAGAGACAAAACAAACAACTTCAGTATAGTTCCGGTACGATATTTTAATGATGAACTTCTTTCTGCCGGTACTCCTGTCGATATTTATACACCTCTCAATACTTCAATCAGTTTTGATGCTCCTGCAGCAATTGAGATGACAAACGGGATTCTTTCTTTCTATATGAAAAGTTCTGTGGAATGGCTGTCAAATACGGCTATGACGCTGAAATTGTACAACCAAGGTGCTGTAGTAGGACACCTGGTGATGTCCAAAAGCGCAGGAATGGCCGGATTCAACAGCGCAGATCCTGCCTGGCAATTAGTAGCAGTACCGGTTATTTTGTTGGCGCTCGTTTCAAATACAGTTGACAAGGTTCGTTTTGCCCTGGCCAATAGCTGGCCAAATGGGATAATGATCAGTTTTGACCGGATCAGGATTCAGCATGATACCAGTCAGGTACCCGTGGAGCTGCTCACGCCTGGTGATTACGGATCTGCATCGAAACATGTGAAGATGACTGTTAATGAACAGGGACTACTTAAAAATATTGAAGAGGTAGATCCTGAAAAAGTTGTCATTAATTCAAGCGATCAGCTGATCGTTGATGAAGATCTTGATTTTATCAATCACAAAGGAATCAGGATGGCGGACGGCGTTGATCCGACAGATGCAATTAATAAAGGGCAATTAGATACAGCCGTTTCAAATGCAATGAGTGGTGTAGGCAGTTCTATTCATGTGCCAGTTATAAATTTGGCAGCTGCAAAAGCCGTGAGTGCATCATCCAGGGCTGATGCCATGTTAATGCTCATTGAAACCATGGGGCTTTATCGTTTCGATGACGAAAGTCTGGATGTAAGTAATAATACAACAGTTATCTTACCGGTTGATATTTTAACCGATGCCTCTCCGGGACGATGGATTAAAATAAGCAGCTCATTAAGTGATCACAATTTACTAAGTAATATACTCGGGAACGGAGGTTACCATTTATCACTGGCCGAACGGGATAAACTCTTAGGACTTAATGGAAGTTCGTTCTTAACCTCCGCAGATGGTTCGGTTGCCATTAACGGATGGGATCTATCTGTTATAAACCTTAAAAACATCACCCGGTCAATCTCCTTTAACGATACGATCGCCACCATTTTCAGGGATTACTACAAAAACGACTTCAGGATTGCGGCAATAGATCTTAGGGGGATCGGTAACCTGGAGTATTCCCTTACAGGCGTCAACTTTTCGCCAGTTGTTCTCCCGCTGACAATAACCGGAAATTCGGACATCTATTGGAAAATTACATTTACCTCCGGTGCTTCGACTGGTTTTTTGAATATCACAGGATCGGATATTACAGTAAATCTCACTACAGCAGTAATGAGATGTATTTCATTCAACGATGTTGCATCACCCATTTGCCGCGATTATTATAAACGAGCCTGCACGCTTTCATTGATGGATAAACGATCAATCACAACGGCAGAGTATTCTTTAGATTGCATAACCTTTTTGCCAGCGATACTTCCATTGTCCATAGCCGCGAATTCAGACATTTATTGGCGGGTAACCTTTGCAGGTGGTGCAACATCTGGATTTTTAAACATTACAGGAATTTTAAATTAGTACGATATGATAGCAATTATTGGAATTGGAGAATATGACGAAAGCAGGCCATTTCTTGACCAACCGGTTGAAGCGGTAAAGGAATATTTGAGTGATAAAATCAATACATTCAATGACCTCACCGCTGTGACCAAGGATGAGTTTAACCGACCCTTGACATTCAGATACGAAGGGGAGGGTATCAGGATTGATTCGGAACGCATTTATAAGAATGACTCTGTGAACTATTTTATTGATAATCAAACCTACCAACTAAATAAAATTTAAGATGGCAATATTTAACTGGACTAAGAACCCATATTTCACTTCGGCATGTTACGTATCCCGATTTGGCAGTGATAGTAACGATGGGAGCGCGAATGCTCCTTACCGTACAGTGCAAAAGGCTAAAGATGCGGGTAAAGCAAGCGTTCAGCTTGGACCGGGTGTTTATAGGGAGGCACCTTCATATACTGGGGATATATTTGGGGAGCAGTCTATTGTCGATTTAACCTTATCTGTGGGATACCTTGCAAACACACAAGCAAAGAGAGTTATAGGCATAAAAATGGTAAACGCAGTCTCATTATCCAATTGCTCGTATCAAAATTCGATCCTAAAAGACATCGTTTCGGGTAGCCAGATAGATGGGGCGAGTATCAATGTTAATAATAATATTTTTAAGAATATTGGGATATCAGGGACAGCAAGCAGGTCGGTGTCTCTTTATAATACTACCTCACACGGATTAAAGAACTGCACTTTCGATAACTGCTGGGTAGTTCTACAGACAACATCCAGCTCTCTAACTGGTATGACATTTTGCATTTTTTCAAATTGCAAAATTGAGATTGTAAATGCCTTTGTGTATCTGCTGTCTAATAATTACAACCTGTTTTATAATTGTACGTTCAAGTTTGGCACCGATACGGTTTATAAAACTCAGGCAGACATTGAATCTCTTTATGGTGTAAGTGGAATAGATGCAATAAGAGCCTACTATAATGCAAAGTTTGGGACATTTAATGTTTTTCCGACCTGCTTGGTAGCTGACCCACTTTTTAATAACTCTGCACTGGATGATTATAGTCTGAAGCCGTATAGTCCTGCACGTAATATGGCATATGATGGAACGTATATTGGTGCAAAGGATGTTGGATATCCGACATATGCATATGCCAACGATCAGGATCACCCTAACTCCTTCTATAATGCGAGTAAGTCAGCCAATGTGATTGTTGCAAACAATTCAATCACATTAGCCAGAAATGTTGATGGTAGTGCTGTTGGAGGTGGGAATATCACCGAGAAAAGTAAGGATCTGGGTAAAATTCAAGAAATCAAATCGAATCAGTTGAGCTTTGCCTTCGCAGATCGTAACCGTGAGATGCCAAATGCCTCACCGACCATTGATATGACTGCTCCAATTGCAGCTGGCACGGCCTTGGTCTCGGGTATGATCTACATTAATGAGGTTGATACCGTTTTGTATAATGCTGTATTATATCCCATCCGAAGCCGAATTTATGCAATTGACACAAATACCTTCACAGGTAATGGCGTACTATATAAGGTGATAAATAATGCTCAAAACAATACCAATCTTATTCGATTTAAGCAGTCAATTTCAGGTGCTAAAATATCGGCGGGTACCAATCTAACTGTCAATAGCTGGTATCGTGTATATGACAACCTGATCACCTGGAACGGTTTGAATATTGGCATTGGTGATGTATTTCAGGCTATAGCTGGGAGAGTATCGTTTTCAGGCAGCGGAAAGTGTGTTGAAGAATTTAATGATACTGATGTTTGGGGGGAGTATGTGATCAATGCTCCGATCCTGGTTAAGCGTATTGGAAATATTTCGATGGGAGCTATCGATACCGGTACTGACGGTAAATTACTGTCAAACGGACATCCTGAATATGATAACGCTACAAATAAAGCGCGTACGGGATTTACAATATTTGCCCGTTACGTACAGGTGAAACATTTTCTTTCAGCATCGGAGGCTAAGTAATGGACATAGTAACCGCCATTTCCCCTGGGCAACGGTATATTGTTATCAATGGCAGTATTACCTATAACGCTGTTGTTTATGCTCCAGGTAGTGAGTTTATCGGAGTATTAGGGGCTGCCACCTATACAGGTACTGGATCTGCCTGTGAGATAATAGAGGTGAGAGCAGCATCTATTGAGGCATATGTGCTACAAGACCCAATTTATCCGGAAAGACTGCTGGTTCAGGATAGCTCTATTGAAATCATTCAAAATATTACCGATGTAATTTTCCCAGAGCGATTAACACTTTACTCATCAGGCATCGAGTATGGTGATTATAAGAGACCGGTGCAACCACAGATCGTGTATTGCAGGAATTGAAACACTTCTAGCGCTTCATTTAACCCGGTTTGTCATATGATGGATCGGGTTTTTTGTCCTTTAACCTGTCGCTGGCAAAGATTAAGTTTGAGATATAAACGCAATCTGATGGCCGAAAGGCGTAAATACAAAATAATGGATGCAGATGTACTAAAAATGATGGATCTTCGGTTTGACGGTTTTGAAAAATTGTTTAATAAACAAAATGAACTTGTCAAAAACCAGATATCCGAAATGACAAAGAGCAGTGAGAAAATGAGTACTGAGGTTAATCTCATCAAAGAGAAGCTGGAAGCTCTTATCAAAGCTGAAGGTGCACATTATACAAATTGTCCAATCGGAACAAAATTGGAAACCACAACAAAAGAGATCAATCTGATTCTTGATGATATTGACGAACAGATCAAGGCTATTAAGTTTATTGTACCCTTCAAAAAATTACTTTATGCAATTAAATTCATAGTCGAGTGGAAAGTTATTTCCATACCTGTTTTTGTCGCGATTTGCTGCATGTCAGTCGTGGGTGGTGTAAAAACTTATGAGACAGGAAAACACTACTTCATGGAATGGATTGTGACCAAAGAGCAGGTGGATCAGAACACAAAATATATTCACGGCGAAGAGCAAAAAGAAATTAAAGACATCTTAAAAAACGAGGCTAAATGACACCAAAAGAATTTGTAACCTCCTTCCTTCCGTTTGCCAGGCAGACAGAACTCAAAACCGGAATAACCGCCATTGCCATCCTTGCCCAGGCAGCACTTGAATCGGGCTGGGGAAAATTTGCACCAGGGAACATGTTTTTTGGCGTGAAGGACACGGATGGAGTAAATGGCAATGAGCAACTATTGACAACCACAGAATACAGTCGCAGGGCAGATTTAAAGTTTCCGGTTATCATCTCAATAGTTCCATGCACACTGAACGGTCAAAAGTATTTCAAATATACGTGCAAAGATTATTTTCGTAAGTATGATACTCCGGAGCAATGCTTCACAGATCATGTGCAATTCTTTTTCAAAAATCAACGATACGCCACAGCGTTAACGGTTAAAGGAAATACAGATCGGTTCATTGAAGAAATTGCCAGGGCCGGATACGCGACAGATCCAAATTACGCATCGCTTTTAAAATCGGTTGCCAGATCGGTAGAAAGGGCAATGGTATGAAAATAAAAGAAAAATTCATGTACGCGTTTGGTGCAGTAATTGTGATTTCATATTTCACAGTTCTCATTATCCTTGCTGTACAGGGTAATAATCCTGATGCGTTAAATATCATGCTGGGCGTATTGGGTAGTGCATTTTCTATGGTTGTCGGTTATTTTTTTGGCTCCAGCCTCTCGAGTGCCAAAAAAGATGAAGCAATCAGCACAATGGTTCAAAATTTACCACCAACACCACCAAATCCAATAATTCCAATTCAATGAGAAAAATCATTAGCATCATTATTGTAGCCCTGTTATTTTCCTGCGCTTCAAAAAAGGCAGTTCAACAGTCGAAAATTGAACAAAAGACAACGCAGCAGAATTCAATCGCTGATACGAAAGCGAGTCTGGTAAATGTCAATAAAACAGTTATTGACGAAAGCAAAAGCAACAATGAAACAGTGACGAAGACAACAGTTTACGATACGGATAAACCCAATGTAGGTGATACCGGTAAACCTCCGGTTAAATCCGAAACCGTTACCACGACCACAAAAGCAGAAAAGAAGAATGTTAAAACGGTCGTAGATTCAGCCAAAAAAGACGAATCAGCCCATCTTGATAATTCAAAATTGGATAATCAAGGCAAGGAGCAAACCAAAACAGTCGTAACAACGAAGCAGACTGTCAAATATTACTTTTATATTATTGGTCTGTTGGTTCTTATTGTATTGGGATATCTGGGATACAGGAATTTTGGAAGGATAAAGGCAATATTTAACTAAGGTAAAATTTGTCCTTTAGTAGCACACCAGGAATAGTGAGATTTGACTTTGTAATTTATTAACCCAAAAAAGTTTTATCATGAAAAATTTAGTTTTGTCTCTACTTTTTTTGATCGGGTTGTTTGCATATTCATGCACCGCACCGCCCGACACTGTGAAACGCACTGATCAACCGACTGAGTACGCTCAGATAATTTCAGTTGATCAGGTTATGCAAGCAGATTTCATTTTCGTAAATCATGTAGTATTGCCATCACCTGATACTCCTGCGCTGAGTTCTTGGATGACTGAAATTTCTAAAGCAGTGACAATATCTGCGAATAGTAAGTCGGCACATAAGATGTATTCATCCAATTACATATCTAACGTTAATAAGCACTGTTTACTTTCAACGTTTTATATTCCGGATAAATCAAGTAAGGATGGGAATTTCAGCAATCGCGATAAATTGACGCAAACGGGCTTTACGCCCTACACAATATAGTCTGGTTAGTTTTTTCATAAGTTTAGTTTGATTATTGGTTAGTTAAGAAAACACCCTGCGGCAACGGGGTGTTTTTGATTTTAATTAAGGCTTATCCCCTCCAGCCAATTGACAAGTACTTTTGCAGGTTTTTTCATTCCACCGGCCGGATCCGGAAATTTGGTTCTGACATGCTCAGAGCGCTCACCAAAGTGTCGTCTTATATAATGATATGTACTGGTAATATCAGTGTGTCCCAACTGGTTCATAAGCTCAACGATTGTTGCTCCCGACTCAAGTAGTTTACCTGCACCGGTGTGTTTAAAGCTGTACCATTTATACTGTTTGTTCATTCCCATCCGGTCCCTGAAAACATTAAACCGCGACCGCAGTGTATTCAGTCCGATTTGTTTGGTGCCTGGCCGACCCATAGTACCAATGACAAACATTTCTTTATTGAGTCTATGCACTCCATGCTCCAGTAACAGTTCATACAACTGGCTCGGGATGTCCATAGTGCGTTCACACCGCTTTTTTGCGATATTCTTCGGAATAAAAATAGTGCGTGATGTAAAATTGATCTGTTTGACGCGTAGAGAGAGCAGTTCTTCACCTGGCCTGACGAAACAGAAAAACTGCAACATCGATGCCAGGTACAGCTGGGGATCTTCTCCCCTTATGGCTTCGATGATCTTTGCCATATCATCATCGAGAAATGGCACCGCTGCAAAATCTTCGCCTGTTTCGGGGATCGTAATTTTTGGAACAGGATTATCTATTAATACTTTGCGTTCAACCAAATAGGTAAAGAAACCTTGTATGTTGATTCTGTACTTTTCGATAGTCACTCCGGAGAGCTTTCGAATGATAATCAGGTGATCAAAAAAACGGTGAAGGATCACACTGTCAAATGTTGACAGGTCATTATCAACCAGCTTGTTTTTTTCAAGCCAGGCAATTAACTCCCGGATCTTCCCCCTGTACGACTCAAATGTTTTTTTTGCTTTTGTATTCTTGATAAGGGTGATATATTCTGAAGCATAGAACCGGATGTTCTTATTCGCTTCCCTACGCCTTCCGTATGTCCGGGCAGCCTGATGATATTCTAGTTCATCTTCGTAAGCAACTTTCTCAGTATCATCCAAAGGAATCCACCCCCGCTGCAATTTTGCAGTAAGTTGTTTGATCCTCTTTTCGGCAAACTCGTTGCGTGCTTTCTTGGTCCGCAATTCAGCGAAACCTTCCATATAGCGCTTTCGCACCATCTTTCCGGTTCGCGGATCGCGGTACCCCAGTTCTATCCACCAGGGTTTTGAAATGTCGCCTCCGTTATCATACAGATAAGGAGAACGGAAAAGCTTTTTTCTGATCATAACTGTGTTTTTCACGCGTCCCCCAAAGACACAGATTGCACAGATACACGAAAAAATACACATTTTCAAAAATAAAATACAAATAACGCTCGTAAAATGTTAAAAAACAGAGCGTTAAAAATCGCTGTGGAGCTGCGGGGAGTCGAACCCCGGTCCAAACGAGGAAGCAATACGCTTTCTACATGCTTATCCAAGATTTGGTTTTCGAATGAAGAATGGCTCAAGGCCACCGATCTTCACCTTATCTCC
>Ga0209585_10000201_pt1 | contig 23861 bp, 19 predicted proteins | sample NGEPerone_FD_185491 | JGI IMG/M metagenome (GOLD analysis project Ga0209585, IMG submission 185491) | Arctic peat soil microbial communities from the Barrow Environmental Observatory site, Barrow, Alaska, USA - NGEE Permafrost154B-one... | ecosystem: Environmental > Terrestrial > Soil >... | reverse complement strand
ATGCTGCTTGTTGGTGCTACAACCGTTCAGGTTGTTTCGGCACTCTATCAGGATGGATTTCCCGTTATCACAGGTATGATTAAGAATCTCGAAAAATGGATGGAAGCAAATGACTATGCCTCAATAGATGATTTTAAAGGGAAATTGAGTATGGATAACTCGACTAATCTTGCAGAATACGAAAGGGTGCAATTTATGCGTCATTTCGGAGAGTATAAATAAAATCACCGGTATACGCTCGTTTAGATCCAGTTTGAATCTGCTATCCCTATGAATTAAAATCATTAAAACAGACCGACTTCCGCACAGGTTGTCGGTTTATTTTTTGATGTTGTAGAATCTAAGTAGCTCCTCTCGCTTTTTTATCGTTATTTTGCGTTTATATAAAATGGTTTATCATGGCCCGAAAAAAAAGATTAATGCGCACTATATCTGCTATTTCAACTTTATTTTTGCTTTTTTCAATTTGCTTTACCCTGTCTGCTCAGCAAAAATCAGCTGGCGAAAAGGTAATAATTGGAGGTAAAACCTACATGCTCTATACTATATTAAGTGGTGAAACCTCGTATTCGATTTCCAAAAAATTTGGGATGACGGTGGATGAGTTAAATACTATAAATCCGGAAACAACAGATCGATTAAATGCTGGTCAAACCATTAAAATTCCGGCAACTAAATATGAAGCAAAGTCGATCATTTCAAACGGATCACAAAATGGAGAAAGCAATGACCATCTTTATATGTATCATTCAGTCCGTAAAAAAGAGACCGTTTTTTCGATCGCACAAAGAAGCGGGATTACCTCCGAAGATATCTATCACTATAATCCACAGGCAAGAGATGGCATAAAAGAAGGTGAAGTATTGAAAATACCGAAACCATTGACTTCCGAAAATGAGTCAAAAGCAATTACTATTGAAAACCAGCAGTTAGTTAAACACGTAGTCAGACGAAAGGAAACACTTTACTCAATTGCCCGAAAATATAACACCACTCAGGAGGAAATTTTAAAAGCAAATCCAACCATAAAAGGCAACTTATTAAAAGGAACTGTTTTAATTATCCCGAAGGCTTCAAATTTACCCGCCGTTCCGAAAAAACAAAATGAGGCTCCTAGGTTCAGCGAATACCGGATTATCTATGGCGATAACTATTATCAACTTGAAAAGCGATTTGGAGTTTCAAAAGAGGAGCTTGAACAGCTTAACCCTACACTGAAAGATGGTTTTAAATTAGGATTGGTCATCAGAATTCCACTAAAAGAATCGCTGGATGCTAATACTGAATATCAATCAGGAAATAATTTGTCAGTTGGCGCAACAAATTTTTCAAACACAAACGTGGATAAGACTTTCCAAATCGGAATTTTTCTCCCATTCTGCCAAAACCTGAACGATTCATCAAAAATCGTTCAGCGTACAGCCAGTTTTTTAGAGTTTTACTCCGGAGTTTTACTTGCTACAGAGAAGATTACCGAAGCAGGAATGAAAGCAAAGCTTTATACTTACGATACTTACCAGGAGAATAAAGTGGTGGAAAAACTCGTAAAAAAACCTGAGTTTCTGTCTCTCGATCTGGTTATTGGACCTGTATATCCCGAGAATCAAAAGGTTGTCGCTGACCTGAGTGCCAAAAACCGCATTCCGATGATTTCACCTCTATCGTCTGACAGCAGGTTTGTATCAACTACCCCGGGTTACTATCAAATTAATCCGGGTAAGAACCTTCGCCTTATAGGTACTGCGGATTATATTGCAGATAAATTTGCAGGGCAAAACATTGTAGTGCTCAATCATGGGGCAAATTATGGAGATGAGAAACTGATTATTGACAGGTTGCACCAAAAACTGGGATATGGGAAGTTACTTCAATACAATGTTTGGGATGGAGGCACTACTGGTCTGGAAACCCTTCTCAAACCAGGCGTTGAAAACATTTTCATTCTGACTGAAGGAAATGAAGCGAACGTGAGTGTGGCAATGACCCGCCTGAACACAATTTCAAAATCAAATAAAATTACAGTAATTGGTCTTCAGGAATACACAAAAATGCAAAGCATCGATATTGAATACCTTCACAATATACGCCTTCATTATTTGGCACCCTATTTCATTGATTACGGGAATCCAAAGGTGAATATATTTATTGATAAGTATCGCGCAGCCTTTAACAGTGAGCCTACTCAATACAGTTTCCAGGGATACGATATTGCGTTGCATTTTATGGCCTCTCTTGCAATGTCGGGTAAGGATTTCCCATATACAAATGTTTCACCGGGAGTCGACCTTCTGCAAGCGGACTATAGTTTTCAAAAAACATCTGAATTTGGAGGCTATATGAACCGTACCCTTTATATCATTGAATATACTGACAATTACGAAGTGAAAACAACAGGAAAAATTCTTGGTGCAGCGGTTACAGATAATGTCGAAGTGAATGAAAAAAAAGGCCTTGAACCATACCGTTTAGGGAATCAATTTTAATCCGGCAAGTGCCGAACTATCTGCCGGCCGAATAATGAGTGCTTGCTGAAACAATACTTTTGCTTCTGCAAGTTTACTACTGTAAAGTTTAGACCACGCCAGCATTATCACTGAGTCGTAGTCTAAAGGATAGAGATTGACAATTTTCTCGAAGTGCTTTGCAGCTCCACTAAAGTCCTTTCGGTTGTAAATAATCACACCTAACCAATAGTTTGCAACTGTATTTTGAGGATCGATCGTCAATATTTCGACATATTGTTTCTTTACTTTTTCCCAATCTTCAATGGCACTGAGTGGTTTTACGCAACCAAAACGTGCCTCGATGGCATAGGGCTTTAATGCAATGGACTTTTCGTAATACCTGATTGATTCGGTGTATTGCTTTGCGAGATAATTAAGCCATCCTAAACGTATATTTATAACGTAGTTAGCTGGATCGTAGTCCGATTTTAGTTCGCTAATTGCGATAGCATAGTTTTTGGCATTTTCAGCTTCGTAACTTTTTGAAAAAATACGCTGCAATGCATCCATGGATTGTGAAAATGCATTAAAGCCAATCAAAACCAAAAAAACAGTAATTGTATTTCTCTTTATAGTTTCCATATGATTCCTCCTGAGAATGAATATTGATTGTAATTGAAATTAGTAAGTTCTATTTGTTTTGCGTCGTAAGTGTAATTACCGATTAAAGTCATGTGTTTCCCAACATACCAGTACAATGTTGCACCAGTCCTGAATGTAGTGGGATCAACTGAATTGTAGATGTAGAGTCCATTGTGATCGCTGTAGTTTTTTAAATTTCCCACCGTAACAATACCTTCGGCCCATATGCTTTTTGACAGTCGCACACCAGCAACTTGAGAAAATATGGTTCGCTGATCACCCTTCCCCATTATTTCGCTAATGGAACTTTTGAAATAAATACTCGATTTTCCAGGTAAAGTAACCCCTGCCTGAAGTCCAAATTGCCTGGAATTAGTAGAATCTTCTTTCAATATTGAACCATTTATCCCTAAACTGAACCGGCTTATTCTTGTTGAAAGCGCTGCATATACCATATTGCCAGGATATTTATAACCGTCAACACTTACATTCAAATAATGGTAAGCCACATCAAGTGAAAGATGTGAAGTCAACGACAATTTCAATAACGCGTAATACTCAGGTTGCTTTGTCAGGGCTGAGTCAATCGTTTGCTGATAATTCGAAACAGACTGATACAAAGATAACCGGTAACCAAGTTGGGTATTGATCCCCGCCCGAAGATACGTTGGATCTGAACGGGATAATGCATCATTAGCTTTATAATTGAATTCCAAATCGATCGCATCAATCGGTTTAAATGCATCTTCCTTCAGTTTTAATTGTACCTCCTTCGGAAGTTTTTCAGCATGAAAACGGGCTAATGCTTCGTTGGCGGTATTCAATCCGCAGTAGTACAGGTAAGCACGCGTATCAGCATCATATGCGTCAAAAGTCAGTGCCTTTTCGTATTGGACCTGAGCTGAATAATAATCTGTTTTAATAAAATAAGCATAGCCCATTCGTTGGCGAAGTCGTTTGTAATCAATATCCTGTCCGATTGCCTGTTTCCCGGTTTCAATTAGCTGATCCCAATCTCCATTCAGATAACTCTGGTAGGTAATGCTATCCGTGGTTAAAAAAGTAATTGGTTGCTGCCCATTTGCTACTATCGGAATAAAAAACAATGCAGCAATTAAGAATTTATACATTTAGCCCTGATTTTAGTTTTGTTTGATTCATACATAAATTCCTTAATACAATTATCATTTAAAATAATCGTACTATCACTCTCCTTTGTTACGCTTCCAAAAACCGAAACCTGTATTTTTGACTTTAAGATTAACGCTTCAGTATCTAAAAGGTTGCTCGTGTATTCGGGTTTAATAGAATACCAAACTCTGATATAGGTGTAGAATGGGGCAATAAAATCGTGCAACCCGATGCTTAATCTTTTATTGCGGATGAGGTTGAGCGGCAATGCATCATTTAATTCGTTATTCTCCGGATCTCCGAGGAAAACTCTATAGGCAGAAAGATAAAAATAGTAAAGCAACGATTCTCTATTACCGTAGAAAGCGGTAAAATAGAACATAAAGCCGTCATTTACATAGTAGGCAGTTGAATCTGTTTCCTTGCAGTACAAATACTTGTAGTTGTAAGCATCGGTATACGCTTCCCAAAGTTCCACCTTTTCGATTCCTCTTTCATTCAGATAACTATACTTTAGAGCAGTATTCGGAATTATATCAAAGGCAGTTTTTAGCAACGGATTTGAGGTCACTCCATAAACCAACGCACCTTCACGTGGTTTAGAAAATTGATGTAGTTGCCTTACAGAACTCTCTTTTTCGTAGTAATATGCAAATGGATAATTGATTGTCTTCGAACCTAATACTGGAGTTATTTGCACCTGAAAATGAAGATGAGGTTCGGGCGACCGACCAGAATTACCGCAATTGGCTAATAAATCCCCGCGTTTTACAAAATCGCCTTTTTTAACTTTAAACGATCCTTTTTTCAAGTGCGACAGTTGCGTATAAAGTCCTGGAATATGCCGGATAATAATTGTGTTTCCCCAGTTATTGTCAGTGTTTATTTTGCCGATTTCATTGTCATTAACATTGTCAATTATTTCTTCAACTATGCCATCTGCAGGTGCCAGGACGGGTTTGTTATAGCAATAGTAATTTTCACAGAATAAGCCATTTGACACATATGTTTTCGATTCGGCATTATATATCATAAAGTCGAAGGCCTGTCCCCAATCACCTTTATGGGTGTGTTTTCCATTATGACCCTGCGAAACTGTCCATTCTCCCCAGAAAGGCAAATAGAGTGGAAAATAGAGAAGATTTGAAAGCCTGTTTTTGTCGTTATTGTAAGTGTAAAGGTTAATTTCAGGTGAATATTTTTGAATTGGCGTCAATACTAATTTTGATGGGTTAATTCTCAGCATAAGAAAATAAACAAAAAGTATCACGACAAACGAAAATGGAAGTGAAAAAACGGGCAAATGAATGAACCCTAATAACTTGCTCATGAATAATAACACCAGCGATGTGAGTGGGACTAAAAACACTGTCCATAAATAGGAGTGTTTTGATGGAATAACATAAAACCCGCCAATAGCGATGGCAACCATGATATAGTTCGCCCCAATATTGTAATAAGTTATGCTGGCAGCTGCAGACCCCGTAAATTTCGCAAAAAAGTAAGCCGAAACAAATCCAATTACCGACAACGAAAACGCAATTCGCGAACAAATAAGCAAAGCTATAGCAATCAACAAGCCCGCGATCAGATTGTCCTGAAAGAATATAGAACTCATTGACCTGAGGTAAATATCGACCATTTTATGAATCGGAAGTGAATCCATTGTCTGAAAAAATTTGAGCATCGGATTACCGCCAATCGCATACATTTCATTCATCCAATAGATGTTACGTTGTGTAAGTCCAAGATTTTCGAATTGTGAAGAAGGTAGTAGGATGAACCAGAACGTAATAACGAATGGAATGCTTAGAAATGGTAACCCATACTTGTAAAGCCATCCTCCCAAAGTAACTGAAAGGATAAGCGTCAACAAAGCGGTAAGCAGCAATAAAGTGAAAAAAACCAATCCCGGATCAAAAAAGGTCCCCATTCCAATACCCGTCAATAAAGCATTGAAACTATAAACTCCGCTTTTCAATTGAATCTTATCAAAGCCCATCGAGTTGGCAATAAGAACCGTAATTAGAACAGCTAATAAACCACTTAGCCCGGCAAAGAAATTGAAGAAAGTCACAAGCATTATAATACTAGCCAACAGTCTATTATTAAAAAAGAAAATAATAGAATAGCTATTCAGGGTGGCTGGCAGAATAGTGTTTCGAAACAAGTTTATAGTTCGGTTGATGGGCATATTGTCACGTATTTGCGGTGGCGCAAGGTATGCGTCCGGAAATTAAAGAATGAAAGAATAATGAATTGTACATGATAATGAATTTCAAATTAAAAAAATCATTCTATAAATCTCTATTTTAATGCATTATGCTTAAGATGCTCAGGTGTCTGTTCATTTAACTCCAGGTATTCAAGCGTCTCTGCTTTTCGAATCACATGTGTATTATTTTCATTATCAATCAATACGATATTTGGCCGCAATGTTATAAATTGCATCCATTGTGTCATATTGTAAGCCCCAACTTTATGAACTACCAGATGGTTTCCTTTTTCGAGCAAAGGCATGGTTATACTTTCGCGCACAACGTCGATGTTCATGCATAGCGGACCATACAGCACCATTTCCTCTGTTTGCTTGCCAAACGTTTCAACCGGACTTACCTTATGATCGTACCAAAACGATGTAAACAAAGTATTTACGCCAAAATCGAGGATCGTTGCTCTGCGTCCATCCGAAAGTCGCTTGGTCGCTATCACTGTTCCCAATAAATATCCGGCATCATCAATCAGTGCGCGACCTGATTCGAGTATTAACATAGGCAAATCTTCCTGTTTGAATCCATAACCAAGAATGACATCGGTAATTGCATCCGCGAACTGATCGATCGAAGGAACAGTATCCGATCCTGGCAAATAGGCTCCTTTCAGCGTATTCATTGACGGAAATCCGCCACCCATATCAATGTATTGAAGAATTTTATTGAATCTTTCCTTGATGCTCCAGGTCAACTCGCACATTTTAGTGGCAGCCATCCCATATGCCGAAGGTGAAAGCATAAACGTTCCGATATGACAATGCAGTCCAACTAATTCAAGATTTTCGGAGTTGATGATTCGGGTAATCGCATTCCACGCCTGGCCGTTTTCGAAATTGAATCCAAAACGATCCCATTTTGGGTAAATTCCAGTGTCCATGTTGACACGGACGGCGACCCTGGGTCTTAAGTTGTTTTCTTCACTTAATCTGATCAGCGAATAGAGCTCATCGTAATGGTCAATGTGAATTAATGAATTGTTGCGCGCTGCAGCAATAAGTTGTTCGTCTGTTTTGTCGGGTCCGTTAAAGATGATTTTATTTCCAGGAACACCGTTTCCCAGTGCCTTCTCATATTCAAATCCCGACACAACTTCAGCCCATGAACCTTCCTGGTGAAATACCTGGCAAACAGCATTCATATAATTGGTTTTATACGACCAGGCAAACTGCACTTTTGGATAACGTGTTTTGAAGATCCGCATAGCATTTTGATAGTTATGCCGGATTTTTTTTTCTGAAATTACAAATAAAGGCGAACCGTATTGATTAATAAGACTTTTCACAGAAACGCTTTCGATGTGGGTAACAACTTCAAATCCAGTCCTGGTACCAAATTTATTCATAAACCCCGTATTCATTTTTTGAATAATCGGCCTTTCATATCTTATTTTTCCCATGATTGGTATTTTTTATTTTTGGTTGTGTTTAAAAAATCGGAAGACCTGGGACATTTCAGAATAACAGTTCATTGTCCTTATCAAATTTGTTCCTGACATCAATATAAAAGCACATCATAAAAACCAATATTAATTTATGGAATTCAAACCATTGGCTATTCGTGCTATAAAAAGCAACCTTTAGTCCCTTATCATCAAACTTATAACTCATAACTAACAATTCATTTAAAGTTCACCTGTTCCCGAAATCTTTTGAAATTCCCGAATATCTGTGATCAAATCCCATGCATACCGGACAAATATTTTTCCAACTTCATAATCAGTGAACGGTTCTACTTTTTTGCCAAGTGCCATTTTAACCAATGCCGCAGGTTGATTCTGGCCGGCAGCTGCTGTTAAATAGATCCAGGCAGGAAAACGAGGATTTACTTCCATAATATATGGCTTACCATCAGCTGTTTGCATAATCTCAAGTTCGCATCCACCACGCCATTTCGTTACTTTTACAAACTTCCGGGCGAGTTCGATGAAAGAGACGTCATCAAGTGTAATTCCAGACCAGGCTTTACCCTTATCCGTAATATAGAGTTTCCGCATCGGGATTACGCTGATTGCATTTCCTTCACCATCACCTAAAGCTGCAACATTAATTTCTGTGCCATTTATAAACTCCTGAACAATAATAGGTAAACCCCATTTTGCCTGAATCTTATAGAAAGCCTTTTGCGCCTGTTCAAGTGTATTTGCAACAATAGCATCGTAGAACTTTCCTTTCACAACCATCGGATATCCAATCTTCTCGCCCGCTTCCGTGAGATCTTTTACCTGATGTATTATTTTGTCCCTGGGAATTGTCAATCCATGTTTTTTGCCAAATTCATATAGCTTTATTTTATCACGTGCTTCAAATTGAGCTAATTCAGGCAAGAAAGTCCGAATGCCTACATCGTTGAGCTGGTCTCTTAATTTAATAAAATTGAAAAGTTCAGCATCGAAATTTGGGATAATCAAATCAATATGCTCGATTTCGTGAATGTGGATCAATCGCCCCATCAAAGTATCGGTACCTGAGGACGGATAAGGAATCTGATAGGTTTTATCAACAATATCATGCATATAAAGGCCGGGTTCGAGCGACTCGTAGGCGAGACCGATGATTCGCACCTCAAAATCAGGACATTCGCGTATGGCTCGTATCACAGCAACACCTGGACCCGGACTATCAATCGCATTCAATGCTGTAACGGCGATCACAATTTTTTTGCCACCTGATTTTCCTGAATTCTTTTCTTGATTCTCCATCAGATTATTCTAAAATTGTGTAATCCTTAAGCTGTGACAGATAATCATCAAGATCCTTTTCGAACTGGTTTTGATCAACATCATATTTTGAACAAATAGACTCAATAATTATTCCCTGAGGTTTCTCATCTTTTAGCAATGCGATGATCTCCGTCCCTATTTCGTTTGTGGAAAATGAATCGCCGGTACCCGGATTAAAAATAAACCCTTCTTCGCTGGTGGCTATGTTCTTTTTTAGTCTCATTATCGCTGGTTAAAAAATCTATTAAATCGTTGGTTTGGCAAGATTACTGCTTAATCTTCTTTATTTCACTATGAAGATAAAATATGTAACCTACAGATACTAATGAAATCAATGAAAGGACCTTATGGATAAGTAGAAAGGCAGTATTATTCAATGAAATAATTACAAATTCAAATTTGCCGAATGTTTTCTGATATCAAATGGAACTAAAATTCAATCCCTACAATTGATGAATTCTTTAGGATTTGAATTATATTAAGAAAGTCTTATCTATAAATGCCTGAAAACCTTCTTTATATTGATCTCCAACCGGAATGTAGATATTATGATCGAAGACAATTCTGTTTCGCTCAATCATCTTCACCTTGTCGAGATTGACAATAAATGAACGGTGAACCCGCATAAATTTATCCTTTGGCAGTTGTTCTTCAATGACTTTCAGTCGTATGAGTGTTGTAATCGGGTCTTCGTTTGTAAGGTGAATCTGAATGTATTCATTCGAACTTTCGATGTATTTAATCTCCGATAAGAGAATGCGTATCAGTTTGTATTCTGATTTTACAAAGATGCAATCCGCTGTGGTCTGAATGGTTTCGGCCGGTTTGTGATTTAACTCAAACCATGTCTTTGCTTTGTTTGCAGCCTTCAAAAAAACAGCATAACTGATTGGCTTCAGAATATAATCGATCGCATCCACCTGGAAACCTTCCATCGCATATGCACTGTAAGCGGTGGTAAAAATAACCTGTGGCTTTTTTGTCAGCGACTTTACAAAATCCATACCGTTTAGATCGGGCATGTTGATATCCACAAACATAAGATCTACCTCATTATTTTCCAGATATTTCAATGCTTCAAAAGCACTCAAACAGAGTGCAACAGGTTCCAGAAACGGAGTTTTTTCAATATATGCGCCAATCTGCTGTAAAGCAAGAGGCTCATCATCAATGGACAAGCACTTTATTCTCATAGATAGGGATCGTTAATTGCACCTCAAATTCTTTATCGTTCTCATGAATATTAAGCAGGTAATCATTCCCAAAGAGCAGTTTCAGACTCTGCTTAATGTTGGTTAAACCTATACCTGAATAGCTTTTATCAAGATTTTCCTTGTTGCTGTGTTTACTATTTTTGATTGTACAACTCAATCGGTTATCGATTTGTTGCAATTTGAATGAAACAAATGATTCGGTTTGATAACTCACTCCATGTTTAAAAGCATTTTCGAGAAATGAAAGAAAAAGCATTGGTGGTATTTGAATATCGAGTATACTTTTAGGAACATCTAACGTGACCGCCACTTTTTTCGGGAATCGCAATTGCATCAATGAAATATAGCTCTCAATAAACTTTATCTCCTTTTTTAGTGTGGTTTGTCCCTGCGCAGTATCATAGAGTAAATACCGCATCATGGTTGACAATTCAATTATCGTGTTTTTGGCATCTTCTGCATTAATATCAATCAATGCATGGATGTTATTAAGCGTATTCATAAAAAAATGCGGACTTACCTGGTGCCTTAAAAAAGCCAGTTCGGTTTTAAGTTGTTCTTTCTCAAGATCTTTTCGTCTGCTTTCTTCATTGAGCCATTGCGCCACCATTTTAAATGAGGTGCCGGCTCCAATAACAAGCAACGAAATGATCAGTTCGTCCGTAAAAATCATGAAAATCGAAATTTGTTCCTGCGGGATAACAGGTCTGTATCCCATTGGAGCAGGCATTCCTGATCCTAATTCCATTGGAGGCATACCCGGTCCAAGATCCATAGGTGGCATACCCATCGGTTGAGAAGGGGCAAGAATCATTCCTAATGATATGCTAAAACCGATCATAAGGAGTGTAACCAATAAGGCCAGTCCAATATAAGCGGTGTATTTTTTTTGAAATAAAAACTTCGGAACTAATAGGAAGGTGTTGACCACGAAGATGATCAAATACGAGAATATCCGAATCCATTCTCCGCTCACTTTTTCCCAATTCACAGCATTATTGAGTCTTTGATTGAAAAAAGGTATCGAAAATATTGCCATCCAGATCACGACAAATACAATCAACTCTATAATCCGAATATTAATGGTCTTACTTCCAATATACTTCATGAGAAGCCTAATTGTTAACAGAGGTAAAAGTAGTCAAATGGGATAAAATTAAAGTTAGAGAAAGGTTTTATCTTCCTCTAACTTTAATTTTATTCATTATGAATAACAAAACAGCTTTGATATAGGGTAGAGGTAGGGTGTGCAATAGAAGAACCCGGACTTTCGATTTGCACAATAAACTAAAACAACAGGTTACCAGACAAAATAATTTGCTTTATTGCACACCCAAAACTCCTGCAACCTACTTCTTAAATACTGAATAATAAAGTATTAATTTATTACTTATTCGTGTAAATATCCCATGCAATCCAGTCGACAATATTTATGGCAAAATTAACCTGCTTCATCGATGTGAACAAGGTGCTGATGTCGGTAACAACGGTTCCGGCAAGTTCAGTGAATGTTGAAACAGTACCATCATCGAAGGTAATTTTCAATTCACGTTTCTTATTTGAAATGCATTTATCGGTTTCATCGGCATCGTTGGTCGTACCGGTGGTTAAGTCAACAAGTTCTACCTTCGAATGTAACTGCAAAACGCCACCAACATATACTTTTGCACTATCAAGGTGTGATTGTCCTTGATTCATGCTTCTTGTAATCAATACGTCACCGATTGTCAGAGAAAATTCCCGTTCTCTGTGTCGCATTTCAGTACTACTTTTAATCGCAGTGTATTTTTCTTCGTAAAGGGTCTTTGTACCATTAGTGATGGCATAAACAGAAGTAGCGGTGTCGCCGGATGTGTATTGACATTTAATCTCATAGCCATTTGGAAACGCAAATTCAGAAGCGTAGGTATATCCATAGGTTTTATTTTTCGATGATTGAATCTTCAAAACTCCAGCATCTGTATTTTTGATTTTTATTGCAGAAGCCATACTATAATCGTAACCGACATAGCGTTTGAAATTGTACTGATAATCAGATATGCTAACCTCGTAATTGTTGGTCAATAAAGTATCGGCCGGAGAGAAGTGCAATAGTGACCTCCAGGATTTTACTTTCTCTTCAGGCAAACGAACGATCATTTGTGAACTTTCGCCGGTTTTGTTAAAGAAACGCATTATGGACATATGCTCTCTCATAAAGGTATTCGCCTTATAATCGTAAACTCCTGCTATGTCAGCCAGAAGAATACTGTGCGTAATTGTGTCTAAATAACTTAATTCAGCACTCTTTGTTGTTAAATCGGTAGTTGCCAATACCTGGTAACCTGCAGAAGTAGAGATAGCATTCATCGCTGTTGTCAATTCCTGAACGCCACTTTTGAGGGAGGGTTTTAAGGACACTGTTTCTGAAGATGTCAAACCATCTTTGTTGCTGCAATTCCACGAAAGAAGCCCTACCAACAACACTGCCAAATACAAACTTTTTGCTTTCATAACATGACTTTTTAAATAATTAATTATTCGATGAATTAAATATTTCTGATTCTTTCAACAACTCCGGTTTAATGAATTCGGAATTGACTTGATTTCAAGTTACGAATATAATTGCGGTATAAGCTCCAGACAAGCGAAATCAGTGAAACGGTTTGTTTCATCAGTGGAAAGTTTGTCTTCTATTATCAATACGAATAAAAAGGCGAAGGATTTCTCCCCCGCCTTTCAAATATTTAATGATCTAAAGATTAAAGAAACTCCGTCATCGATTTTTGAATCAAACCAATCGCATCACGCATTTGCGCTTCCGTAATAATCAGTGGTGGTGTAAAACGGATTGTATGCTCGTGTGTTGGTTTGGCTAATATCCCATTCTCTTTCATTAAAAGGCACAAATCCCAGGCTTTTTTTCCTTCATATGTCTTTATCTGTATAGCATTTAGCAACCCTTTTCCGCGAACTTCTTCTATAAGTGGCGACTTAAACGCCTTCATTTCTTCACGGAATATCTTTCCGATCCGGGTTGCATTTTCGGCGAGCTTTTCATCAAGCAGAACCTCAATTGCAGCAATTGAAACTTTCGCAGCAATTGGGTTACCGCCGTAAGTAGAACCATGTTCACCTGGTTTTATCGTCAACATGATTTCATCATCAGCAAGAACACACGATACCGGGAGCATACCGCCCGAAATAGCTTTCCCGAGCACAAGAATATCCGGGCGAACATCTTCATGGTCGCAGGCGAACATTTTGCCAGTACGGCAAAGACCCGTCTGCACCTCGTCTGCCACAAAAAGGACATTGTATTTTTTACACAACCCGGCTGCTTTTTTCAAATAGCCATCACCCGGAACATAAACGCCAGCCTCTGCCTGAATCGGCTCTACCAAAAATCCGGCAGTATTGGGATGTTTCAATTCCCGTTCGAGCGCTTCGATATCATTATATGGAATATTGACAAAACCAGGGGTGAAAGGGCCGTAATCGCTGTATGATTCGGGATCAGACGACATCGAGACGATCGTAATGGTCCGTCCATGGAAATTCCCATCGCAGACGACGATACGTGCTTCATTTTTAGGAATCCTCTTTACCTTGTATCCCCATTTACGGATCAGTTTAAGGGCTGTTTCGTCGGCTTCGGCACCTGAATTCATCGGTAAAACCTTATCATATCCAAATTGCTTTGTGATAAACTCTTCCCATTCTCCCAAGACATTGTTATAGAACGCCCGCGAGGTAAGTGCCAGCTTTGCAGCCTGGTCAGTAAGCGCTTTTACGATTTTTGGATGACAATGGCCTTGATTTACAGCAGAATAAGCTGCCAAAAAATCGAAATAACGTTTTCCTTCAACATCCCAGACAAAAACGCCTTCGCCGCGCTCCAAAACAACTGGAAGTGGGTGGTAATTATGTGCGCCATAGCGGTTTTCTTTCTCGATATAATCTTTCGTCTGCATCATACAAGTATTTTAATTGGTTATTTTATACTTCCCTTAAGAAGTTGGAAATCTATTTAATTTTACGGATTCCAACAATGATAATTGACGGAATTTTAAATTTATATACTGTCCTTCATTGTCTACTGCTTGTGCTCGCATGCCATTCGTGAGTGGCAAATTGCAAGTAGCCAGCAACTAGCCGCCAACAGTTTTCAAACTTCAAAACCGAATGCCCAATTTCAGATTAATCCGCCGACCGGTCAGATAATTAGGAACAGCATGCATCTGATTTTTAATGTCCGATATCCAGAAATAGGAAATGGTATTGTTGATATCGAAAAGATTGTACAGCTCAAAACCGATCCACGCATCTTTGATTCCAAACTTTTTATCGTATTGATAACTCTTTTTATTCTTATCTATTAAATCCTTAGAGAAGCCTACGTCAACCCGGCGGTAAGGAGGCATTCTGAAAGTATCCATATAACGCTCGCCTTGTGGCGGACCGAAAGGTAAACGGCTTCCATAAAATAGCGTCATGTTCATCTTTACAGAAGGATAACCGGGAAAATAATCCTGAAAAAAGAGGCTAAAATTAAGGCGTTGGTCGGTCGGACGTGGAATATAACCTGGATAAACCTTTTCTGTTCCTGTACCAGCTACGTTCTCCTTTAAGTAAAAATCTCCGATGATATCCTCTTCTGTTTTCATCAAAGAAAGACTTGCCCACGATTGTGCGCCAGGTACAAATTCACCATTGATCTTAAAATCGATCCCAGTAGCATATCCAATTGCTTGTTGATCCGGGATATAACGAATATTCAAATTGTCAATCTGATAAGGAATCAAATGGCTGAGCGCCTTGTACCAGATTTCAGTTGTAAATCTGAACGGTCGGTCAAAAGCAGAGAAGACCTGGTCGTAACCGAGAAGATATTGTATTGACTTTTGGGCCTTCACCCCTTTCACGATTTGAGCATCACGGTTTTTCAACTCCTTAAAAAATGGCATTTGCTGATAAACGCCCCAGGCAGCCCGGAAGACATGTTTTCTCGCAATTCCTATTTTCCAGCTTGCTGATAAACGGGGACTAAATATCGTTTGTTGATTGTAATCCCAATATTGCATCCTCACTCCCCCGGTAATCGTCAATTCTCCGTTTTCGATAGCTGTCGTCCAGTTATCCTGAACAAATCCCGAGAAACGGTTTGAAACAATGGCATTGTTTCCTGACGCAGAGCGGTATAAAGTCAACCGATTGGTGCCAGAAGGAAGTGAATACCCCGTAGAATCACGCATCTCCCATTCACTTACAAGATCTAAAATTCGCTCGTGCTTGTATTTCAAACCCCATTGAAGCTGATGACGAGCGGCCGAAAAAGTTCCCCGATGTTCAAAAGCCGAAACTCTTGCTTTCAGTAAATTCCGGGCATGATCGAGGTATGCACCTGTACCGACAATAGTTGAACTGTCAGCATAATTCTGCGATTCAGGCACTTGATTTATATCACTCAAATAGTACTCGCCCAGGATATCAAAAGATTCCTTTTCTAATGAGAAAAAAGAACTAGCCTGAAATTTCAGGAACAGCTTCTCATTTGGAGAATAGTCAGCTCCAAGCGCTCCCATGTAATTTTCGAATTTATCGCGCTCCTTACCATCGAAATAAACCAGAAATTCAAAAGGATTGGTTAAAGTACCAAACTTGGTTAACCGGGTTTCAGGAATAAATTGGAATGTATTGGAGGCATAATTTCCAAGGAAGCCTAAAGAAAACCATGGAGTAAACTTGTAATTCAGATAGGTCTGAACATCTGTAAATGAAGGGTTGTACTCCCCTTTTTTATCCAGCGTTCCCAACAAATAGGCAGTATTTTTATAACGAATTCCGGTAAGGTGCGAAAACTTTCCTTTTGCTGCGGTCCCTTCGAAATGAGCCGATGCCCCCAGGGCGCCAATTTCAGCAGAAGCGCTGTTTATTAGCGGTTTACGGTAAGTTATATCGAGTACGGAGGACATTTTATCACCATAAGAAGCATCAAATCCGCCGGATGAGAAACCAATTGAAGAGACCATGTCACTATTTATAAAACTTAGTCCCTCCTGTTCGCCCGATTTCACAAGGAATGGCCGGATGATCTCAATACCATTCACATAAACGAGGTTTTCGTCAAAATTTCCTCCTCTTACTGAATATTGCGAACTAAGCTCATTGTTATTGCTTACACCCGGAAGTGTTTTAATTAAAGTCTCGACACCTCCCGCCATTGCCGGAAGTCTTTCAGTCAATTTTTGAGGAATCGTCAGCAAGTTATTTTCTTCTTTCTTCCCTTCGACAACAATCTCCGGAATAGGCTGAAAAACAGGATTCAATACTTGTGAAACAAATGGGTTTCCAGATAGTAGGACCTCTCTTTCAGAAATTTCATAACCAACAAACGAAAAAATGATTACAATTGATTTTCCGGAAACCGGTGGCAAGGTAAATTCTCCAAGATTATTTGTTACGACACCAATCGTGGTTCCCTTGATCAAAATATTAACCATTTCAATGGGACGCCCATCATTATCAACTACTTTTCCTTTCACTGAAATACCTGCCAACTGACCGCACACTGGAAGTATGGACATCCAGATAATTGACAGAATGGAAAATAACATTTTTGGCATTTATGTTCAGGCTAACGGTTGAATTCAAAATCAGAGTAAAAATACCTAATTAAGTGAAAGAGGCAACGCTCTTCGGCTCAATCTTTTGAAAAGGTTCAATTTGATGTACAAAAGAAGATTACCAGATTTTGTTTATTTTCGCACCTTGCAAAAGTGAAATCTTATTATGCCTCAAAAACATCGTCCGCTCACATCCGTTTTGGTAAAGCCTTCAGGTCCGGATTGTAACCTCGCCTGTACCTACTGTTTCTATCTTGATAAGGAAAAGTTATTCCCCGAAACAAAGACCCATCCAATGACCGCCGAAATCCAGGAAGAGATGATCAGGCAGGTGATGCAACAATCGGGAGATGCCGTTTCTATTGCCTGGCAGGGAGGCGAACCTGCATTGATGGGGCTTGACTTTTACAAACGGGCCATTGAACTTGAGCTGAAGTACGGTCATGGACAATCCGTCGGGAATGGTTTTCAAACCAATGGTACGCTGCTTGACCGGGAATGGGCCAAATTCTTTAAAAAATACGACTGGCTGATTGGACTTTCACTTGACGGTCCGGAACATATCCACGATCGTTATCGAATGGACAAAGGTCAACACAAAACATGGAAAACAGTCGAGGACAAAGCCAGGATGTTATTGGAGGAAGGAGTTGCCGTCAATGCAATGTGCTGCATTACTGATTATTCATCCGACAAAGCAGAAGAACTCTATAACTATTATAAAAGCCTTGGACTTACATGGATGCAGTTTATTCCAATTGTTGAGACTGATCCAAACGATCCATCCAAAGCAGCACCCTTCTCATTGACAGCTGAAAAATATGGTAAATTTCTGATCACATTATTCGATCTGTGGATCGCAGATTTTAAAGATAGCCAGCCAACTACCTCGATCCGACACTTCGAATCGGTTTTTCACAGTTATGTTGGGATGGAAGCCCCTGAGTGTGCACTGATAAAAGAATGTGGCGCTTATGTTGTTATCGAGCACAATGGGAATGTATATTCATGCGACTTCTTTGTCGAAAACAGGCATCGTCTTGGGAATATCCGCCACGATAAGATTATCAACATGTTAAATTCGAAAAAACAAGACGATTTCGGCAAAGCAAAATCGGTGCTTCCACGCAAATGCAGGTTGTGCCAATGGTATCCGAAATGTTTTGGAGGATGTACCAAAGACCGTATAAAAGATCCAGGCGACAATCATCAACCGCGGTTTTGTGAAAGTTATCAGCTATTTTTCGAACATGCAGACAAAGAGCTGAAAAATATAGCCTCCCGTTGGACCCAACAACAAAACGATCTTCAGGAACGAGCCCAAACCAGGGGAGTGTATAACGCATTTGATGATTTGGTCAAAAACAAAATTTTATAATGAGTGGAAAGTGACCGGTAAAAATTCCGGCCTTTTAAAAAATTGCTTCTGGCAACTTGCAGCCAGCACATTTTTAATCCATGATTGCATCTTTAATCCTAACTTATGATCAAACAAACAGAAATTATCCTTTCACCACGAAAACGAGGATACCATCTTATCTCAAAAGAGTTGGAATCAAAATTGTCGGCACTTCCAAAAGCCGGTATTGCGTATTTTTTTATCCGGCATACTTCAGCTGCCCTTACCTTAAATGAAAATGCCGATCCCACCGTACGAATTGATTTTGAATCATTCATGAATAAATTGATTCCTGATGGCGATCCGACTTTTATCCATTGCGAGGAGGGAGAAGATGATATGTCAGCCCACCTTAAAGCGTCCATTTTAGGTGCGGCCGTTACAATTCCAATAGTAAACGGACGACTTCATCTTGGAACATGGCAAGGAATTTACCTTTGCGAGTTTCGCAATAATGGTGATTCACGAAAAGTATTTGTAACAATCATCGGTGAATAATCGCTTTATTTCGCGATTCAATTACAATTCTTAACCCTTATTTGGCGAAAATCAACTATTTTCACAAAAATATTATTGTTCCGAAAATTAAGTTCAGTTTTTATGACAAAAAAGCTTTTGCTTGGGGTTGAAGCGATCGGACAAGGCGCTATAGACGGCGGTATGTCAGGTGTTTATGCCTACCCCGGCACCCCTTCGACAGAAATAACAGAATATATCCAGGAAAACGAGGTCGCTATTGCTCGCAATCTTCACCGTGAATGGTCCGCCAACGAAAAAACAGCAATGGAGTCGGCTTTAGGAATGTCCTACGCCGGCAAAAGGTCAATGGTTTGCATGAAGCATGTAGGCCTCAACGTGGCAGCTGACCCGTTTATCAATGCTGCTATGACAGGAATTAACGGCGGAATGATTGTCACTGTTGCTGACGATCCATCAATGCACTCCTCTCAGAATGAGCAGGATTCCAGGTTCTACGGCAAATTCGCAATGATTCCGATTCTTGAACCTTCGAACCAGCAGGAGGCTTACGATATGACGCGTACAGGTTTCGAATTGTCGGAAAAATTGGGTACACCTGTCTTACTTCGGATTACCACACGTCTGGCACACTCAAGAGCCGGTGTTCTTCCAGTTGAAAAGGCAGTAGCAGAAAACAGACTTTCTATTCCTGACGATCCACGCCAGTTTGTACTTCTTCCCGCTTTGGCCAGAAAAAGGTACCAACTCTTGCTCGATAACCAGGTAAAGTTTGAAGAGGCTTCCGAAAATTCGCCTTTCAACAGCTTTATCGAAGGTATTGATCACACACTGGGAATTATTTGTTGCGGAATCGCGATGAATTACCTGATGGAAAACTTTCCCGAAGGTTGCCCCTTCCCTATTGTCAAGGTGAACCAATACCCTTTACCATCAAAAATGGTGAAGAAACTCGAACGACAGGTTGGCAAAATACTGGTTATAGAAGAAGGATATCCGCTTGTTGAGGAGCTTTTAAAAGGATTTTTCGAAAACGGAAAGAAAATATTGGGCAAACTTGATGGAACACTTCCCAGAACGGGTGAACTCAACCCCGATATTGTCGCCAAAGCACTAAATATCAACACTTCTTTAGGCTCTCCTATTCCGGAGATGCTTGTTAACCGACCTCCGGCGTTATGCAAAGGCTGCGGACATCACGACTCTTTTAAAGCGCTTACTGAAGTGATGTCTGATTATGGTTACGGTCATGTATTTTCCGATATTGGTTGCTATACGCTTGGCGTTCTTCCTCCCTATAATTCAGGCAATGCATGTGTAGATATGGGGGCATCGATTACAATGGCGAAAGGCGCTGCAGATGCAGGACTGTTTCCAGCTGTAGCAGTAATTGGAGACTCCACGTTTACCCATTCGGGAATCACAGGATTACTTGATGCTGTTTATGAAAAATCGAATATTCTGATCATGATTGGCGATAACGAATCGACTTCGATGACCGGTGGTCAAAATTCATCCGCTTTTGGAAGGATTGAATCGATTTGTGAAGGTGCCGGAGTTGATCCCGAACATATCCACGTCATTGAGGCATTACCTAAGAATCACGAAAAGCTGGTGAACCTAATCAGGCATGAACTTGATTACAATGGTGTTTCGATTATTATTCCCCGAAGGGAGTGTATTCAGAAGAGTGCCCGAAGGATCAGCAAAAGCAAAAATCATTGATCAGGGCAGCTATCCCCAAATAATTAATTTCTATTCAACTAAGAGCTTACCATATGAAGTGCGATATCGTTTTAGCAGGAGTCGGCGGACAAGGAATATTATCAATTGCTACGGTGCTGGGTTTTGCCGCACTCGAAAATAATCTTTACCTCAAGCAGGCCGAAACGCATGGAATGAGTCAACGTGGCGGGGCTGTTCAATCCTATTTACGTCTCTCCGACAACCCTGTTTATTCAGATCTGATCCCTTTTGGGAAAGCGGACCTGATACTCTCCGTTGAACCGATGGAATCGTTAAGATACTTGCCCTATCTTTCACCCAAAGGATATGTGGTTACCAATACCACCGCATATAAAAATGTCACGAATTATCCTGAAATTGATCTGATTATGGATGAGATCAAAAAACTGCCGCATGCTGTTGCGATCGATGCAGAAGCCATTGCCAAAGAGATTGGCAATTCAAAAGCATCAAACATGGTGATGCTTGGTGCTGCCACCCCATTTATCGATATTGCTATAGAAAGTATCGAGAATGGCATTCGTGAGATCTTCGGACGTAAAGGTGAAGATATTGTGAACATTAATCTTAAAGCACTTCATGCAGGCCGGGCGTTTGCCGAAGCGAACAAATAGATGAAATAGCCGTAACTGGAAAGTCTCCAACCGGAGATGCGAATTAAATTATGGCTATTAGCTTCGCTGATCTTCGATTCCATATGACCTTTAAAGAACAATTTATTCACATATGAAAAAATGAAATATTTGATCTGTGTTTGGTTTCTTTTACTTTCGGTTTTTTCAGCCAAAGCGCAATACAGTCCGGATGAATTGAATCTTGATCTTCAAACGGGTGATCTTCTTTTCTGTAGCCCCACTTCCAGCGAACTCTCAAAAGCAATCGACCAGGCAACACAGACAGGACAAGATACCCATTACGATCATATCGGGATTGTTGATATTCAGAATGACACGGTTTATGTACTTCATTCAGCACCAAAAAAAGGGGTGTGTCGCGAAACAATGTCGCAATTCTTCATCGCGTACCAGGAAAAAGTTACAATCGGCATCTATCGGCTGAATGATCATTTCTTAAACGCCGTACCGCCAGCTATTCAAAAGGCCTATACACTATTGGGACAACCTTACAATTATAGCTATATCCTTAAAGATCCAGGTCTCTACTGTTCCGAATATATTTATGAAATCTTTGCCGCTGATTCAATTTTCACCCTCAATCCGATGACCTTTAAGGATCCAAAAACAGGTCAGTTCCTTGCCGGATGGGCCGATCATTATAAGAAACTCGGAATACCGATTCCGGAGGGAGAACCTGGCTGCAACCCAAATGGAATGGCTGCTTCGGAAAAAATGGAGATGGTAGGAGAAGTAATTATAGACAACAACGCATTGAAATAAAGGCGATAATTTGTGCTTTCATTTCAATGCGTTATAACTAAGCCCCTTTCATTGGCCCGCTTTCTTTCTATAAAAAAAGCAACCGCTATTTATAGCATTCGCCAGCTGCCAGAAGCAAGCTGCCTGTTGCAGATTTACCTTAATTGAAGTTCCAGGATCATTGCAATATCGGCGGGGGTAAGGTCACCACGCTCTCCAATTGCTGTTATTCCCCTTTTCTCAAAACGATCAACTACTTTATTAATGATTTCGCTCCCAATGCCATAGTCTGCAAGTTTGGTCTTAATTCCGACAGATTCGAAAAATTCAACTGTTTTTTGAATCGTGGCATCAATCCGCTCATCAACGGTTCCTTCTGTAATTTTCCAGACACGTTCTCCATATTGAAGAATCTTCTCTTTCTTGTTTTCACGTTTTAGCTTCATGATTCCGGGCAGGACAATGCAAAGTGTCTGACCATGATCGATGCCATGAAAAGCGGTGAGTTCATGTCCAATCGTGTGGGTTGCCCAATCCTGCGGAACACCAGCTCCTATCAATCCGTTTAAAGCCATTGTAGCTGCCCACATAAAATTGGCGGCGGCATCGTAACTGGCACGATCGGTCAGGACCTTAGGACCTTCTTCGATAAGTGTTGTAAGAATCGATTCCGCAAAACGATCCTGGATTGGAGCATTAACCGGAAAGGTGAGGTATTGTTCCATCACATGGATAAAAGCATCTACAATTCCGTTAGCTACCTGGATCTGAGGCAATGAAAAGACCACTTCAGGATCAAGAATTGAGAATAGCGGCATCACATGTTCGGAGTCAAATGCCAGCTTGTCATGTGTTTCCCAACGCGTGACTACTGAATTTCCGTTCATTTCGGACCCAGTTGCAGGAAGTGTGAGCACAGTACCGACCGGTAAAGCCTTTTCAACATGCATTTCGCCGCGTCGCGATAATATTTCCCAGGGATCAGATCCTTCCCATAGTGCAGCAGCGGCAATGAATTTCGTACCATCCAACACAGAACCGCCGCCAACAGCCAGTAAGAAATCAATTTTATGGTCTTTTACGAGGGCAACACCTTTCATCAGTGTTTCATAGTGCGGATTAGCTTCAATTCCGCTGAATTCAATGACGTTGAAACCCTTCAATGCAATTATGACCTGATCATAAACGCCATTTTTCTTAATACTTCCACCACCGTAAGTGAGCAGGATATTGGCTCCTTTGGGAACTAATTTCGAAAGCTTGGCGATTTCGCCTTTTCCAAAACAAATTCTCACAGGATTATAAAACTCAAAATTTCTCATGCTAATCCCAATTAAATCAATCGATTATAAAAATACTATTTTAATGAACAAACTTCAATTTCCTAATGTTGCTACCATTACTGCTTTGATCGTATGCATTCGGTTTTCGGCCTGATCGAAAACAATGGAAGCTTCACTTTCGAACACTTCATCTGTCACTTCCATCGACTCAAGTCCGAATTTTTGAAAGATTTCTTTGCCGATTATAGTGTTACGATCATGATAAGCCGGCAAACAATGGAGAAATTTGACTTTAGGATTTCCGGTCAACACCATCGCTTCTTTATTCACCTGATAAGGTTTGAGTTCGGTAATTCTTTGGGCCCAAACTTCATTTGGTTCTCCCATCGAAACCCAGACATCAGTGTAGAGAAAATCACAATCCCTTACTGCTTTCGCAAGATCATCAGTAATCAGGATTTTTGCACCACTATCTTTCGCCAAATTTTGACATTCCAACTGTAACTCTATGGATGGCTGGCACGACTTTGGTGCTGCAGCACGGAAATCCAT